>TARA_R100001594_G_scaffold38680_1_pt1 | contig 19919 bp, 16 predicted proteins | sample TARA_R100001594 | Tara Oceans TARA_R100001594 (sample SAMEA2622752) | marine metagenome | biome: marine biome (ENVO:00000447); feature: marine epipelagic mixed layer (ENVO:xxxxxxxxx); material: "saline water (ENVO:00002010), including plankton (ENVO:xxxxxxxx)" | depth 150 m | reverse complement strand
TTCGCTTGTTTAGTTGAAACCTTGGCCCATTTCTTAGCGATCTGGTCTCTGGTTTTAATGACTGGTCTAGCTTCCTTAGCGGCAACTTTGTATGCTTCTTCTTTCGCTGCCAATCTTTCCATGGACTCTTGGTAAATCTGAAGAGATTTAAGTCCAGGGCCGCCGTCCCTGTACGCCTTTGCGAGTACGTTAGAGTCCGCGATTATGGTGTTTAGTGCAGCCTGCCGCTGGGCCAGGGTTCCGATGTGCTTCCCGTCTTCTCCTCGGGGATTCACGACATAAACTTCTTCATGCCAGCGTCTGAAGTTATCGATCCTCTTTTGTGTGTCTCGGGCGAGGAGCCAGTCGTCAAACGTGAAGGGGTGGATGACTTTCTCTTCGCCCTGAGCAGTCCTAACCGTCACCTCAATCTGGTAGGACTCTCCCTTCTCTCCCTTCTTGACCTTAGGCTTGTCTTCTCCAATGGGCTTGCCTTTGGAGTCTAGGATTCGGATTCCATCTACTTGGCCTCGGACAAATCCCTTCCCCCGCCGGACGGAGACTGTCTGGCCGATTGAGGGAACCTGCCCCGTCTTCTTTCCCTGCTCCCCAGCCCGGGCGAGGATGTCGTATTCTGCCCGGATCTTCCCCCGCGCAGTCTTCGCCCCGGGTAGCTCACCCGCTATCGTTGTGAGATCACGGAGATGCTCTCCGAGATCATTAGCGGCTTCCCAGTAGCTATCAAGCGTAGCTGTATGGGCTCTTTCCAGTTCTTTTAGTTCTTTTTGGGCCTGCTTTGCTGCTTTCTCGGCGTGTCGGGCTGCTTTGATGTCCGTGGGGAACTTCCCTCGGCTAGTAATCTTGTCTGCTTCTTCGAATGACATCCCCCGTGCCATGAGAAGTGCGTTCTTCTCGGCCTCTGTGACCAGGGCTTCGATGACTGCCGCCGCATACTCCCTTTCCAGAACATCGAGTTTGAGAATCTCAGCTTGGGCAGCCGCTTCTGCTGGCTGATACTTCGCCCCCAACTCAATCGCTTCTTGTTTGAGCGCCTCTGCCTCTGCCTGCAGTTTAAGGCCCCTTTGTTGGAGGGCATCTGTGGAAGCATTGATAGTTCCACCCACCCGAAGTCGAGCGCCCGCATTCAACTCAACTGCCTTGGCAAACGCAAGGTCGAGGCTTGCAAGTTGATTTACTGCCTGCTCAGTTGAGATTGCCCCAGTACGCAGAGCATCAGCAACCCCAGGAGCCCGCTTGGTGATGGCCGCCAAGCGGCGATTCATCGTTGCGATCTTCCGCGCTTTGTTGACCTTTCCTACCTTTCCGGTCATAAAGGAGATCGGATCAGGCTCCATTAGGATTATTCCAATAATGCCGGCGGCTGCGGCAGCCTTCGCGGCGGTTGGAACATCCTCTCCCTCTTCTGTCTGGGCAATAAACTGGCCTACGTCATGTACGTGCATGACGATATCCTCTCCTGCTCGCATCGCTTCGATGGACTCGCGGGACCAGGGGAGTGTTCCCGTGCTGATAGCCGCAGACAGGGGAGTAGAAGGAGCGTATCTCCCAAAGATAGAGGCGGGGCTCTCATATTTAAGCTGACGGCCTGTCAGGACGAGGCGGCTACGAGAAACAGCATCATCCTTTTGGTTGACTCCTCGACCTGCACCTACTGCTCCATACCGAACGGGCGAAGACAACCCACGATGCATCCTCCAAATAAAGTTGGATTCCATGATGTCATCAGTGATGTCGTTTTCCAGGGGATCTGCCCAGAGTCGGCGCCCTCCAGCTTGCATCACTCGGGTCATGGTTCTCGCCGCCCGGCGAATCGCCTCGTCTGTTAGCTCTTGTCTTTCTTCCGGAGAGATTGTTCGCAGGTTTACGTTCTTCTCTTTTATGAGCCTAGAGAACCAGATGTCCTGGGCCCTCTTGTTCATCGCATAGGTGTTGATTACGGGAACACCACGAAGCTGGGTAACTGGAACTTGTGTCCATAGGGCCTTCTGGACTGCAGATTCTCCTCGGCTCAGGTCGGATACGATCTCCCGGCCCGCCGCTGGATCAATCCATTTGTGTCCCCCGCGTTTTGCTACGTCTGCTCGTCCTGCAGCCCAGGCGCGTTCGAGATTCCCCGCGTCGGCTCGGTCAAGCATTCCAGAATCTACTAGCCGGGAGATTTCATGAGGCTCGGGGTTCCACCCAGCAGGCGCCGACTCACTCTTTAGGTAGTCTGTCGATTGTCGAGTCCTTCCAGGTGCCCGGGGGGGAGAGGGGACTCCAATCGGATCTGCTTCGTGATCCGCTGTTTGATAAAACCGAAAAGGCTGCGCTGCTTTTTCTCTAGCTTCTGTTTTTCTTCGCTTTTCTCTCTCCGCGATCTCCAGGAGCATGGGATCCCGGATCATGGGAGTTGGTGGCGGAGGTGCATCCACCCCCGCTGCCTCTCGCATCGCCTCTGCCGACGGCGCATAAGCCCGGCCCCTCTCCTCGGACTCTGCAATACCTTTCTTAGCGGCCTCCCACGCGGTGAGTGGCTTTTCTGGGGGGACTACGGATGTGGTTTTTTCAGCCACGGCTTACTCCATGGCTAAGGTGCGGGCTGCATTTTCTTCGCCAGCTTCATGCTGTCGGATTCCATGATCGCCTTATTGTATCTGCCCACGGGGGACGTAGCCTTCTCTTCCGTACTCGCGCCCCCAGAGAGGTTAGAGGGGCTGGCTGCTTTGGCCGCTGGACTAACTGGCGGCTTGGGCGGAGTGGGGATCCCAGTAGCTTGAGACTCGGATGCCGTCATCCCAGGAGCCGCCCTATCCGGGGGATCTTCCATGTATCCCTCCATGCCCGGGGCGAAGGCGCTTCCGGTGAGACTCGTGGGATAGTGGTCCTCCGTAGATTGTCTTAAATCGGGGGTTTCCTTCTCCGATTCCGTTGCGTCGGGTCGGCCTGGAGTCTGTGTTTGGGGTGCGAGAACATCCTCTCGATCTGATGTGGGATAGTGCTCCTCTGTGGATTGCCTCGGCTCATAGGATAGGCTCTCGTCTGGACCCCCCGCCCGACTTGCTTGGGGCGCAAGGGTATTTCTGGGATAGTCCAACTCTTCTGGGCGCTGTGCGCTCGCGGTGGTCTCTGCGGTTCCGCTCGTTTCCTCCGATGGGGGAGTCTCTCCCAGATCTTCTTCCCCCAAGGGCCTCTGCTGGGATCCTTTGAACTCGCCATGCTCTGCGTGCATCTCGTCTCGACGTGCAAGATCTTCGGGAGTGGGATTCGCCGCGTCCGCCTCTGGCTGTGTGACTCCTCTTTGCCCCTTGTTCACATCGCCCCCCTGGATATCCCATGGCTCCATGAATGCGGTTGCGGGTAGCTCCTCTGGTATAGAAGCTTGGAGCGCTGCATTTTTCGTCGCAGGTGTGCTCTTTACCACCTCTTTAGTCTCAGTTACAGGCGGAGACTCCTCCATCCCTTCAGGGTAAGCACTTTCTACCGCTTCGGGGTAGTCAGACTGGGGGAGATCTTCCATCCCCTCTGGGTAGGGAGTCTGCTTAAACTCTTCTTCTTCTACTATGGGCGCTGCCTCTGCGGGCGCAGCACTCAATGTTCCATACTCCGCGAGGGCCTCTTCTCTGATTTGCTCGCCGGTCTTCCCCCCGAATCCTAGAAAGCTCGGGGTTCCCTCTTCCATATGCCTCGCTAGCTGTTCGACTTTTAGGAGTTCCTTTTCCCTATCGCTTGGGACGTATCCCACGTTCCCTGGTTGAGCGAAGCCCCGATTACCAGAGGTAATCGCGCCGCTAGTCGCCTTGGAGTCCTCTGTGAGTTGTCCCGGTCGCTGGCTCGCGCGTTGTCCATAAACCCCAAGCCGCCTTGCCATCGCAGACTCGCTCTCTTCGGGGGGAGCTTCTCCTCGCTGCCGAGCCTCGTAAATCGCCAAGGCCCGGTCATAGAGTGTGGCAGGAGCAGCTTCCGCCGGAGCAGCATCCTCTTCGGGCGGAGCCTCTCCAAGGGTTGCGAATAGATCGTCGCCAAGTCCCCCAGGGCCTCCTTCTGAGTCTGGATCCATTGCTGGATCACCCGGTGTAGCTTTCACAACGGGAGCCTCAAAATCTCCATCGTCAAAGTCGACCGTCGCTGGGAGGTCTATTGGATCTACTCCAGCGGGAGCTGTGGGAGCTTCCCCAAAAGCTTTCTGCTTGATTGCAGAGTAGGACTCGGGATCACTCGTCTCTGAGACAGTAACCATCTCTCCGGTTTCTGGGTGGATGAATCGAATCGTCCCATCTGCATAGAGGTGATAGTCGGCCCAGCCTTCTGAGGACTTGCTAACCGCACCCTCTGGAAGAGTAGCCGCAGGGCCAAAGTTCTTTTCATGGGCAATACGCAAGTCTTCTTCTGTTGCTTGCTGCCTTCCAGCCACTGGGGGCGTATACGGAATCAGTTCTCCATCGGGGCCCGGGACATGAATCTTGCCTCCTCCACCGGGAATAATCATTCCGCCTTCGACGCCTGGGATGGAGATCGCATTTCCGTGTGCATCTGCGCTCCGTTGTAAAGACTCTCGAACGGCCTGGGAGGGGCCTGCCTCAGCGGGAGCTTCCGCAGCCTCTCCTGTTTCTTCTCCAGCCAATCTACCCGCAGTCTGGTTTCGCATCTCAGCGAGTCGGTTTTCATCAGCCACTGGTTCTCCCTCTGGCCGCTGAGATTCGTCTTGCGCGGCTTCCTGGGGAGATTCCCCTGCTTGTTGTTGCTCAACTGTCCGAGCCGTATTCTCCCGAGCCTCGGCCTCGGATCCACCCTCTCGTGCCCTCCGAACGTCGGCATAGAGCCCGGGGTAGCGAGCCATGATTGCAGCGGCTTTGATCCTGTCGCCAAGGGAGGCGGCTTGTCCTCCCCGGAGGACATTATAGGCAAAGTTCACGTCGGCATTGATTCCGGCGTCCCCCACCTCGGCCATGTACTCGTTTGCCAAGTGTCGGTAGGCAGCTTCTGGATCTGAATCGAGTAGATCGCCATACCCCCTCCTCTCGGCAACCTCCCGAAACTGTCGGCTTGCCTCTGAGTCTCCGTATAGAAGATCACGTTTGTGGGTTGTTGCAAGCACACGCTGGAATCCTTCATCTGTGAAGTCCACCATGTCGTTTGCGATTCTACGGATGTCGCCGTGAGTTGCATTCTCCGGAACACCCTGTGCTCCCAAACCCATAAGCTCGGCGATCTGGTCTGGATCTCCACCCTCCATGATCGTTTTCATCATCGAGTTCACAGAATCGAAAGACGCACGTCCTCTACTCCCGAGGCCACCACCTTTCGATTGGACTCTTTGATTGACGGCATTAAACTCAGCTAAAAGGCCCTTCTCTCGATCAAGAAGATTCTGCTCGTTGCGAGCGAGCCCCTCCATTCCAATAGCTGATTCTGTAGTCGCGATTGCCGACTCACCCATTGATGCCTCGTTGGCTGCATCTAGAACCCCCTGTGAAGTAGTCCCCATTTGCTGGGCGAGGTAAGACATCAAAGAAGCTTGTTGTTCTTCCGGTCCCAGTGCAACAACCTCATTGAAGATCCGGTAGAAGTTTCTGTTTTCCCCCATGGCGTAGGCGGAGGCTGCCTTCGTGAGTTGTGTCCGGTCGCTAGCAGTAAGTGGTCTGTTCCGCTGCTCCTCAATCGCCCGTAGCTGCCCTGCCCTCTCTGTGAGTAGACCGTAGTCTCCCGTTACTTTCTTCCCGGTAATATCGGTCTGGCCCCGCTCTTCAATACCTGACATGGTTCCCATGAAGCCCAGATAGGCTTCAAGTAGGCCGTATTTATTCGGGTTCTGCTGGCTCTTAGCCCATTTCGATTGGGCGTCAGACAGCTTAAGGAGAAGCTCAGCCGCTGCTTGCTGCGCGGCAGCTTTATCGATGGGGGGGCTTTCTCCCGCATAGGCGTCAGCTTGAAACTTGGCTGACTCCTCCTGCCGCATCGAGGTCAGAATATCTTGGAACTTCCCCGCCAGTTCGGGGTGATCCATGATGCTTTGCATCTGCCTTTGCGTGAGTTCTTGTCTTGCCATGGCTACTCCCACTCTTTGTCCGTGATATTACCCGGCTGTACAGCGCCGACCTTGGAGATATCTGCCTTATTCGCTGCGCCAGTTCCGAAGATCTTGGACAGGATATTCTCGGCCTGGACTCCCAGTTTTTCTCCGAGGACTTTCCCTGCGGGGTCTGCGATTTCTCCGAGAGCCGAGGTTAGCTTCGCTTCCTCCTCGGCATTCCTATCCGTCTCCTCGTTTTTGATCCTCGTCGCCTCTCGTTGTGCCAGAGCGGCGTCCTCAAGCTCCAGTTGGGCCTGTACGTTCGCAGCTTGCTCAGCAGCGGAATCTGCGAGCCCAGACATCATCTTGGCGTATTGGCCTGCAGGGATTGCTCCGCCCCCGGCAGCGAGGGCTTGCTGTGCCAAGTCCTGTTGTATCGCCCCTGCTTGTTGACCAGCAGCCGTCTTAGCCTTCCCTGCCTTCTGACGAATCTCGGCATCGGACATACCAAGTTGGCCAGCTTCCATCCTTTGAATATCTTTGTCGAGGCGCTTGTTCTTGCGCTTCGCTCCTATTCCTCCCGCGAGGGCACCCACGCCAGCCCCAATAGCGGCGCCTCCGGGGCCGATGAGAGAGCCGATCTTCGCGCCAGTCAAGGCACCTTTGGCGGCTGAGCCTGCGTACTTCCCCTTGTCTTCTAGCGCCATGATTACCTCTATCGAAAGTATACATAATCCATGTGACGAGTCCTCACACGGAGTTGGTTATTGGGCCGCTCGTAGTTCGTACCGCCGCCCCCAATGACCGTCACTGGGGGGACGATTGTCCGGAGGGTTACGTTATGCCATCCTGCCGATGGGAACTGTACGAAGTAGAAACTACTCCAGGTACGATCCCAGTTTCCGTAGCCGATGCTTGAAGTCAGGTCTTTAGGGGGTACGGGAAAGTATTTTCTATCTATGCGAGAGCCATCGAGGTAAGCCCGAATAATCGCACCGTAGTTACTCGCGAAGTACGGGTCAGGAGCAGCGGGGCCCCCAGACGCAAGCTCAGAGCCGTCTGATGCTGTGGGATCATACTTATCGACCTTTGCGGCTACAAAGATCCCCCAAGACAACACGAGTAAACTCGGAGAGTAGGGCAAGAAGAAGGTCATCGAGGCGCCAGGGATCGTTTTATAGAACTTGTCTGCCTCTACTGCACTTGCATTTTCCGTTGCGATATCCCAACCCAAAAAGCCATCACCAAAGTAATCGAGGTTGGTGTTCCCCCCAATGGCCTTTCCATTTGAGAGCGCCCCCTGTTGAATCTGCTCCTTGCCTATGAGATTGCCTCCCCCCAAAGAGGGCATGTTGATTGGGCCTAGGTGGCCGTTGATTATCTCTAAGGATCCCTGCCCGGTGGAGGATGGCGTATAGAAGTTCCCCTCAACCGTCGCGGGGTCTGAAGCCACACCATCTGTAAACGCAGTTAAGTTGAGTGTTGGCATTATGTCTTCTTAGATAAGAGTGAAATACAGGCTAGATCGCACTGGAAAAACTCAGCAGCAGTGGCTGTAGTCTGATTAACAGAGTCATAGTCAACTCGAACTACGGCTCTGATGCCACCAAGCTCCCCCCCAGAAATGTCAGAGGCGGTGATGAGGGTTCGAATCGGAATCTTCAGTTGTTGCGCTCTATCCACAAGCGCTGGGGCAGCGGCGCGGCTAGTCGGAAGCTGTGCAGACACCCAACGAATGGTCTTATTGATCCCCAGCCAGTTCCCACTTGAGGGTTTTAAATACTCAATCCGAACGCTTACCCCAGAATCTACAGAGTATCGATCCGCAGCAGCCTTCGAAGGATCATATACCCGGTAAAGATGAAAGTCCCCCAGTACAAGGATTCCAGAGTAGGGACCATCGTCATCTAAGGTCGAGACGGTACTAAGCTGGAGGTCGGTGCCACTCCCCGCTCCCCCAGCAGTATTGAAGGGGAGGTAGCCACTTGAACTGGCTACTGTTTGAGCCCTAGTGTAGGTGTGGGTCGCTCCCTGTCTTCCCACGCGTAGTTGGTCAAATATTTGGGTGGGGGCACCTGTGCTGGCCCCCGACGTAAAGTGAAACTGATTGAGGGCCCCGGGTGCTATAGCATTGAGGGAAATGTCATTGATGGCCTCACGGACAGATCCAGCCGGATCTGAGAACCGACTATTGAGAGACTCTGCGTTGAACGGGGTCGTCTCTTCTATGGGAGGGTATGTGATGTCCGCCATCTTATCTCCTCATTTCCAGACAGATAATCTCGCACTTGCCTACGTGAACTCCCTTCCCCCCAGGAGCCGCCCCCACCCTCACGACTAGACTGACGGTATGCTCCCCGGGGCCGATGGGAAAAACGATATCTGTAGCTAGGGGCATCGTAGGCCAAAACACACCATACGCTCGATCATTGTCCGGCTCTGCCCCTCCGATCACACTCTCTGGGATGACGTACCCGTCTACTTCGATTCCAACCATGACATAGTTGAATGAGTCGTCGTTTGCCCAAGCTGTTCCGGCGGGCATCGTCGTTGGGTTCTGTGTGACCTGTAGGCTCGCATTGATCCAAAGGAGGGTGGCAGGTGATGTGAACGAGACCGAAGCATCTTCTAGCTTCCTCCACCCAGATCGTGCGGGGATTCTCGTATCGTCCCCTCCAATCGCAGGACCGGGAACCAGCCTCCCTGCTCCCATATCTTTGGCGTGGAATACAAACCCCGCATCGCTACTTAGGGCACTTGAGATTGGAAACTTACCGGCCTCGAAGTTGTGCTCGTTTAGTCGTCCACCAAGCTCTTCTACAACTTCGTAGAAGTTAGCGTTCGTGTCCTCGACATCGGGAACGCTATTCGTTGCAGTAGGAAACTTAGGAAATCGCCAACTCACTTGGGAAAGCTCCGGAAGGTATCGGGATGCGGGATCTCATCAAAGGCCATTCCAAGGAACTCCCACGATCCTGTGTGAGTTATTTTTAGCCGAAAAGTCTCCGCCGATGGAACATAAATATCCACACGAGTCCAAAAAGGTCGGCGGCGTTTCCAGGTTATCGGATTTTCATCTGCATCTACTGCGCCCAAGAATGTCGCCGTCCAATACGGTGGAACATCATCTGGAGGACTTAAAGGAGCAGTAGGAGTCTGAGTGACCTCACCTCTCCAATCGCGCTCGACCTCTACGTTTAGGGTTCCAGATTCTGTCTCTCGGAGCCAAAGATAAACGGTAGTCGGGGATGCCTTCTTGTCGGAGGAGGGGGCGCGGAGCCATGCTGTTCGAATGAAAGAATCTCGGGGCGCGGGAGTAAAGACGTGGGTTGTGCCCGAGGAGGCTGCTTGGTGATCAAGAACCCAGACTCCCTCTGTGGGAGACGTGGAGCCTTTCTCGTTCGCTTTCCCACCCGCAATCATGTAGCGACGATGGTCACGGGTGACGCACACACCAGCCGCCTCAACGTCAGTCCTCCTCGTCCAGCCCTCAGAGTCGAACTGCCAACAGACATTGTTGGTTCTCGATCCCTTGTATGGAACCCAGCACCGGTATTTCTTTTCTTCAACATCGACGGCAGCGACTGCCTGGACAATCCTCGCTTTGTTGAAGTGGCGAACCTCGTTGGAAATGGGATCGGAGATCAGACCGACCTTCCCGTTTGCATACCCGTAGAACCCTTCCCGTCCGAGCCAGATGGCCATACCGTCTGGTGTCATAGCGAGCGAAGAGGGAGCCGAACACCCAACGCGGGGATGAATCGTTCGGGACTGGAATCCTTCACCCGCATAGCTGACCGTGATCAGGAACGTAGTAGTCTCGGTGAATACTAAGAGACCCTCAGCCACCTGGATCATCCCTGTGATTTGGTCTCCTCGGGGGTCCGGATAGATCTCCTCGTTTTCAAGGAATGTCCCCCACCTTCCAGGCATCGAGGGGTGGAGTTTGCCCGGGGAGTCTGTGAAGTTTGCGGCCCACCCCCGACCGAACGCAAGCGTATACAACCGGAACGGCTGTACAGGTACTGCCGGTACGGGACTCCGCAAGAGCCAGCTATCGGGGATGTTATCCGGGAGGCTCTCCGTCACATTATCGGGAATCGTAGCCGGAGAGAGGAACCCATCCTCTGCGTAAGCAGGCATCTCGAAGAGATCTAGCGTTCCAGAATGGATCTCATCCTTGGTCCGACAGAAGATTCGACCAATGGTCCCTCGGGGTCCGGGTTCGATAGAATCCCAGTGAATCTGGCGGAGAAAATCGTCAGCCTCTAAGTTTGCTACCTTGCTTGCGCGAACTGGAGGCAAGACGACAGGACCACTCCTCCCCGAGACCGGAGAGAGGTTCCCCCACATATCAAGCCACTGGACTGCTCCTCGATAGGTGCTCTTCATGACACGAGCGCCATCACCGGTAGCAGTTGCATCTAGGGCAATCGATCCAACTCGCCCACGTCCGAAGGTCTTAGGGGAGGAACCGGAGGCAGGGACTGCTGGTTGGTTGGGGATCCCCATGGTAACGCCAGTGTGGTTGAACCACTCACCGTTTGCACTCTTTGGAGACCAGCCTACAGGAGGAGGGGGAGAGCTTGGATATCCAAGAGGAAGGCAGGACTGCCCATCGAAGAAGAATGCCCGGGGGGAGTCTCCGCTTGGGATAATAACGATGCCGTTTGGGGTCGCTACGAACTGCGTTGGAAACCTGGGCTTCTCGTCAAAACCAATATCAGCAGCGCAGAGAGCCGCAGTCGTGGGGCCGATAACGGTTTGCCAAATAGAAGCTGAACTGGTGCTTCCAGCATTCCAGCCTTGATGCCGGAGGATCTTATTGCCGTCCTGGATGAGGAGGATGTCCTTCTCCCCATTTGCACCCAGGGTTGTGTGGAAAACTCCCCTTACAGAGGAGTAGGAGATCGATGGGTACACCAAGTAGTTGGGAACATAAGGTGTGGGGCCCCATACAGATCGAAGAGTTCCCTCGGCTGTGAGGTACATGTTCTCGATCTGAGAGCCAATCCCCTCGGGCAGGATCAGCTTTCCGGATTCTGCCCGGATGGGTAGAAGAGCCGATTTGACTCGTAACCGGGTATCGGCCATCGACTACTCCAGGGGGCTATTCCACCGCTTTAGCAACCCTCTTCGAGGACTTTTTCGCCTTCGGCGCGGGCTCGTGGCTCCCATCTGGGGCCCAGACAAGTTTCCAGGATAGAAGGTCTTCCGTTTCCTCACCAAATCTTTCGAACGTGAGACCATAGCGGCGAAACAAACCATGAACGCGACCGTGCTCCTCAAGCCGAGAGATACATTGGGCTTGCTCAATGGAACCGTTTCGATCTCTTTCATAAATGGCTCCGCAGATGATTGGGGTTCGCTTCACTACCGTGTCGGTGGTTTCGTCCATGTTGGGCTCCTATGAGGATGGAAGATTATACCAGCGGCGCCAGGGTCTTCTACTATCAGTCGCGGGGCCCGCTCTAGCAGGACGCTTGAGCAGGGGCTGACCGGAGTATCGAAGATCCCCGTACCGTTTGGTAAGGGAAAATAGAGTTTCTGAGTATCGTTGTAGAGCACGATCCGCGAGTTGAATATTGCCCTGGGACTCATAAAGATATGAAATCGCCTTGTAGAGCAGTACGTTCATCCCGTCAGGGTGAATCTCGGGAACATCTCCGTCATCAACGAGTTTCTCGGGGCGAAGTAGGCACCGAACATCTACATCGTATTTATTGTTGGGCCTTGGATACATCCGAATCGACTGGTACCCGTGGACCTCTCTGAGACGCCTGTGATAGTCGGGGAGGGGATTCCCATTATCTACGAAGTTGGTCTGGTGGCCCGGGATGTCTGCGATCAAGTAGAAGGCGTCAGGGGTTTCCTGTTGGAGAGCGCCTCCGAACTGGTTTGCTATCGTACCGTAGTTGGTCGAGTCGACCGTATGGCGGCGCCGATAGATCCGCTTCCGCCAACCCGAGTGGTGATAACGAGGATCGCCGGATCGGCCAAATCCCTGCATATAGTCAATGTCGGGGGTGGTGAGGACGATAGATCCTGTGCCTACCGCGACGGGAGGATCTCCGACAGCCCCAGCTACAGCCGTAATCGTTACGGTGGGACTCGGAGAGCTTTCCCAGAGGGGCTCTTTCCGGGATGGGGTTGTTTGGGCTGCAGCGTAACTCTCAGCAGGACCGAAATCTCGGTAGTCGTCAGCCCGATAGCCCCACGAATAGGTAAAACAATACTCAAACTTACCAGCGGGCTCCGGTCCAGCCCAGATTGTGGTTTTATCGAAGGCTGCCGTAGGATCGTCAGTGGGGGATTCGATCTGCCGGTGGTATCGACGAAAGGCGCAGCGAGGAACACCCTGAGCAACTTGGCTGGGGCTATCCCCAAACGAATAATACTCAGCTTCAAGCTGCCCTACGACTTCCAAGGGCCAGTTCTGATTATCTTTGAACAGCCGGATGGAGTTGATTTCCATCACATTATCTGGAAGGTAATAGTCTTCCATATAAATACGGAAGTCCATTTTGCCGTCAGTCAGGTTGTTCCAGGGGCGGAACAAGCTGATTCGCTGGTGCCCCGAATGGGTCCAGATATCCCGGATCATCCGGCGAGATTGGACACTCCCGTCGGCAGAGCGGATTAGGATCATCCGGCCCCGCCACCGTCCGGTTTCGTCCCAAAGGGATAGTCCCGCAGTCGCGTTTGCTAGGTCGCGCTGGAATACCCAGGGATCACCAGCGACGACTGAGATCGCATCTACATCGGTAGAGCCCGGAGTTGCTGCTTGTACAGCAGCCGTGTCGGGGGCGATGTCTTCGAGCGTGGCGAATCCTACACGCTTTTCAAAGAATAAAAACGGTGCTTCCTGCACCAACTGGAAGTATGCCCGGTTGATGAACTCGGTTACCCGAGACTTAGCATCAGGCGATTGCTTTGGAGACCAATCAGCCTGCGAGAAGATGGCAGATCTGAGTTCTCCAAGATTCACGCAACCCTCCAATAGTAGGCACCCCCCCGAAAGGGGGTGCCCCTAAGTTTACACCATGCGGATGATTAGCCGACGCAGTTGATGTAGCACTGCGCCGTTGCGGTCGCAGCCGCATTTGCAGAAGCCCAGCCAAAGCCGCTCTCGACGGAAGTAGCTGCACCATTAGTGTAGCGCATTGCGGTTCCGGCATCGGTCGAATCAACGACGATAACTTCGTTGACATCGATTGTTCCGGTACCCGCGACGACCGCACAGATTCCCTTCTTCATGATGAAGCCGAAGCTGTTGTCGGCAATCGGCGTCACACAGACTCCGACGACTCCATTTACACCCGTAGTAGTGGGTGCTGGAATCACATCATAAGTTAGGGCAGCAGTACCGGCGCCACGAGAACAGACCATACCCGCAGTTAGGTTGCCATTAGCTTGGACGTAAATCCAAACTTGTTCACCCGCGTCCGCAGTGGGAACGATCAGTTCAAAGCCGAGAGGGGCTTGTTGGTCAGTAGTAACCGTGGTCGCAGATAGACCAGCAGCAGTTGTAGACATGAGTTATCCCCTCCTTATGGGACTGTGCCACCAACGACGACGCCGTTGGCACGAAGTTGATCACAATAGAGACCCATGTTGAGTACGTACTCGTAACGCCACATGTCCTGCTCGGGAATCCGAATCGGACCACGAACGGCGAAGTCGCCCTTCGTTTCCATGTTGGAGTCGTGGCCAAGTGTGTACATGTGCCATGTATCTGTCTTGAGCATGTAGATGACACCGAGGTTTCCACCACCGGGGGCACCAAACTGGGTGAGGTTGATCGACTCTTCAAGGAAGAAGTCAGCCTCCAGGAAGGGAATACCCTGACGGATAGCCTTCGGAGCCTTGTCGCCATCAACCTTCATCACGCGGACCTGATCGTCCAAGTCATCGATGTAGTTGAGGTACGACACTTCATCACCGAGAAGAAGATCGACGGGACCACTGGCCATCGAACCCTGACGGCTCGCAGCGTAGTAGACCTGACGCATCGTCTGGCGACCGTCGGTTGCGAAAGAAGAAATCTGACCGTACTGGTTGTACCAGCCGTTGATTCCTCCTGCTGCACCCTGCTTGGCCAATCCGAACACGGTATCGTTCTGAGCGGCAGAACCTGCAAACTCGAACACACCCTGACGGTTAGTAGCGGTCGCAAGACCCGGACTGGGAGAATACTGTGCGTCACCGTTCAGGGTGACGAACCCACCGACGCCCGCGCCGTTTCCGGAAGCGATCTGGTTAGAGACGCGCTCGTGGAAGTCGGAAAGAGCCAACTCGGGGTAGTTCTTGATGATCTTCGCGAGATCATTTTCTCCGTTCGCCTCTGCCATGTCCTTACCGGGCACGTCAAACGCGTAGATCAGACGGGGTGCGTAAGCACTACCGCGCTGGGAGGACTGAGTACGTCCACCAGCGATGATCTCGGAGCCAGTGGCTACCTGGGTTACGGTTCCGGGGCCGCCGGAAACGGTTACGAACTCGCGGTACGGACCTTTCAGGGTAGCTCGGTCCATGTTTCCCCGTTTCACAACCCTTTCGAGGATTGGGTGATACAGGGAGAACAGTTCCGAATACCCGGGAGCAAGATCCTGTAGTGCGGTTGCGACTACATCGGGACTGATTGCCATTGCTTTGTTCCTCTATGGGTGACGGGGTGAGGGAGATTCCCTCGGTTATCTCCTGCCTCCGTTATGCATAGAGAATGCACGACGAGCAGCGAGAAGTCTCATTTCATCGAATGAAGAAGCATCGCCCATTGACTTCTTCGCGACCTGGGGTCGAGAAGAGCCAGTTGCCCCATTCGTAATCTTAGCTCCCGCGCGGGGAGCCTTAGCCTTTGCCTCGGCTGCAGCCTGTTTCTGGGCGACTGCGATTTCTTCTGGGGTGGGTTGGGCATTTGCTTCTTCAAGCTGCGCGTGTGCCATCGCCAACTTTAGAGCATAGTCATCTGGGACACCGTTTTTCTTTGCTTCGACAGCAATCTTTGCGGCATCCTCAGAAAGGTAAACGAGTTGAGCGGCTACATAGCCGTCCCACATGCCCCCAAGTTCCTCGTTATCAGCAAGGAGGAGGGAGAGCTGAGCGAGCTTTTCGGGATCTTCCTTAAGCTCTTGGTGGTCTTTCCAGAACCGAGTCACGTAGTCTTCTACTGCGTGGTCCTCAGTTTGGATGAGCTTCGCTTGAAGCTCTTCGTATTCTTTATTTCGAGAATCAAACTGACCTTGAAGCTCTTCAAGCTTCGTAGTCATTTCCCCGATGCGGGGGTCTTCCTGCTCGGAGAGCATCGCAGCGTACATTGCCCGGAGGTTGTCGATCTCCGAGGACTTCTCGTCGAAGTCTTGACGATACCAGTTGGAGATCCCCTGAGCACTCTCGTGGTACTGTTCTGGGAGAGAATCTACTTCACCATCCCAGCTATCCCATTCAACTGTAGGCCAGGGGTCATCAGCAGCCGTGGGAGCAGGAGCCCCGGTGGGTGCCGCTGAAGCCTCGGGTACTGCACCCCCAGAGGCAGGCGCTTCTACCGGCGCGGCCTCGGGTGCTACAGATTCAGCTTGAACGGGGGCGTCGGACATTTACTTCTTGTCCCCACCCATGGCTCGGCGGGCTGCTTCTTTGCCCATCATGCCAATCTCGAATCCGAATGCCGAGGGGGCAATCGGGCCTCCCTCCACTTCGGTTACTTCCATTTCAACCCCTCCGCCTGCGGAGTTGTCGAGTGCTTCCTGCAACTCTTGGAGGTATTGCTCTCCTTCAGGAGTTTGAGGATTCCAGTCGGCGATGAGACCGGAAACGGCTTCTTCTAAGGAAGCAGCGGGCCCCTCAGGTTCTTCCTCATCCCCCAGTTCCGCTTCAAGATCTTCACCGACCTCTTCTTCGGCTGCTTCCATCTCTTCGGGAGCATCTGCCTCAGCCGCCATCATATCGGTCTCTTCTTCCTCTTCCATCAAACCTTTCGGCATGGGAATCTCCTCGCGTCTGTAGAGTTTCTACCTAAAAGAAAGCCGTCAGTCAAGTGAGCATAAGGTACTACTGTATATTTGCCCAGGAGAATCTTTATCCAGTAGTGATCACCTGGATTTTTTTGTTACCGTGGGCGATTTCCCGCTTGCGAGAAATCTCTTTTTTATTGTGAGACTTTCTGTCTTCCAAGTCCCGAAATCCTAGCTTTTTGGAGACGTTTTCGGCCTTTTCTCGGGCCAAGTCCTTGTGCTTAGTAAATGCGGTATCCCCAGGCTCTACAATACGACGGTCAGGGCGCTTGGCAAAATAAGCTCTCTTTTCCGCTTCAGAATAAAAAGTCTTCCCAATCTGATCGATGTGGAGGGGCTTGGAGGGCATAGCTCCAATCGTAGGGGTTGCGTGGAGGACAGTCCGCGCTCGATTCTTACATGTTGGGCAGAAAAGGCCGCCGTCCTCCTCATAATCGCGAACACGCATTAGGTCTTCGAATCTTCCGTGCTCTCCGCACTCGCCTGTATATGTGGGCATTACTGGTTCCTAGGAATATCTGGGTTCAAGTCGAAGGGGGCCCCACCGAATCCGGTCAGAGGACTTTGCCCTCCGCCCGCGCCTGCCCCGCCAGGGAGGGGGGGCATTACGGGCTCAGCCCCCGGAGGCAGCGCACCAGATGCGATAGTATCTGGGCTCGGTGGGGCTGCTGCCTGAGCCTGCGCGGCAGCAGCTTGCTGCTCTGCTGCCTGCGCTTCGGCTTCACGTTGTGCCTTATCCTTGATGATGTCTTCCATCTGGAGTAGCTCAGCCAGCTTTTTAATGAGGGTACTTTGGTCCACGTCGGGTGACTCAGAAAGCAGCGGGAAGAACTGCTGGAGGTTTCTGAGCTGCACAAGCCGATTATTTTCGGTGGGAGAATATGCGACTGCCTCGTAATCATACTCAAGGGGATCCTCTCCACGAGAAGCCTGAACTTCTCGGGCTAGCATAGACGCACGAGTAATCTCTAGCGTCTCGGCATTGCCCAGGAGGCGGATGGGGAGGATCTCGTCGTCTGCTAGGAACTCTTCATAGAGCCCAACGATGCCTTGACTTTGCCAGTTGATGAGATCGTAAATCTCCTTCTGGCGTCTACCATTCCGAGTCCTCGTGGCTGTATCTGCCAAGGCGACCTCGGTTGCTACATCACTGACGCCAACGACTCCTCGGGAATACTGAGGAATCCCAAGGATGAACTCGATGATTTGAATGCATCGGTCCCGGCTTGCCGCAAACTCTGGGGAAAGGCTAGGCGTTTGAGTGTGACCGATGATGTCACTGATAGATGCATTCGCTTTTCCCATCACCTCGACAATAGAGCCCGGGGTTGTTGAATCCCGTAGCTGGCTCCGAACGCGTTCTGGATTGTCGCAAAGCCCGGAGTTTACAAGGGTGATTGGGATGGCTGTTTGGGCGAACCACAACATCAGGGTATCGAGTTCATTCAACCGATCTAGGACGGGGGCGATTAGAGTCACGTCACTCAGGCCACCGATGTCTTGAAGGTTGTCGTTGAACGTCAGGCGATAGAAGGGATTCCGAACGAATCGGTAGGGAAGCTCTCCTCCGAAGAGGGGCTCCTCCTGATCTTCCAAGTAGTGGTAGTAGCGGCCTTCCCCGGAGAAGTCGTAGACCTCATAGACCGTGACCCACTCAAAGACTTCCTTAGAGGAGTCATTCATGTAGCTCTTGCCCTGGGTCTGGTCCCGAAGCCAGTTCGGATATGCTCCATACTGGGCCTTCTCAGCCACTTCTGGGGAATAGGGGCGATCCTTCTTCTTAGAAGTCTTCACCCGAGCATTGAAGTCTTGACGCGTAAGGACAGTAACCTCGATGACGTACCGAACGTCTTCCCACCGGTCAACACTCAGGTCGTACCAGACATAGCGGGGATCGATGGGGAGGAAGTCCGGAGAGCGCTTCCGAAAGTTCCAGACCGTCTTTACAAACGAGCGGGGATACACCGAAGCCATCGTAGCCGCACGCCACAGGACGCGGTGACTGCTTACCCGCCGAAATGTATCGTTGATTAGAGCCTCGCGGTACTTAGCGGGCTCATGCAGTCCCTTACGCCGGGCATTTACCGTGACTTCGGGATTGTTTGGGCAGATGTTGGCGACCATCGTATCCACAAACGCGTAGGGATAGTTAGTCTCCAGATTCAAGTCATACGACCCTTCACTTACGGGATCGGCTGCACCCTGAGGTACGTCCTGCCTCGATGCCATCTTGCTAGTATATAAAGCCCGGAATCGATCAAACTTCTTCTGGTCGATGTGGGACTTGGCCTTGTGGGTATCAATGAGACCCTGAATCTGCTTCGTCGATAGCATTAGGCTTCCGTCTCCTCGTACTCATCCTCTCGCTTGAGGGGATTTCCAGTTGTGGCTTGTGGGGTCGGAGCCATTGGCTCGGAAGTCGCACCAAGATTTTCTTCCTGTTGGGTCTGGTTCCTAGCGTCCCGACTTCCCTTCTGAATCTTCTCGATGACCCGACGGCGAAGAGTCTGCAACGGAGACTCCAGATCAAACTCATTCTGCGCCATTTGGAATCCCCTTCTTCGAACTCGCCTGTACACACTCGGCGTACACAGTGGGAAGATCTGTACTTTGAGCTAGCCATTTCATCGGGATGGTGAACTTGGGCCCAGGGGGGATAACGCGCTCTATAAGAAGAGCGTCAGACGTTGCAAGCCGTTCAATAGTATAGGATTCATCGCCATACGCAATATGAGTTTGAGTCGCTAGCATTATTATCTCCTCTTTCGCACAGATCTATATGCGGGCCTTTTCCGCATCGGAGCACTATCCTGCTTGAGTTGCGACCGGTATTTTTCTTGCTCGTCGTAGCTCATCCCGGAGAACATAATAATGTTCGTGTCCTTCTCGGGAGCCCCGGGGCGTTCGCGTACAGGCGCCCGGCGGGCAGCGATAACTGCCATGATTAGCGCGGAAACCTTATCCCAGTGGTGACGATCTCTGCGTCTGCCCGAGGTTGCGCCTCTTAGGATCTCTGCTGCAGCGCTTTCTTCGGTGCGTTTGTCGTTTTTGTAAGTCTGAAGCTGCTGAATCAAATCTCGGTCGTGAATCACCAACTCATCCATCAGGGCTTCCACGAGCCACCCTGTTGCTTGGTCAAGAGACTTGGAAGTGCTCGTAAATCCGGGCTTGAACTTAGCTTCGTAGTAAATATTGGAGTAATCCCGCTCAACCAGCATGGTCAGCACGGCTTGTCCCACACCATTGCTCTCTACAGTCACCAGAGCGTTGTTATATCGGCGAGCCACCGAAATAAGCCGGTTTGAGAAGGCTAATGGGTCAATATGGTCGGCAAATGAGGCAACTTGCGTCCATTCGCCCCTCCAACACTTCAAAACTTGGAAAGATGCGTGATCTCGGGCGGCATATCCACTCGGATCGACCCCAATCGCGTAGATCGCGCCCGGAAGGGGGGCCTCATACTCCTGATAGGGCCCAGTCCAGGGCTGAAGCTCGCATTTTAGGTGCCGTTCTAGGGCATGTTCGGGAATCGCGGCGTTCGTAGAGGAAATCCAGCACGAAATGTCGTCGAATGGGTACATCACCCCGAACATTTCCGGATTTTTGCGGACTTCGGGGTCCGTATCCATGATGAACCGTCGGAAGTTCAGGTTTTCTGCGGTTAACCCTGTGGATGAATAGAGATTCAGTAGGTCAATCTCCTCATTCGTCAGTTGGAAGTCGTTGGATAGTGCCCGAGCGTTAAGCTTCCCATCCCAAAACGGAAAAAATACGGCTTTATGGCGCCCAGACCCGGATTTTGCCATCACATAGTGGTCATGCCACGCACAGTTGCGCTCCCAAGGGGTTGCCTCGTAGATGACAAGCGCATTCTGCCTATTGATAAGTGATGGGTTGATGAGGAACATCGAGCC
>TARA_R100001594_G_scaffold14850_2_pt1 | contig 19931 bp, 27 predicted proteins | sample TARA_R100001594 | Tara Oceans TARA_R100001594 (sample SAMEA2622752) | marine metagenome | biome: marine biome (ENVO:00000447); feature: marine epipelagic mixed layer (ENVO:xxxxxxxxx); material: "saline water (ENVO:00002010), including plankton (ENVO:xxxxxxxx)" | depth 150 m | reverse complement strand
CGTTGGATTCAAGACAAGGACGAGCATTTCTGGAAGGCTGTGGACTCGGCAAACGAGGAGTTCGAGAAGAGCCTTAAACAGAAAATAGTCGGCCTTTTGAATTCTCAGCTCGACAATATCATCTCAAAGGGTGCTGAACTGACCGCCAAGGAATCGAGCGTCATTTTCGGCATTCTCTTCGACAAGAAACAACTGATCGAGAACAAGCCTACCAGTATCAGCAAAGCGATTAACGTGGAGCAACGACTGGCAGAGGTCGCTGAGGGCTTGAAGAAACACGCTGGTGCAAAACCGGTCATGCCGACCGCAGAAGACGCCGACGAAAGGAGACCGAACTGATGGCTACACGAATTACGGATAAAGACCGGAAACTGATGAACAAAGCAGGAAAAACACGTTCGAAGGTGAAAGATTTGATTTCCAGAAGCAGAAAACCCGGCGAGATTTACGTCGCAAAAGGCTCCAAAGGAGTTAGTTGATGCCGATAAAAAAAGTGAGCGGTGGATACAAAGTGAAATACCCCGGCAAAAAAGCTCGTGTTGTACGGACTAAGCAGAACGCTAAACGTGTGCAAGCCAAGCAGAAGAAAGGCTATTGAAGATCGATCAAATAATGGGAATGGAGAAATGCCTGATTGGTATATGTTACCGCATGGGCAAGCCTTTCTTGGTCTATGACTCAGAAAAGGTCAAAGAACAGCTCCAAGAGCGCGGTATGACGGAGGAAGAGGCCGAAAATCAGTATGAGGAGTTTACTACCAGTTGGATGGGTGATCACACACCCGGCTTCCTTGAAGAGCTGTCGGTCGGTCAAATGATCCACTGATGGCGAACCCAGCAGAAACTTATCGCAAAAAAATAGCCGCCCAACCTGCAAGCTTGTCTCGCGCTGAAGACCCTTATTTTTCAGATCCGAACTTTTTTCAAAATCCGGACATTCAAACCACTCACTATGAGGCCAGTCCGTATCTGCAACCCACACGAGAACCCATTCAAGAAAAGAATGTGAATTTTGGATTGGGAGATCTATTCAGAAACGTTCAAGAAGGTGTATCCGGATTGATTCCGAAAATAATGGATCGATTTTCCGACGAACCCGACATGCAAGTCGGTATCTTAACCTCGCCAGAAGGCTCTCTGGTCGGCACTACGGAGGAACTGGTGGATCAAGTTGATTGGGATGCCCTAGGGGGCAGAAAAGCGATTGAGAAGGCTCTGGTGGACGCCTGGACAAAACTGGAGCTGACAGGACGACCATTAATTTCCAGTGGCGTCAGAACCCTTGAACGCCAATTGGCGCAAGGTATAACGAACACCCGATCCCGTCACTTGTTTGGAAGGGCATTCGATGTATTCACCGGGGACATGAGTGCAGAGGACAAAGAGAAGTTGAAAGCCGAATTAAAGAACTCGTTGCCGAAAAAAGCCGACGGTACGAATCACTACATATTAATTGAAAATGATCATATTCATATCGCAGACACTCCAGGCGCTGAAGAACATGAAGCACTTGCAAAGCGCTAACCAGAACTACGTCCAACACCTATGGAGCGCTGTTCTTTATAGCGTTGCACTGGCTCTGCTTAGCGTTGTCATGCTGGTGCATGGGATTGCACCTGTGGTCTTTAAAAAAACCGTCTCTAACGCCCTCATTTGGCTTCTACAGAAGATGGACAAACTGCCAGTATGGAATACATAGCTTGGCGTGATTTGATTGAAATGTCTCTCACTTTTTTCAGGAGCTGGCGGTGGCGATCTAGCGGCCCAGCATCTACTCGGTTTTGAAACAGTCGGCTATGTCGAATGGGACAAATACTGCCAAAAAATCCTCGCCCAACGCATCAAAGACGGCTTCCTCGACCAAGCCCCAATCTTTGGAGACATTGACCACTTCATCGAGTCCCGTGCAGCTCACCAATACCAGGGCTTTGTCGACATACTTACTGCAGGTTTCCCGTGCCAACCATTCTCAGTGGCTGGCAAGAAAAGAGGCCAAGACGACGAAAGGAACAAGTGGCCGCAAACGATCCAAACGATTCGTGACGTTCAGCCAAGATTCGCCTTTCTCGAAAACGTCCCCGGTTTGCTTAATTCTGGCTACTTCCACGAAGTCCTCGGCTCGTTGGCCGAAGCAGGGTACGATGCAAAATGGATTGTGTTGGGAGCTGACGATGTTCGACCCCCGGCACCGCACAGAAGAAAACGACTCTGGATATTGGCCTACTCCGTCAGCGACTCCGAGAGGGCCGCATACGGGAGCGAAGAGTGGATCGGTGGATGCGAAGGGCAGGACATCGGCGAAGGGAGTTCGTTACGGAGCGACTTTGGAGACAGCGGTGAAAATGTGGCCGACACCGGTAGCAAGAGATTGGAAGGGAGTATCAACGAGAAACTTTCAGCTTCCGAACGCAGTCAAGATGTGGCCGACTCCGAGAGCCGCCATCGGAATGACAATGAAGCTGTCACAAGGCTTGGCGGATCTCCGACACAAAAGGTATTTGGAAACGGAAGTAGCGTATCAGGAGAAGGCTCCTGGTGGTCAACTGAACCCGACGTGGGTCGAGTGGCTCATGGGGTGGCCTCTAGGGTGGACAGACTTAAAGCCCTTGGCAATGGACAAGTACCGCAATGCACTGCGCTTGCCTGGAAAATCTTAAATGATTGCAAAGGTGAGTAGGTGGGCATTACGAACTTATGTCTTCTGGTCGATCTGCGTGGACATGACAGCATTGATAGCTCTACTGATATGGGTTATCCGATAAGACACAAATTCAGGCATGGTGGACGAGACCGTAAAGTTCACAAATCGCCCGACAATACAGACAATTTACCTATACAGCACACGACTGTATTCCCTACAGAACAACAGCTCGAACTAGGCTCTGAGTACGGAAGACTCGAAGGTTGGTATAGGGACGATGATCCAACTCATGGTGGCCGAGATGCATAGGGGGGCGCACTGAAGCACCCCAGCGCCCAGAGAAAAGCCCAAAGGTCGCATTTTCAGGCCGATCCCCATATACAAAAGCACAACAAAAACCTAAAGCCATCGTAACTCATTGATTTGATTACCAAAGGGCAGGACTATTTATCCGATGGTCTCTGGTTTGAGGTAGTCAGTGGGGATTTAGGGTCAAAAAAATTTAAACAATCCATTATTTGTGGGAAATGGGGGGGTGGGGGCAAAACTTTGTCTTGCGATAACGTGAAGACCCTCAGTCCCACGGCGCTACGAAAATAAAAGATGACCTTTGCCAGCGAATACAAAAAACGATTTGCGAAAACCCTCCAGGAGAGCGCAAAAGGCTTAGCACAGGCCGGAACAGGCTACGCCAGCGACTACGCCCAACGAGTGCAAGATGAACTCATGCAAGGCGCTAAACGCACCCTTGATCCTTATCAACAATTTTTAGGTGCAGGACAGATGCTGTACTCGCCTGTAGCGCCTTTAGAAGACGATCTAAGGGCATTAGCAGGTCGAGGTGCAAACATTGCTGAGGGCGCATTACACGGGCTTAGAAACAAGGACATTCGCCAGTTGTTGCGTATGGATGTCTCAGAACTCGAAGCGCTTGGACGAGAGCAGGAACTTCTGCCAGAAAATCTCAAATGGCTTGGTGACGTTGCGCCATTGGCTATCCAGCTTGCACTGGACGCGAAGCGAGGAAAGTTCGATAACATCCTGCCAGACAAATATCGTAAGAAACGCAAAGGTGATGATAAAGGTGCTGATCAAGACGAACCGCCGCTTCTGACCAGCCCGGAACGTTCGTTAGCCGATGATATCAGCGCTGGGTTCTATTACCAGACCGTCGAACCATTGGTTCCACAGACAGTACGGCTAACCCCGAATGAAGCGTCATTGATCCGCGACCTCGATGTCTCAAAAAAAGATCAAACGCGAATCCGCAGACAGATCCTCGATTACCGCCGCAATCATCATCCGAAGGACGGTTGGGGTGATTTTAAGGTTAAAAGACTTGAGATTAATGACAGGGGTCAAGTTAAGCTGATTTTCGATCAGGGCGTCGGTGGCTTTAATTACCACAGAGACCCTAAGACCAACAAAGTGTTAACCGGCAGTGCTAGGCAAAAGAAAGTCTCCGATATGGCAACGGCGATCACTAAGGAAGTGTCGTCAATTATGAAGCGCACCGACCGCAATGCGCGAATAATTCAAGACGCCTTCAAGTGGTATGAAAGAGCGCAAATTAAACTGTACGAAGATTACGGATCCGTAGCCCAGCTTTTCGCAGAAATGTTAGGGGCGACTTCTCCGCAAACCAATCTTTTACAAAACCTTCAAGCTGGCGAAGAAGCGCTTCGCAACTTTGCGAGAGGCGATTACGACGACCAGCTTATGTTCGCACAACAGTGGATCGCTGACGGCAAGAGTCTCGCCAAATTGCCAGACCAGTATGTGATTCGAAAATCGAACGGCACAAAATTCGGTATGAATGGTCGCAATGCCATGAAGGTTATGCTGGATAATTTCAGGGAAGTTCGCGCTGGTGATCCGCCAAAGACGAGAATTTTTAGCGGTAATCTGGCTGGCACAAATATTTGGGACTGGTTCTCGGTCACGAGTGATGTTTGGAACGCCAGAGCAGACCAGCGAACCGCCAATCTTTTTGATAACCATCCCAGGGCAATCCCGGCATTGAGTAACGTTGAAGGCGTATGGCTTGGTTCCGGTCTTGGAGAGAATCCGCAACAGATTTTAGTTGGTGAAGGCGACACACCGTTTGCTCAGTATCGAGGCAAACAAACGACAGGCGAGTTGAGTGGGATTAGCGGTGCTTACGGTTTCTCGAATGATGTTGCCAACCAAGCAGTCATATTACTGAAAGAGCAAGGCATCGATATTCCGGTAAGCGCTTTACAGGCATTCCGATGGGTGAATGAAAAGCTTCTTTGGGAAACCCAAGGATGGACGCCAAAAACAGAGACTTCTGATATTGCGAGCATGATGACCGATGTAGATCGGTATCGCGCCGGGGTGACAGCGTACAAGGATAAACCTTTAACAGCGCAAGATTGGACAAAGCTGAGAAGCATCTTACGAAAGAATATCGTAGATGATCCAAATCTTGTGGTCTACTCCGACCCAACGGCGGCAGGGATGTACGGCGAACCAGAACCTTCTGTTGATTCCCAAGTCATTTATAAAAAGGGCGCTGATGCAAGCCAGCTCTATTTGAACGTTATCGAAGCTGGGAAACAATTCGATCAAACCGATGTTTTTGTGTCGCAAATTGTCAAGGAAGACCACGTTAATGCTAGACCGGGTGTGGAAATCATGTTTGATCCTGACAAGCCCGACGTCTACGAAGCCGTTGTCGAGCTGTTACAGGATCAACCGGGGTACACCATCACGCCATCCCATCGCTTTTTGGCGGAAGGGGAAAAGAACACCACAGCCGGTGTGCGAGGCGTTTATCTCCAGTATGTTCCGGAGATCGCTATGCGCTGGGATCCCGAATTAGCAGACACAATAAGAAAAGCGGTTAAAAACAACGACCTTGCGGTAATCGATGAGCTAATAGCTGAACAAGAATATAATCTGATCAAAATATCAGAAGAAGCTGATAAGTTAGGGGGCGTTACATCAGGGAAGTTGAGATGGTACAATACCCAGGTTTTTGGACAACGAGAAGATGGGAGTTTTGACGATGGCAGTTACAAAAAGAATCGCATCATTGGAGCGTCTGATCAAGCGACTGGAGGACGAGGGGAGTCAGTCTCGATCATTGAAGAGCTTAAAAGAGGACTTGGCCGCTTATAAGGATGGTAGCTATAAGCGCTCGTTCGCTGACGTCTACATCACTGGTGCTGGACGGATCGGGACGTCGAAATAAAAAAAGCCCCTCCGAAGAGGGGCTAATGTATCACTTGTCCTAGCAGGTAGGTGATCACTGATTCTTAGATCAGTGTGGGGTGAGGGTCTTACGACTTTCGCCCCTTTTTAATGCCCAGTAGCCATAAACGCATCTGGTTCCATCTCGACTACAATCATAGGTGTCGTTGATTACGCCATCGATTACAGCCGTGACGTGTTTACTGACTTTGCAAACGAGGCGACCTTCTGGAAGTTCATCAGATTTAAGATGAACCTTGCATCCGCTACCGACTTCCATCGTAGGCGTCCACTCGAAACCCAACTCACGCATATAGTCTTTGAACCATTTGCGCTTAACGGAAATGCCGTGCGACGCGGTGCGAACCCTCTTACCCTTGTCGTGCTTTGAGCGACGCTGGGTCGCGTTGCCCTCTGCCATTCTGTCGTAAACCTCCTGATAGGGAAGGCCAGAGGCAATGGCAACTGAACGAGCTACGCAATCACTTGTATAGCCTTTGCGACCAGTTTCGGCACGACCTCCATCGTTGTATTGGAAATGTGACGACATAAAGTCTCCTTGCCGTTAAAACGGCGGTCGATACAACGTTTAAATTTTTAAAGATCAATCGGCAAATCTTTTAACCGATACCCCTATTTTAGCAAATGGGTTTTTTGAAAATCGTCAAAACAGCCCATTTTCGGGGTGTTTCGAGCAAAAACCCTAGAGTTCCCAACACTGAAAAAAACGCTTGACACGCACTTTTGAAAATTTTGTGAAAACGAACTAACGGACACTTTTTATGGCAATTCAACCGGCATGGAATAAAAGATTTTCACCTAATGCCTCTTTGGCTCAAGTGGGTCTCGGACGATCTCAAACTGAAGGTTTGCCAGCCGCAACGAACAACATGATGCCGAACATAATTGTGGAAGGCGGCCGCACATCGACGCCAGCAGTGATGGGTGGCGGATCAACGAATCTGTTGATGCCCACAATCACCAGTAGCTATCCAGTGACCGGACAGAACACCGGTAACTTCAATGCTTCGAATTTAAGTTCGCTGTTAGGCAATCTGTCTCAATTTCCAACCATTCCGTTATTCCAACCAAATTACGGTGGCGCTACCCCTTTGGTGATGAACCAAGACGGAGGCGGAGGCGGCGGACTGACACGCAATGATCTAAACGATTTTCTAACAAGATTTCTTAAAGGTTTAGATGATGATGATGACGGAACAACCACTGCTGGAACCAGAACTTCCACTGGCGTTACAGGCGAAACCACAACCACAACCGGCGAAAGAGAACACGGTGATCCAGAGATTGACTGGCGCGGTAAAGAATGGACACCTGAAGAACAGTTAGAGCTGTTGCGTAAACTTCTGCGTGGTCGAGACCCAAAAGAAACAAAAACAATAACCGGAGATCCAACGATGCTTCGAGCCTCTAAGGATTACCTTGCAACGCCAGAAACTTCTAGAGAGAAGTATATACGCGAGAGCCTATCAGATAAAAAAAGGAGACAGGAAGAGGATGCCAGAAAAGAGGCTGATAGAAATGAGAAAAAACGACAAGATTTAAAAAATCGAACTGACACGTCCGATGCAAACCTGGTTAAGTTAGCTAATGATCGACAAGACAGAAGTCGGCAAGCGGCGGCAGACGAATTGAAAAAGAAGAAGGATGAAGAAGATCGACTGCATAAATTAAATCAAAAAATGCTGGAAGATATGAGAAACAAGGCGCTAAGGGATAGACTTAAAAAAGGCCAAGACCCTGGTCAATATCTTTATGATATCTGATGAAAGTCACGAGGGAGATGGTTTCAGGGCTGGCAAAGACCGTCCTCGCAACACGTTACAACAATCCTAAGCCGACCCCAGAGTTCCACGAGGAGCTGTGGGAGCTGTGCTGTTCTGACCATCCGAAAGTGGCAATCTCAGCGCCACGAGGCCATGCCAAGACAACGGCGGTTACCGGAAGTTATTTAATCGCAACGCTGGTCAACCGGGAACGCAATTACGCGATGGTGCTTTCCGACACCGAGGATCAGGCATCCGAGTTCTTGCATGAACTCAAAATGGAGTTTCGAGAAAACGAAGTCCTTTGCGACATCTATGGTGTGGATCGCATTATCAAAGATGCGTCCACTGACATGATTGTCAATTTCAAAGACGGCCATGCTTGCAGAGTGATTGCGCGAGGCGCGGAGCAAAAGATTCGCGGAAAGAAGTGGCGTGGAACACGACCGGACATCATTATCGTTGACGATCTTGAAAACGAAGAGCTGGTGTCCAGCGACACGCGACGCTCTAAGCTGAAACGGTGGTTCTACGGCTCTGTACTGCCAGCAGGGAGCGATGAGTGCGTTATTAGGGTGGTAGGTACTATTTTGCATTTCGATTCCATGTTGGAGAATCTGATGCCCAAAGACGACGCCATCCGAACCACATTAAAAGATTACCAGTATAGCGATTGGGTAAGCGTTCGTTTCAGAGCGCATCCCGACGAAGACGATTATTCGGAAGTTCTGTGGCCTGAAAAATTTTCTGAAAAACGTTTGAAGTCAGTCGCCAGTGATTATCTGCGACAAGGTATTCCGGAAGTGTATGGACAGGAATATTTGAATCAGCCGATTTCAAAAAGCACAGCCTATTTTCGTGAACAGGATTTATCGCCTATTGATGGCGACGACTGGGATTCACATTTAACGTGGTATGGATCCGGAGACCTCGCCATCTCACAACGAGACCGGTCTGCGTTTACCGTATTCTTTGCTTGCGGTATGGATGAAAAAAGAATTCTACAGGTGCGAGACCGCAGAAAAGGTCGCTGGGATTCAAACACGATACTCGATGAATTGTTTTCTTTAGTAAAGCGATATCAGATACAGGATTTTTTTCTGGAATCTGAAAACATTGCAAAAGCATTGGGATCCCAGATCTATGAGCGCATGAGAAAAGACAACGTTTATTTTACGTTGCATCCCATGACGCCTTCGAAAGATAAAGAAACACGAGCTTCGCCGCTCCAGGCGATGACACGAGCTGGTGGCGTTAAATTTCCAGTGGAAGCTGAATGGTTCCCTGATTTGAAACGCAACATGCTCCAGTTTCCAAGAGGAGCTTACAAGGATGATGTCGATAGCCTTGGTTTAATGGCTTACGGCGTTCAAAAACTGGTCTCTCCGATTACCGATGCAGAACTTGCAGAAGAGGAATACCGAGATGACGTCTGGAAGATGGGATTCGGGCGCTCACAATTTACAGGTTACTAAATGCGCTTTGAAAAAATAATTGAACTAAAAGATACCGGTCAAAACCTTGCCCCACATTTAGACGCGAATGTGCTTGATGATATTGGAGCAATGTGCGCTAAAGGTTATCAGGATGATCTCGATTCCCGAAGAGAATGGGAAGATCGCAACGCCGAAGCATTAAAACTGGCGATGCAATATTTTGAGCGCAAGTCTTGGCCCTGGGAAGGTGCATCCAACGTTAAGTACCCTTTAATCACTACAACCGCGATGCAATACAACGCTCGTGCTTATCCAGCATTAGTTCCGGGCAAAGAGGTTGTTAAGATTAAAACATTCGACGGCACACGCGACCCGACACTGGTTCAAATCGAAAAGGCGTTGAACTGGGAAATCATGGAGCAGTCATCGGAGTGGGAAGAGGAACACGACAAAATGCTGATGATTCAACCGTTGGTTGGATTCATCGTTAAAAAAGTATTTTTTGATCCACAGCTTCAACGTAATCGTTCGCAGGTGCTGTTGCCGCAGAACTTTGTAGTCGATTATTACGCAAAAAGTTTGGACAGTGCCACACGCAAGACACACGTTTTATCGTACACGGCTAACGAACTGGAAGAGTTGTTTCGCATGGATTACTTCCGTCGCGTGGAACTCGCACCGGTCGATCGTGAACAGCGTGATTTTCACAAAGCTGTCGATGAGATTCACGGCTTTGAAAGACCATCCCGGTCCGAAGAACATGTTGTTTTAGAGGTTCACTGCTGGCTTGATCTTGACGACGACGGTTATGCAGAGCCTTACATTGCCTGGATCCTCAACGAGCAGGTTCTAAGAGTTTTTCCACGTTTTGAAACCATTTATTATGCCCGACAAGGTGACATCATCGAAGCCACCAACACCGACCTTTTGGGCATGGGTTATAAGATTGCGCGAATCCAAGCAGAGGAATATTTCGTCAAATACGGTTTCATACCAAGCCCTGACGGCTCGATCTATGACATTGGCCTGGGTATTCTACTTACACCGAACAATGAGGCGGTCAATTCAATCCTAAATCAGCTTATTGATGCTGGAACGCTATCGAATGTGCAAGGCGGTTTATTGTCCAGAGGAATTCGAATGCGTTCAGGCAACTTGGATATTCAGCCAGGGCGCTGGCATAAGACCGATGCGGATGCGGAGGAACTAGCAAAAGGTGTATTCCCGTGGCCGATTAAAGAGCCGAGTGGAACGCTGTTCAATCTATTGTCACTTCTGATTGATGCCGGTCAACGGATTGGTTCTGTGTCTGAAGCGATGATGGGATCGATGCCGGGACAGAACACCCCGGCGACGACGCATATGGCAAGTCTTGAACAAGGTATGCAGGTCTTCAGTGCAATATATAAGCGAACGTTTAGATCAATGACGACCGAATTTCGTAAATGGTTTGAGCTGTCAATGAAGTTCATCGACCCTGCACTGTATTCGTCGATGAAAGGTATGGTTGTACCAATTGCAGATCCCAATGTGGTCAGTGCAACACAGAGAATGATGAAAGCACAGGCACTCATTGAAAGGGCAACAATGGCTCCGAATCTCTACGGCGATCAGGGCATGATCGAAGCCGAACGACGTTATCTTGAAGCGCTTCAAATCGAAAGCATTGAGACCCTGTTACATCCAGGTGAATTTGCGAACAAAGAGGCTGAAGCGCAACAACAGATGATGCAAGCTCAAATGCAAGTGGAGCAAGATAATTCACAACGTGAATGGACGAAGACTCAAGCCAATGCTCAGAAAGATCAGGCAACCATTCGATCAAAGGCGATCGATGATCAAGTGAAACAGCGCGAAATAGCACTGAAGGAAGTGAAAACAGCGCTAGACCATGAGGTCGAAAAGAGAAAACTTGGACAGGGACGAGATTAGGGAATGGCAGGTTTCACCTGTCACAAAGGAGTTGATGGGTCTGATTCAGCAAAGGAAGAATCGGATTCTGGAAAAATTTGTCAGTGTTGACAATATGGTTGATCACGGAAAACTCGTAGGCGAATTCCGAGGTCTTGAAGAGGTTGAACACATCATAGAGGAAATTAATGAGGATCAATCCAGTAGGCGAGAAAGTAGTAGTAATCCCAGTCAAAACGGAACGAGTTACTGAAGGCGGTATTCTAATTCCGGAAAGTGAAGCAGAGCGATATGACTTAGCTTCAATCAAGGCGAAGATCGTTGCAATAGGTGCGTTGGCATTTCAGGCCGAAAAACAGCATGAGAAAGAATTCGGTGTTGATGTTTCTCATGGTATTCCAAGGCCGGGTCAAACCGTAGCAATTGCAAAATACGCCGGTTATGAGATTGAAGTCGATGGAGAAAAGATGAGAGTCATCACCGACAGTGACATCACCGCAATTCTTGAGGAAAAAGAAGATGGCAGATGAGTTAACGGTTGAGGGTTTAGCAAAAGAGATGGGTTGGGCTGATCAGGATGCGTGGAAGGGTGACCCTGATCAATGGAAACCGGCGCAAGAATTTATTCGTGATGCACAAGCAATTTCTGTTGATAAAGGAAGCGAAATCGTTGATCTGAAACAAAAGATCGATGGTCTTAGCAGTGAACTGCGCGAAATGGGAATCAACCAAGCGCGACAGATAAAAGTTGCGACTGACCACGCTCGTGAACGTCTTGAGAAAGAACGATCACAGGCGGTGGAGGATGGAGACACTGCTAGGTTCACCGCTATCGATGAACAGATTAGAAAGATACCCGACACTCCAGAGCCTGATGTACAACGGCGTCAAGTAGAGTTTCAAAAAGGACTGCAAACCTTTATCCAGAAGAATCCGTGGTACAACGAAGATTTGGCGATGCAGACCTATGCCAACACCGTAGGTCAGAATTTAGGCAACGCAAATCCAAACATTGAGTCCGACCAGTATTACCAGACAGTTGAAGAACTGGTTCGAGCGCAATTTCCTGGCAAGTTTGCCAACGACAAACCGTCATCTATGCCAGCGGTGTCGCCTGACAAACCTGCCCCGAAAGGCTCTAGCTTGTGGTCACAGCTCAAGAGTCAATATCCAGAAGCTGAAGCAACTTTTAACGATTTGGTGAAACGAGAAATATTTACCGCGAAAGATCGTGAAAAGTACGCTAAAGAAGTTTTAGAAATTTAATTGGGAGCATAAGGAAATGCAAAGAGGAAGAACCCAAAAAGCCCCTGTCCGTCGAAGGGATAAGGCAAAAATCGACGGAACTCGTTTCAAGTTGTATGCCCCTGAAATTAAGGGTCATGTCACCCGTTGGGTAAACGACTTGAACAATCGTGTTCATATGCTGACAAATTTCGATGATTGGGATTTTGTCGGTAAAGATGAAATTTCCGACCATGATGGTCGCGTAATAGTGGGAGACCCCAGCGTTACCCCGGAACTGGCCGTAGGAGATCGGGTCGGTCGAATTGTTGGGCAGGTGGAAGGAAAACCACTTTATGCTTATCTGCTTAAAAAGAGAAAAGAGTTTTATGAAGCAGACCAAGCAGAAAAAGAAAAAGACCTCGTTGAGGTCGAAAGTCAACTTAAACGTAGCAAGGAAGCTGAAGACTTTTCACACGGCAACGTGGAGATTGGAAGACGCTGAATTGCTTAACCACAGGAGAAATGTCTAATGGCAAACATTGACAATCCTCGCGGAGCACGTCCAGTCAAACGAATGGATGGCGGCTCTGTAAATGTGGCGAACAAATGGTCTGTTGACGCTTCTAATGGAACCGCCATCTTTATCGGAGATTTTGTTAAGCTTGAAAACGATGGTTACGTTGCACCAGCCGGTGCAGGGGATCGCATACTTGGAGTATGCGTAGGGGTTCTTGGCGACTACGGCGATTTGACACGACGATACTTACCAGCTTCGACAGCCGGTGACATCATGGTGTGCGATGATCCTTGGACAATTTTTGAAGTCCAGGAAGATTCGGATTCGTCCGCATTGGCAGTTACGAACATAGGCAACAATTGCGACATCATTGCCGGTTCAGGCTCCACAACTACAGGTATCTCAGCACATGAGATCGATTCATCCGACGCAAAAACCGCAATAGCTCAACTTCGAATAGTAGCTCTTGTTCCGCGAGACGACAACGCAATCGGTGATCAAGCCGATTGGTGGGTCACAATCAACGAGCATGAATTCAATTCAGTTGATTCTACCGGCGTCTAACATCTAGGGAGAGTCATTATGGCAGTTACAACCACACAGACGCACCCTAAGCTGTTATGGCCTGGGTTGCTCAAAGTATGGTCGGAATCAATGCACGGAGATTGGGATGAAGAATATTCCAAAATCTTCGACAGCATGAACTCCGAGAAGGCATTCGAGGAGATGCAACAAGTGACTTACTACGGTTTAGCACCGGAGAAAAGTCAGGGCAGTGCATTAACTTATGATGCCGAACAGCAGGGATACAACAAGCGGTTTACGCACGTTGCGTATGCCCTTGGTTTTCAGATCACGCGAGAAGCAAAAGACGACTTGCAGTACGTCGAAGTTGCCTCACAGCGTATCAAAGCCGTATCTCGTTCAATGCAACAGACAGTTGAGACAGTTGATGCTAACCATCTCAACCGCGCCACCAATGCTAGTTATACCGGAGCTGATGGCGTTGTTCTACTGAGTACCGCGCATCCGCGCATCAACGGTGGTACGGACAGCAACAAACTGTCTACAGCCGCCGACTTGTCAGAAACTGCAATCGAAGATCTGGTTGTTCAGATGATGAAAGCAGTGGATGACAGAGGCTTGAAGATTCAAATCAAGCCACAGTCGCTGATCATTCACCCCAACGATTATTTCAATGCGAACCGAATCGTGGGATCAAGCTTGCAGAATGACACGGCGAACAACGCGATCAATGTGATACGAGGACAAGGGGTATTTCCCGGTGGAATCATCGTGAACCACTATTTGTCTGACACCGACCAATGGTTCATTCGTTCGAATGTTCCTGGTCTTTATCACATCTGGCGCACTCGACCTGAATTTGCGAACGATGACGACTTCGCCACTAAAAACGACTTGTACTCCGGGTACATGCGTTTTAGCTCTGGCTGGTCTGATTGGAGAGCAATTTGGGGATCTGAGGGCGCATAGTAGCCCACTTGAGAACGTGACCTCAGCGATGGGGTCACGTCCTTCTTAGGACGTTCTTGGGAGAACAAACATGGCAACACCTACACGATTTACAGGTGGCGTTGGAACTGCAACCAAAAGCTCAAACACCGGCTTTTATGGAATGCCCGACCCCACAAAATGGATTACCTATTTTAACGATTTTCATACCTATGTCGCCGGTGACTGGACGATCACAACGACGGAAGCTGGCTCAGGCAACGCATCAGAAGCACTGACAAATGTTCAGGGCGGATGCTTGCTGGTTACAAATGATGATGCCGACAATGACGCTGATTTTTTCAACTCAGCAGTTGAATCTTTTAAATTCGCTTCTGGCAAAAAAACCTTTTTCAAATCACGCCTTAAAGTGAGCGATGCCACTCAAAGCGATTTTGTCATGGGTTTGCAAATCACAGACACCACACCATTGGCGGTTTCAGATGGCGTGTATTTTATGAAAGATGATGGCGATGCGTCGCTCGATTTTCATGTCGAAAAAAATGGAAGCGATACCACGGCATCTGCGATAGCAACCGTTGCAGACGACACTTTCTTGATCGTCGGATTTTATTACGACGGTAAAAGTGCTATCGAATACTATGTTGATGACGTCAAGCTTGGTACATCAGTGACAACCAATCTTCCGGACGATGAAGAACTGGCTATTTCTTTTGGCATCCAGAACGGAGCCGCCGCCGCTAAAACGATGACGGTTGACTACATCTTCGCTTCGCAAGAAAGATAAAAACTAGGGGTGGCCTTCGGGTCACCCTCTTTTTTGGAAAGACACTATGGCAAATACGATTACCAAGACGACTTTGCACGATGGGCAGAAGAACGCAGTCACGCATACTTACTTGTTGAGCGATGGATCGGCTGGGGACATTACCGACAATGTTGTGGTTGATGCATCGGCGTTAAGCCCAGCACCTTCAACTGTTCGAATTATGAAGATTTGGTGGAGCTTCAGTGGATTCACCGGTCGGCTAGAATTTGACGCCTCAGCAGACACTGGCGGTTGGGTTCTGGGTGACACTGATGGATTCATGGATTTCACGTCAATCGGCGGTATCCAATCGAATGCCGGAGGCGGTGAAACCGGCGATATTCTTTTGACAACACTGGGATTTAGTGCGTCAGCAGATATGGGTACGTTGATCGTGCAAATTCAGAAAGACTAATGTCTAAATTTCAATGTGATCGATGTGGTGGCACATTTTTAGATCAATACAAAGCAGTTGAATGGACGGGTGCTGTGGTGTGTCGTGGCGCTGGTACACGCGATTGCTGGGAACCTCGTCATCCCCAGGATTTTGTGCGTACCTTGTTAGAAGATCAAAGCGTCGAACATGCGCGAACACGAAACACAATTGCGATCTACGACAAAACACCAAGTGATTACCCCGGCTACCTTTCAAGCCACGCCGACTATATTGACGAAAGTGACTTCACCCTTGACCGATATGTGACACCTTAATTATGGCAACAATTACTACAAGAAGTGGCAAAGGTTCTGCTCTAACTCACACGGAGTTGGATGCTAATTTCACCAATCTCAATTCCGACAAAATGGAGGGCATATCATCGTCTACTGATAATGCCATCGTGCGTTGGTCGGGAACCGGCGGTAGTACCTTACAGAACACATCGACCACGACCATCGATGACAATGGTGATATGACCGTTGGTGGAACAACACCAAAAATCACAATCGGTGACGGAGGAGAAGAGGATTCTATGCTCGTATTCGACGGCGCGAGTGTGGACTATAGGGTTGGCCTCGATGACGGAACTGATAAATTGGAAATTGGCGTTGGATCAGCGCATGGTACGACGACCGCACTCACTGTAGATAGCTCTCAGAATGTTACCTTCGGGTCTAAACTCATCATGCCCGATGTCACGTCCGGTAAGGTCTTAGTTGGTGACGGAACATCGTATGAGGAAGTGGCTGTATCCGGAGACATTGGCTTAGCATCCAACGGAGCGACGACAATTCAAAGCAGTGCTGTAGAAACGGCAATGGTGAACGCCAATGTGATCACAGGCCAGACGGAAGAAACGTCCGTTGCTGATAATGATTTAGTTCTAATTTACGATACCAGCGCAACAGCATTTCGAAAGATGCAAAAAAGTAATTTTGTTTCGGTCACCGCTGACGTTAATTTAACGACTATAGGTGCAGAGTTTTCAAATTACGACACCATTAACAGTAACGTGACTACCACCGTTGCGTCGGGTCAAAATGGATTTTTATGTGGCGATATCACAGTAGCGTCTGGCAATACGTGGACTATTGCCAGTGGATCATCAATCAAAATTATCTGACTAGGAATATTTTATGAGTACAATCAAAGTAAACAACATAGACACCCAGTCGGGTAGCACCATTACGATACCGACCGGGAAGGTCTTAACCATAACTGATAATGGCGGTATTACTATTGCTGGAACCGCAGTGGCATCGACAGCCGCCGAACTAAATATTTTGGACGGAAAATCGTTTGTCGATGAAGATACCATGTCGTCAAACAGTGCAACAGCTATTGCGTCGCAACAATCCATTAAAGCGTACATTGATAACTTATATCAATATGGAACGATGTATGTGGACGCTGGAGCGATGGCGACAACCAGTACCGCTGGAGCAGAAAGTGGAAGCAACGAATACGCTACTAACGACGTCAACTGGGATTATTTCGCCTTTGATACAGGCGGAACAGAGGAGCAAGTTCAATTCAAAGTTGTGATGCCAGAAAATTGGGATCGAAGCACTGTGAAAGCAAAATTTTATTGGTCGTCTGCAAGCGGTTCATCCGCCGGAGATACGGTTGAATGGGCGATTAAAGGAACAGCTCTTGCTAATGATGATGCTATTGATGCGAGTTGGGGAACCGAGCAAGTTATCTCCGACACTGTTCTTGCTGGAACGAATGGAGATCTGCATATCACTTCAGCAACACCGGCAATTACCATTGCTGGATCACCGACGTTGCACGATCTTGTGACATTTGAAGTGAACCGCAATACTGCCGGTACGGATAATATGGCAGAGGATGCTTGGTTATTCGGAGTTTTAATTCAAATCAAAATGACTAACACTGTATCGGCTTGGTAGGAGTGATTATGAGTTTATTGTATTCAACTCTGGCGCATCGACGAAAGGCATACCGCAGTAGCAATAGTATAATTTTATTGGCGACACAGACAGCGTCTAGCGATGCGAGTCTGGCATTCACTTCTTATATTGACTCAACCTACAATGAATATATTTTTGAATTTGAGAATCTTCACTCTACTAATGATGGCGCAAACTTAACTTTTCAGGCAGGTGGTTCCTATAACACCACCATAACAAGCGGTGCTTTCAGATCTGAAAACTCAGAAAGCGGATCAAATAATTTTGGGTATGCCGCCGCAAATGCTCAAGCGCAAGGAACTGGCGAACAAATATTGTTCCATGAACTTGACAATGACAATGACAGCAGTGTTTGTGGTGAGCTACATTTGTTCAATCCATCTAGCACTACTTTTGTAAAAAATTGGTACTCCAGAGTGACTGGAAATAAGAACAGCACGACCAGCATGTCAGTATTTACCGGCGGTAATTTTAATACCACATCGGCTTTTACCCAAGTGCGTTTTACGATTGCGTCCGGCAGTATTCAGTCGGGAACAATCAGAATGTATGGAGTAACACAATAATGTCACTGACCTTAATTCAATCTCAAACCGCTTCTACAGATACAACTGTATCTTTTACAACTAAAATTGACAGCACGTATAAAACCTATTTATTCAAATGCGTCAAGATACATCCCAGTGCGGATGGGGAATCGTTTTCTTTTCAAGCGAATGTCAGCGGTGCGTCCGGGTACAATGAAACAATCACTTCATCGTATTTTCGAACCTACCATACAGAAGACGATAGTTCAGCCACCACTGAAGATCAGGGGGCATTTGACCAAGCACAGGGAACAGCATTTCAACCAATATCACCTGGTATTTCTAATGATAATGATGCTTGCGGCGACGGAGAACTTTGGCTTTTTAATCCCAGTGGAACCACATTTATTAAGCACTTTTACGCCACCTTTGAACATCTTGGTAATGTCGCAATGAGAAATAGCTTTACCGAAGGGTATTTTAATGTCACGGGAGCGATAACAGAGATTCAATTCAAAATGTCATCAGGAACTTTTGACGGAGTGATAAGTTTATATGGGATGGGCGAATAATGGGAATACCAACTTTTATAAATTCCGCAACAGCTAGTAACTCAGCTACGCTATCGTTTACCTCTGGATTGGACTCCACCTATTCTCAGTACATGTTTATATTTAATGATATTCACCCCGAAACAGATAGTGCTAATTTCAGTTTCCAATGCAGTACAGATGGTGGCTCGAACTATAACGTTACAACCACAAGCGACACTTTCAGAAATTATCATTTTGAAAGCGATTCTGCTTTGGATTTAGCGTATGACAGCTCAACAGATCAGGAACAAGGAACTGGATTTCAATTATTAGCAGAGAACTTTGGATCGGATAATGATCAAAGTGGCGCAGGTGTTTTAAAACTTTACACACCATCCAACACAACTTTTGTTAAGAAATATATGGCGAGATGCTCTAGGGTGTCCAGCAATGACAATGCTTATGATTTTTATGTTGGGGGATATTTCAATACGACATCTGCAATTGACGCCATTCAATTCAAGATGTCATCCGGGAATTTTAATGGTTACATTCAATTTTACGGAATTTCATAGGAGCAAAAGATGGCAAGAACTAAAATGGTCGATGGCGTTCGGATACCTTTCACCGCTGAAGAAGAAGCCGCCAGAGATGCAGAAGAGGCTCAATGGGAAGCAGGAAAGTTTGACCGAGCAATGGCGAATTTAAGAGCTGACCGTAATAGCAGACTAGCAATTACAGACTTTTATGGTCTTTCTGACGTACCCCCAATGTCAGCCGCCATGACGCAATACCGTCAGGATCTTCGAGACATCACGGCTAACTTAACCACTGTTGAGGATGTTAACAATGTGGTGTGGCCGACAGAACCCTTGAGTTAGATGGTTATGCATTAGATAAGATTCCATGAAGTTAAACATTTTCATAACCGCGCTAGTCGCGGTTATTTTTATTGGTGGGCTTGCACATGCGTTTATGTTTCCAACCACTCTGACTTTGCCAACTATTTGCTTTTCCACTGTGGCTGAAAGCATTCAGCATCACAGGGATCGTGGGGAGTATCCACTAATGAAAGCGTTATCGAACCCAACAGACATTCCTCGTGGCGGTGCAATTTTGTTCGTCAACCCCGATCCGGACAAACCGTCGTGGAGTTTCGTAAGTTACAAGATTCGAGAGTCGCAAGAAATGGCGTGTGTCTTAGCACATGGTTCGGAAATTGAAATTCAAGATTATTCAGGTAAGGACAAACTTGAGTTATGACAACACCAGCGATGAGCGAACTCGATTTAGGACGTCTATGTGAAAAGGTGGAGCAACTATCACGAGAAGTTCGCGAGAACAATAACCGCATTGATTGCCTGGAACGGCAATTAGTGAAAACCAAAGGATTTGGTGTCGGTTTAGCGGTTGGGCTTATTGGACTCTCGTCTGGTATCGCAAGCGCTATTACCAAGCTGATGAATTAATGCAAATAGATGGAAAA
>TARA_R100001594_G_scaffold23453_11_pt1 | contig 20048 bp, 21 predicted proteins | sample TARA_R100001594 | Tara Oceans TARA_R100001594 (sample SAMEA2622752) | marine metagenome | biome: marine biome (ENVO:00000447); feature: marine epipelagic mixed layer (ENVO:xxxxxxxxx); material: "saline water (ENVO:00002010), including plankton (ENVO:xxxxxxxx)" | depth 150 m | reverse complement strand
CGCAACATCATGTTGCGTGTTCGTCGACTCGGTGATCAGCGTCCGTCCGTGTACGCCACGGTCTCGGAAAGCTACGGTGTCCACGATATCGACAAGGCAGCCAGCACGTTGATCGGCGCGATCGGTGGGCACGGCTATCGGGGCTCGGCGATCTACGATCCAAACAAGGTGAGCCTTGTCGTGGATGCCAACATCATGGCCGATCGCGTGGTCGACCTTGCTGCCGGTGACACCTTCAAAGTGGGGGTTCAGTTCCGCACCAATGATGACGGGGGCGGGGCTATCAGGGGATTCCTGACGTACCTCCGCAACCTATGCCTGAACCTGATCATCCTTGACGAGGGAAGTCAGGCAGTGTTTCGCCAGGTCCACCGGGGAACGGTCGCCAACGTCGAGCAGCAAGTGCGCACGGCCATGTCAGGGGCGATCCACCAGTGGGCACCCTTTGCCGAGCGCTGGGGCTATGCTCGCCAGGGCTTGGATGCCAACGGCGAGCCCGTCGATCTGTCAGCGTTGCAAGCGTTGCACAGCGAGCCCGAAGCTGTCATCCAGCAATGGGTCAGCATCGATAAGGCGCTGCGCACGGCGGCTCCGAACGTCCGCCGTGACTCGCTTGTTGAGTTGCTGCTCAACGGTTGGAACTCCACCGTTGAGGAAGGAACGGTCAACGCTCAACCGACGGCGGCTGACCTGATCAACAGCGTCACGCGTATCCATGAGCAATACGTCCCTGTGCGGGTCCAGGCTGGCTTGGAATCCTACGCTGGGTCTATGCTCACGAACGGTTCAGTGGAGCGCCTGGCGCGTCACCTGGACACGCTCAACGCCTAACCCCCAACCCGGTGGCGGGGCGGCTCACGCTGTCCCGCTACCATCGGAGACCTGTCATGCAGATATTCACCCCCAAAGATCCCGAATACACAACGCTACAGGGCGAGCATTTCGACGGTGGCCTGCTCGCTTTGATCTGTCTGGAGCCTGGCGACACGCCGCACTGCGAACTGATCACAAACTACGGCTACATCATTCGGCTACCAGATGGACGCATTGCAGACGTGCACGTGCTTGGGTCTGGCGTCTACGGTGTGCGCTATTGGACTGACATCGATCGCATCATCGCGAGGTGCGTGCGCTACGCGGTGCGCGCCGAATAGCCGATCCGCCCCGCACCATTGGCCCCGCTACGGCTAGCCCTGGCGGGGCTTTCTTGTGTCTGAATCCGCCAGGCTCACGGCTCAATAGTGAGGCCTGGCGCAGTTGCGTGCGGCGCTCACGGCTGAACAGTCACCGCACGGACCGGACCCGGACGGCAGGCTGGGGGGCGGCTGACGGCGCTGACGCGCCGCCAGTTACCGAGCACACCGGACCACCGGACAACCCTGGGGGGGATGGGATGTCCTGCGGAATGAAAGCGTAGGCAGGCCGCCACCCTTCGCGACGTGGTTGCCGCATGGTTCCCGTGACCCACCGCAGCGCAGGCCGCACGCGGTTAGCTGGTGGCGTGGTCAACCATACGCATACACTCACACCTGAATCCTCCCACGAAGCAGTGAGCGGTGCGCAGGGTGCGCACCGCTCGGGGCTGGGGTTACTCGTCAGCATTAGACTCAAGATCCTGCAGCGCTTCCTCGATCTGCTGCTTTCCTTCTCGCCTTACTCGACGCTCAATGATGCGTTCAAGGTCATCGGCTGCTTCCTTTGGCATAGAGCGGTGACGTTTGACGCACCATTTCTCGCCGGTTTTCTTTCCTTTTCTCCAAGACATTTGATTGCTCCTTTAGTGGTTGTGAGCGGCACGCACCACGCGCGCCGCTCGGGGTTGGGGTTACTCGAAGTATACGCCGACGATGGCGCTGTTATGGGGCTCGTAGTGAACTTGGACGTCAAGCTGTTCGTTTACAGCCTTAGTGATCTTGTCCCAAGTGTCTGCGTACCTGACGACAATCTCGCGATTGTCCCAGTAGAAGCGCTCGACATCTGACGCGTTCATGATGCCGCTCTCACAGGCGATCTCCAGGATGGCGTCATCGCTGACCCACTCCTGCGCGGTAGGAGCGATACGAACGTCACGCTCTACGATCTCCTGCGTAACGAGGCCCTCCATCGCTTCGAGGATTGCCGCTCTAAAGAGACGGGCGATCTTGATCTTCAGACGCACGGCTTCAGTGCGTTCCTGCCTCCCCGACTTGTCAGTGAGGCAAGGTGTACAGGTCCACGATGCGTATCCTTCGTTGCCTGTGTAGGGAAGCCCGCAGTAGTTGCAGCAGGTTGGTTGGAGTTGGTTAGTCATGGTTGATTGTCCTTTGTTGTTGGGGTTGTGAGCGACGCACACCATGTGCGCCGCTCGGGGTTAGGTCACAGACTGCAGAGCAGTATGCCAAACAGATATAGACCGATGCAGCAGACCAGCGCTCCGATAATGTTATCCATCACTTCTGCTCCTTTGTGTACGAAGGGGAGTAGAAAGGAAGACCATCGTCAGAAGCACCAAGACGGTTACCGTCTTGATCGTGGTATCTACGATAGAAGCGGCAGAACTCCCCCGTAGCGGGGTCAAACGTCCGAATCGACGGGCGGTTACTGCACTGCGTACCGCAACACGGCTCGGAAGTTTCTCGATGTATCGCAGGAGCCATCAAGTTAACGCCCTCAAGCTCTTCTCCGCATACGCTGCAGACTGGAGGGCGACGTGCCTCGATGTTGATTTGCGCGCATTCTGCTTGGATGACAGGATGCCAAAACTCTTTGATCTTATCCAGGGGCTTATAGTTTCCACGGGCCCAAGCACGGTATGCGTGTTCCTCTTCGACGGTCAATGTTTTGAACATTGGTTTTCCTTTTGTTGTTGTTCGACAGCATTGCCGAACACCAATGATCTAATCACTTGGCCAAGAGCGGCAAGACGAAAAGGTTAATCTTTTTTTCGATTGGAGAGACGCACTGCGTTTTCACTTAAAAGAAAAACCTCATCTTTTCTATACGCACCGCGCGGAATCTACCGATGCATCGCGCGCTGGCCCCGCCAATGCGGATCAAATCAATCCAGCGTCGACCCGCCACAGACTTCCCCCGCGTGGCTTTGTCAGTTTTTGACTTTTTTAAATTGAACCCTATGACCCCGATTTCGCAGTTAACGGGTCCCTTCGGGGGAGGGTTTCTACGAACAAATATATTTTTCAAAACACTATACCACCTTGCTATAGGTTGCAGGAAAGTAACCACCTTGCTATTATACGGGGGTCCCAAGGAGCATTTCGTGGCAGATACAATTGAGCTTGTCGAAGAAGAGGTAGTACGTCCTGTTTTCGTGCGTGTGGAGTTAGACGCGTGGGCGTGCGAGGTTCTCGAAGCGTTGGCTTCGGAGTTAAGTCAGAGCGAGGCGGCACGGGAGTTCGGGGTCAATGTGACTCTTGAGGTCGCAGCGCGGGTCGCGATGATGCGTGGGCTTAAGGCAATTAAGCAGGGCAGGCGCACACAGACGAGTCCGGTTGAGCAGGCTCCTGTGAACGAGACGGAGAAACCTGCGACGCCGCCTGTAGAGATTGCGAAGCACAACCCTGATGGTACGATCGTTCCGCCTGCTGGCTGGAACAAGTGGTCTCAAACGGAGGCGATTACGCCCGAGACCGCGAAGATCCACGAGTATTACACGACGAACGGCTGGTCGCGGTATGCCGGAGTGTCAGGGAATGAGGCGATGGTGTTCTACTGGTGCGAGCACGCAGACTACCAAAAGCTCGATCCGTACCCCCACAACGATAAGAAGGGGAAGAAGATCTTAATCCAAGAAACCCCGTGGGGCCCCGGCCACCTCATCCCATTTGGGTGGAATGAGGTGTAGCGGGCGGAAGTCTATGAACCGAGGATGCCGCCTTCTTGACGCATAGCGTTTAGGCGCATCTCGTTCATAATGTCGTCGTAAGAACGACGCTCTGTCTTCTCGGTACCAGCACCTTGACCTGTACCCATGTTCATGAGTTCTACGCTCTTGGGCAATACCTCTGGTTGAGGTTCTGGCTCCGGCTCTGGCTCCGGGGCAGGTGGTGCGGGGGGTGCAAACTTCGCGCGCACCATTGTTACCGCATCTTCTGGCGAAACTCCGCCGGTACACAGAACACAAAGAGTGTAGAAAGCCTCATCATTTTTGACGATGTCTGGCGCTTCTTTGTTAATCCATGTCTCGAATTCGGCTACGGCGGACTGAAGTTCAGCCTCTTCACGCTTCGTGGCTTCTTGCTCGAAGGTCTTAATCTGTGCGCCCAACTTGTCGCGCTCTTCTCGGAGCGCTTCTTGTTCGGTACTATGGGCCTCTGCTACGCGGCGTTGAGCTTCTTCGTGCTCTTTACGAAGGGCTTGAAGTGCTCCTCGGTGCAGGTTCTTTAGCTCTTCAATCTCGCGCTGTTTATCTTCAAGGGGACTAACATCACCATTCACCCAGCGCTGGACGCGGAGTTCTTGGCTACGAACCTCTTGCTCACGCTCATCTAACGTGCGGCGGCGATCTGCGTTTTCTTGAAAAGCTTTTGAGTAGCCCCTCTCCCAGTTCCGATACTTGGCTTCAACACCACTAAGTACGGTATCTCGCGCACTAGGATCTAAAGCCGACAACCATTCGGATTGCTTAAGCGACTCTATTTCACCGTTCCAATCGATGGGCTGGGAAATAGGATCTTCTGCAGGAGCAGCTTCAACAGGAGCAGCTTCAGCGGGGGCGGACTCTACAGGCGCAGATTCTACTGGGGCAGATTCTACTGGAGCCGCTTCCGCTGTTTCAGCGACAGCAACTTCTTCGCTCATTACATCTCTCCTTCGGGGATTGGAGCCTCCATCGGAGCTTCCATCTCGGCGTCTGCCATCATATCGGCTTCCATTCCGGCGATCTTCTCGACCTGCATACGAAGCTGGAAGTCGTCAGCAAGCATACGCGCAACTTCGCCTGGGGGCTTGCCTGCGAGAGAGTCAAGCGATTGGGCGGCATCGTAAAGTGCTTGAGCTTGAGCTTCGTCAATACCCAGCAACTCCACCATCTCGGAGAGATCGGTAGCGCCAGCTTCTTCAGCGACGGCCTCTTCTGCCGCAGCGTCCTCTGCCACGGCTTCGCCTTCAGCCATGGGAGCAACTTCGGCAAGCATAGCTTCTTCAGGAGACATTTCGCCGGGGGACGGAGGGACTCCGGGAGCACCCAAGATGGCGTCGATCTGATCCATCAGCGGCTTGATGTCTTCTTCCGGCACGATTTGATCAGGGGAGGGGGCTTCAGGCATTTTGCTCTCCGAGGAGTGATTCTGTGTCCGCTAGCTCAAACACAACAGCGGGACCAAGGTTTAAAACATGTTTCTGGGGAAGGCTACGCCGCTCCCCGGTTGCACGGTCTTCATAGATAACCATATCACGATACTCAACGACGCCAATCATACGGAGCGATCTCGGTGAGGTTTGTGTTCGCTCTTTCGCACGCGCGACGAGGTCAGGGTCTCTGACTGCAATCATTTACTGCTCCCTACAAGTTGTGCGGGTGTCGAGGATACGACTTCGTGTTTAGGTTCCAACCGACGTAGACGTTTCTGGTCAGATGAGATTTCCGCCTTAAGCGACGGATCTAAACCGCGCGCTTTCTGTTTCACCCAAGCACGATGTCGAGCTTCTTCTACACGGGTTTGCCTATCGGTAGCGGAGTCTCCCTCGACAACAATACTGTGATTCGGGAAGCGTTCTTTGATAGTCGCGCACGCACGGTCGTATTGCTCTTTGGTCTCGCACTTACCGAGAACGCCCATATCTACAGGGACGAAGTTTCCATAACCACTACCCTTTCCGTAGGGCGCGTTGCCGTGAGACCAGTCAATCTGACGGTCTCCACCACAGTGGGGACACTCGGGAATCCCCTCGTTATCGTCGTACAACACGTCGTCATCGATGTAGAAGCATGACGTACATTTCAAACCGTTCGCGATGAGCATTTATTCTTCTCCCTCGTACTTCGTAATCGGAACTATCCGAGGGTCCATCTTGTAGAGGGGCGGACTCGGTGCGAGTTGTGCGTATTGGGCGCGCATCTTCGGGGTCATTGGGCGGAGCATGTATTCGTTGTAGTCCTGACGATCTTTTCGATACTGCGCCCATTCAGCCTGGTTGTCCTGGAAAGCTCGCCAATCTTCAGCGCTGATAGGGTTACCGTTGACATCGAGGGGAGCCGGGTCTTCAGCGTCTCCGGTATCGAATAAGCCTGTGTCTCCGGTGTCAAATAAGCCTGTGTCTTCAACTTCTTCGGGGATCTCCTCCAACCCGGTGTCGGCAGTGTCGGCAGTGTCTCCTCCAGCTAACGGCGATTGCCACATACCCACGGAGTCCATCATTCTCTTTATGGCGTCGTAAGTCTCCCAGGCGTTCTCCGACACTGACGGCCAACCAGAAGCCGCATGACGAAGACGATCCATCTTGGTGTCGTAGTCTTCCTCCTTCTTAGGAGGAGTTGACGTAACTTCTGGGCGGCCCGGCACACTCTCGGTGGCCACGGGAACTCCCCGCTTACCCAGTTCAGCCAGGCTGGTGTTTTTATCCGCCATCAGAGGGGGCTCCCTTGGTATACCCGTCTTTATACCAGCCTGGTCCTTTTAAGACAAACGAACTTTTACTGACGATGCGGTCAGTAAGCTGATTATCCAACGCACAGCGCGGTGCCTCGGCTTCGAAAGTCTGCAGCTTCTCGTAGATAGAACCGCACTTCGAACACTTAAACTCATACAGGGGCATTATTCACGCATCTCGGGCTGTTATTTTACTATAGGGTTGTCGTCACTTACGCAACGAAGAAAGTTGTTTATATGCGTCTTCGCTGATGCGATTGTTCTGGAGCGCCCATTGTAGTGCTTCTTCGTTTTCGACGAAGGCTTGTACAGCTTTCGACTTGGGGTCGAGTTCTCGGACTTCTACAGGCTTGCCGCCCTTGAAGCGATAGAACGCCTCAACACCTGACTCGCGTACTTCTTCGGGTACTGTGCCCCTTGCAGCTTGTGCTGCGAGCGCGCCTGCTATGCCGAGTCCTGCGATACCTCCGATAGTTCCTACAGTACCTTGGCCTCCACGCTTGGGGCGGCTTGTGCGTGGTGTCTGCGGTGCGTCTCTGACTTGGGGTTGCTTCCAGGCGACTACAGAAGAGGGGGCTGACCCGGAACCGTCGCGGAGTCCGTGAAAGTCGTCTATAACGTCGGTACGCCCAGAATCTGTGGTAGCGACGTGGCCTTCCCATACTTCAACGATGTCATCGGCGGAAATAGATCCTCGGATCCCAATCTCGGTTACCCCGGTGCCGGAGACGGGCACACCTTTGCGCCGACGTACAGCGATGACAACAGCGGGCTTGCTCGGTGTTGCTTTATGCTGCACAGGAGCAAACCCGTGTGCGTAGGAGACAGCCTGTCCTGCGTCAGACGTGAAGTAGGTGAGTCCTTTTTGTTCGGGGCCGAGGTTGTAGTCTCCCCTTGACTGGATGCGACCAGTTTCTTGGATAGCTTGCCATTCTTCCCAGGACATTCCACGATACATTAACTCTGGGTTTGTATCAATATCTTGTGCCCATCCAGGCTTAAGCTCGTAATTGTGACGCACTCCCCATTTATCTTCGATGCGCTTCGGCTCGACGATCTCTGGGTTGTAGGATCTTCCCCTGCGCGGGAACTGCCGCCCGCTGTCTGGGTCAACCATGATGTCGTGTGATTGCGGCCAGTGCTGTGTACCTGCGATTTCATAGGCAAAGTGGTGGCGGTTATCCGGTGCGTCATCGGGGGTAGCGGGGGTAACGATGTAGCGGTCAGATTCAATTATAGAGTTGAGACGTGGAGTCTTCGTCCGGTCAAACGGGAGATTCGGGGTGGCGATAGCAGCCGCTCGGGGTGCTTCAGGCGCGGCTGCTCGGAGACCCGTTTCGGCGACTGACCGATTTACGGCGACATGGATTTCGTTGTCGAAAGCGTCGTCTAAACGTACATCTTTCGGATTGACCCTGACCTCTACTATCTCGGTACCGTATCCGCTGCCTTGGCCTTGGGGTTGGTTCGAAAAGAAAACTTCTCGGGTGTTCTCTCTTGAAATAAATCTTCCGGTTCGCCGGATTTCGTTGGCGGCTTCGGGCGTCGTCCGGTGGTACAGCGTGATTGTTCCATCTGGATTTAGTTTTGGTGTGCTTCCTCCAAGATCTGCGAGGTGATCTGCGATAGCAGCCGCTCGGGGTGCTTCAGGCGCGGCTGCTTCGCGTGCCTGCACTTCTTCGAGTGCTTCGATTAGCCAGTCGGCACCCGAAGGACCGGTGTAGGGTTTAAAGGGTCGTCGTGCCGCCTCTTCTGCGCGTTGTGCTTCCTCTCTTGCGTGGAAGGCTGCGGACTCTTTTCTTGATCTGACTTCAGCTTCTCGCGCTTGCTCTATCGCGGTACGCAGTTGCGCTTCTCTTTCAGGAGAGATCTCACGCTCGGCTGCAAGTTGGATGTACTTACCACTGCTGGGCTCAACTCCGACAAGCCGCCCTTCGTAGTCAATCGGGGGAAACTTAACCGCACCACGCATAAGAGTTTGACCTATTTTTGCCGCATGACCACGAAAATCAACGCCGTCGAAACCTTGTCTTGAGAGAAAAATGTTCATGGGGTGGACGTGCTGCCACTTTTCCCAATCTGCCATAGCGTCGACAATCTTGAGGGGACCAAATTGGAGGTCGGACGCTGCTAGATAGATCGGGTCGGGGCCTATTATATTGCCTGCTCGACGCGCTCGACGCGAGTAGTCTTTTAGACTTTTTACCGTGGCATCTCGGAGTCTATCGGTCACCTCGGAGTATTTTTGCGCGTCGATATTAAATTCTTTGAGCAGATTGGTATCTCGGATACGAGTCTTCGCGTCTCCTCGTCGAGTGTGGCCTGCGGCAAATGTTTGTCTGCGCAGTGCTTCGATTACTTCGTCACGTCGATTAGGAGGCACATTCGCGAGATCTTCCGCAACACGAAAAATCACCTTTGCGTCAGACGCAAATTGAGGAGCCGAGTTTGAAGCGCTAAAACCCTGCGGACCGTATTGGCTTATTATAAGCGGCTGACGCGGAGGTTTAATCGGTGTGATTCGCTCGGAGTTGGGGTTGAGATTCCCGACTTTTACAGCTTCATCAGAGAAAGCGTATTGACCGCTTACACCAGAGCCGCTGTCACGACCTGTGGTCATCTGCGGATAGCCACCACTAGGGGAATGAGTAAGCTCGGTGAACTCGTCTCCTCGACCTATTCGATACCAAGATCCTTCTACAGGGTCTTGTCTTTGAAAGACAGGAAGCGCATCTTTGATGCTTCCGTACTGTGCTGCCCCAAACTCGTCACCAAGAGCCGATAACCCGAGACCCCCGATCGCCACCGCAGCCGCAGGACCAGCGACCTCTTCGGGGCTGATCTTCTCTTTCAAATAGTCGTAACCTTTGCCCAGGTACTCGGACCCAATCTCTACGATGTCTGCGGCCCCGTAAGGGTTGATACCTAGCGGGTCGACTGCGATCACCGCAGCAGATTTGGCGAGAGACTTTGCGGCGGCCTTGGGCCCGCGCAGGATGTCCGTAGTCTTCTGCTTGAGTTCCTCTTCTTCTGCTTTAGCTGCAGCCTCTTCCTCTTCTTGCGCTTTTTTACGGGCTTCAATGAGAGGATCAGCCTTTGCAGGCTTGTCCATCATCTGGTACCAGAGTTGCTCGTCTGTAGGCATCAGGCTTCTCCGCGAATCGGTGCTCCACCACCAGCGGCTAACGCTTCCTCTGGAGCCGCTTCGGGACTACCGCCTTCTTCTGTCATCAACGCCATAATCTCCGGCGGGATGCCTGCGGCTCCTTCTGCGGGCGGTCCGCCTTTTGCGGCGGCCCCACCTAATGCCTGTTGTTGCGCTGCCATTGTTTCGATTTGCGCTTTCATTGCGGCGTCTTGTGGAGGTAAGAGAATGCTCGGGGGAAGACCCATACTTTGTAAGACTTCTTCCGTAAGCTTTCTTACATCGACATCTGGGTTCTGAATCAGGAATGGAATCAACGAAACCATTGTCTCTGAAACAACACTTGGGTTCTTTCTGATGGGGTTGTATCCGACCATCTTGAATGCCATATCGACATCTTGAAGTGTCTGGAAGTTAATCGATTCCCAACGATCCGTACCAGAGATGCGGATCAGCTTCTCATCCTTCATGTATTTTCTACATAGGTAGAATGCTTTCGAGGCAACGTCTTCGAGTGCTGTGTTCAGGTGACCCTCTCGCGTAGCGAGTCGGGTACGCATTTGTGCGTCGATAATAGCCATTTCTGTAGCGGTACGAGCACCTGTTACCTGACCGCGTGCAGCCTCTGCGAGCGCAGAGATGAAGGCAGCGTCGTCTTCTTGACGCGCGGTAAACTCTTTTACACCGACAGGGTTCTGCGGCATCGGCATCTCATAGAATAGAGTACCGAGAGTGCGGAGAGCTTCGCTGTTCTCGGGGTTGATTCCCACGAAAGCACCTGTGGAAGCTTCTACCGCTTTGTTCAAATCTTCTTCGCTGATTCGACCCGAATCGTACAAGATCCTCGGAATCATAAGATAAACAATCTGCTTCATATGCGTGAGCAGGTCGTTAACAGTTTCCTGTTGGTTCAAGATAAGCTGAACTTCAGACAGACCCAAACAATCAACACCAGACTGGTTCAGGCTAAACATGGAGTATGGGATGTACTCCAGTTCTTCCTCGAACACAACGGTGTCAATAGACCGCACATAGTGTTGAACTTTGTTGACTTCTCGGTTGTAGTATTCGTAGACTGTCACCCACTGAAAGGCGTCTCGGATGGAGTCTGCGTCAGAGCGGGAGCGTCCGCCGAGCATCCAACGCGGGTATCGGTCAGGCTGCACTTCGTTGATGTTAGGCGCGCTATACTGCCCCGACTCAACACGCTTTCTAAACTCGGAATAAGGGACAACTGTAGCCTCAAGCCAGTAACGGATATCGTCTACGTCACGAACAGTGAGGTCGAAGAAGAGAGCCGAAGGGTCTACGATTTTGACCAACGGCATGTCTCGTCGAGTACTCCAGCCTGTTTTGAAGATTCCGCGCTTGCAAAGAACAGCGTCGATCAAGGCAGTCGCGGCTCGCCGCCTCAACTTGTTGGTGTCGAATATGTATTCGAGGAGCCCGTTGATCGCAGGCACCATGTCGAAGCTTTTAGGGTTGCGCGGGTTTGCGGCGACTTGCGGGTTCGGTCCCAGCAAAGCGCTGATTGCTGTGTCTGCAATTGCATAGATAAGGTTCTTACTGCAATACAGAGTCTCTTCGATGTTTGCGACACTACGACGTTGTTCGCGTGACCAGAACTCACCACGATAATAGCGTCGTGCTTTATCGAAGTTCTTCTTCTCGAACTCTTCGTAATACCGCTTATGCTGATCAATCAGCGCCGACAGTTTGGGTGCCATGGAACCTACTTCCTACGTGCTTTAGCTTTCTTTTCAGCTATAATTTCCTGCGACTCTTTAGTCTTCGGTGCTTTTAGAACAGCGGCCACTTGCTTTGACTTCTGGTAACTCTTTTGTGTAGGAGTATAAGCCATTCTACATCCAATCTCTCGGAAGAGGTTTGTAGGGGTTTTTCGCGTCGCGCTTTGCACGCTCGTTAAATCTGTCTATATCGGAGATCGTTAATCGCCCAGGCGTTCTCTCGAAGATCTCTTCGACGGCAGCGCTGGTAAATTTACGACGACTAAGTATATCAGCCGCCATAACTGCCGTGCGCGCCCTATCGAAGTGATGTGTGTCTCCGTCTATACCTGCGACGCGCTTCTTACGTTGCCCATCATAATTAAGTAATTGATGAAGAAGACCTTTGGACCGCAGCACGATTTCTTGTTGCCTTAGCATCTGGACTAACCGCGCTTCACCCTCCTGAACTCGCTTCGCAGTAGCGTACCAACCGGGGTGATTCCGGTTCGTCCACAGAAGCTTCTTGCACCCGTTGTCTTTTAGCAGCGCGATACATGCAGTAGCGTTGGATTCTACAGCGACCATGGCACCATTGTAACGTCTCTGCACACGCATAAGTCTGCGCGCGAATCTATCGGGCGGCTCACGGTCTTCCCAGAATGCAACCTCTTTGCGTTCGACAGCATCCCATACGGTAAGCGCACTCTTATCGCCCGAACCACCAAAACCTGCGGGGTCAGCCGTGATCAAGTAACGAGCACCTACAATGGGAGGCTCAATTTCCCTGCAACCAGACGCGCTAATTTCGGGGTCATTGATTGCGCGAGAAAGCAGCGGCTTAAGGATTTCGCCGGGCATGACGGGGGCGAATGAGCCCAACCAACCGTCATAAGGATCAGACGGATACTTGGAAGAAAAGAGTCTTGCGTCACCCACAAACTCAGTTTCCAGACCCATACGCCTAAAAGCCAGACTCCCTAAACCCATTCCTTGGTGACGCGTCAGATAAGATTTCTCTTCTTCTGTCGGGATAAACCCATGCGGATTGACCTGACACGACTCATCCCTCCACCAATCAAGGAAAAGTGGATGAAATCTACCCTTACCCTCAAGGGCGGATTGCCACATGAGTTCGTGGTGTGAACCGGCACGACCGGGAGTAGATTCAAGTATAACACGAGCGTTGGGTCTTTTGTTCAGTGTCGGAAAGATATTGATCGCTGCCTTGCGCTGCCATTGGGCCTCACCAAATTCTGTAATGATGAGACGGTCAATTGAACGACCAATCGCAGGTGAGCGTCCGCCTGCGGTTAAGATTTTAATACCACCGCCGTGACAGAAATGTATCTGCGTCGTTCCCGCCTTACGTCCCCTTGCAAGGGGCATACGCACGTCTTCCGGTAGCTTATGGTAGGCGAATAGGATGCGCTCAAAGATGTCTTCAGCCGTGTCCTGACGCTCTGCAATGAGCAGTCCTTTGACACCGCTTAAGTACATACAGTCGCGTAAAAGAAGCATGACAGAGACTGTTGTAATCTTTGCCTGCCGAAACTTATTTACGAGCACCCACCTATGTTGCGCAGCAGTTCGAAGCAGCTTTTGCTGTGTCGGTGTAGGATTCAAGTACCCTGTAGATTCGTCTTCCCGCACGATTTGGCACATTGACACAAATGCTGTGGGGTTACTAAAAAGTGCTTGGATTTTACCCATGTGCATACCGGGAGCTTCGGCGAGGTTAGCTCCAGCAGGCAGCACTGCGGGACGTAGCTTTCGTGCAGTGTTCATGTTGCGATGGTATCATGCGGAAAGGGAAACGGCATGCCAAAGAAGTTTAAGAATTACGTTCAAACGAAGCTAACAAAAGAACAGCAGCGACGTGCTTCTGCTTGTATGAGCCGCTATGCCAGTCACGAATCGGACAAGAAAAAGCTTACGGCTAAGTGTCTTTCGATGGCACGCGATAATCGATTAACGGAAAACGGTACGTATAAAAAGAAAAAGTGATGTCGAAAGGTTGCGCGTTTTTTCTGTTTATGTAAATCTACGGATGCACCCATTAAACGGGTAGCCCGGTTGGGTCCGTATTGTCTTAGTGGGCAGGCTAAAAACGCATTTCTTCATTTACTTTTTTGTCGGGCGTTTATCTTGCCCAACATGGGATCTTAATCCATGGCGATTACAACCGAAGTCCTGAACACGACGTTCGCGGATTTGCGGGGGCCGTTGGTTAATTCGTTCATTCATAGTAACGAACTATTCGAGTCTATGATGTCGAAGGCCAAGATGCCGATGGAAGGTGGTTCGTACATCGAACGTACTTTCTCTGGCGGTGCTCCTGCGCGCGGCGTTGGTATTTACGTCGGGGATGAGCTTCTCAACATGACGCGTCGTCAAGAGATTCGACGCTACCAAGTTGAGCCTCACCGCCTCGTCGTCGCAATCAACATTCCCAAGAAGGAACTGCTGTTCAACAGCGGTAAGCTTGCGATTATTCGTCTTATCGAGGAATATCCGCAGACTGTTATGGAAGGCGTCAAAGCTGACCTCAACAAGTTCTTGCTTACTGGTGTGAGTCGCGGTCTCGTCTTCCAAACGGCTGAACTCGAAGGTCTACTGTGTCTTAACGGTGACCATACAACGGGTATCGGTCAAGGTGTGGCGAACGGTCTTCTTGATTTTGCTACGCCTGCTACTCAAGTTGAGCCTGTGCAAAGTGTTGCGAAGTCTTCGACTTACTTCCACTACAACCAATACGACGACATTAGCTCCTGGGCTGCTGAAGGACTCCTTACGCTGCGTTCGCAGTACCGTAAGTGTGCTCACTTCGCTGGTGGTCCTGGGAAGGGGCCAGACCTTGTGATTATGGATGATGCTACTTATTCGAACTTCGAAGAAAGTCGCCTCAACCTTGTCCGGGTGAAGGTTGTTGAAGATAAGACTGAAAAGACCAATATGCTTGGTCTCGACCTTGGTGTCGCAAAGGTCTACTCTTCCTTCGACCTTGACTTGGCAGACTTCACAGGTGTTGCCGCTGATGGTGTCAGCTACTTCCTGAATACCGATTTCATCGAGTTTCCGATTGCAGAAGCTCCGAAAATCTCGGACTTCCAGGAACGCGTTGGCGATCAGGATGTTGTGACTGCTCTTTTCTCGATGCAGGGTAACCTCATCTGCACCAAGCTTCCGGCCCAGGGCGTTGTCTCTGGCGGCTCGGTATAGGAGTAAATCATGGCATACGGAAACCAAGTCAAGACTGACGCACTGTCTACGGTCTACTCTAACGAACAGTATCCTCTGGGTACTATTTATGTTGAGTCGGCAGATGAAGTTGCGGCAAACGGGTCTGGTGTTTCGACTACGACTACATTCTCTCTATTGAAGGGAGATCGGACGTGGGTGTTCATCAAGGCGTTCGCTTCGATTAGCGCAGGTGATCTTGTGAAAATCCAAGCGGCTGACACACCATTTGTCGGTAACCGCGATAATAGCGACGAAGGTCAACGTTGGAAGATGCTCGGTGTCGCAGATCATGCGATTGCGGCAAATGAGTATGGTTGGGTTATCAAGCAAGGTGCTTGTGTCGCTCAAGCTGAAACCGGCGTTGCTGCGTTCGATCTACTTGCCTCGGATGGAAACACCACGCCAGGTGAAGTCGATACGATTACTGCAGGTACGACCGGTGACAAGATCATTGGTTATGCGCTGGAGGCTGAAGGGGCTACCTTTGCAGGCTTTGCGCAAGCGATGATCAGCATCCCGTAGATAGCTTCAACACTATCTGCGTGCTACACTGGGCATCGGGGGATTCGTCTCTCGGTGCCCAGTTTCGTTTTGGAGTCTTAAATGAACACCAGTCTCGGCGCATTACGTGAACGGCTTTTAAACTTTCGTGCTTGGGACAGTTCAGGAGAAACTTTCAACAATCGTATTCGGGAAGCAATGAATACGGCGCTTGATCGCTTGGCTGGTGACGTACCTGAAGCTTTAATCCCAGACGAAGAACATATTGTACTTCTACCAGACGTGGTCTCTACTGACTCAACTGTGTCAGCTTATTTAAGAACTACGGTTGACAGTCTGGTTTTGCGGTTCACTGATACGTCGAATGCGACGCTTGGGACAAGTGCTGCTACAGCTTGGAGACCCACGGTCACTGGTCTGTGGGACGGTATCATGCACATTGAGGTCAAAGACCCTGATGGTACGTGGCATCGCCGTCAGAGTCGTGAGTGGTGGGTAGACGCGAATGAATACTATGTAACGATTGATCGTCCTTGGAGAAACGCCACAGACACATCAATGGAGTTTCGTATTCATCAACCGGAGTTTTTCGTTGATGATGATGTGATGGAAGTTCTGGAGCCTGCGCGTATCTGGGATGGTTCTCGTCAGCAGGTGTGGGCAATTGATACTGCCGGTGCTTCCAGACAAGACATGGTGGATTTTCAAGGCAACTCAAAGGGACGACCTTTTCGATTCTGGCGGGGGCGTCATTTCCAAATGCCGACGCCGCGACATAGGCCCCTTGCGACATTGGATGACAAGACTCCCTGGGTTGGACCGGAACAGATTGGTATTTTTCAGTTCTGTTACACGATTGTGTGGGGACGAAAAGACCCGGAATGGCAGGTTGCTCCGGGCGGTGTAACTGACCCACAATGGGAGAGCGCACCTTCACCAGTCAGTGAATTGATTCAAGTAATGAATCCGCAGTTGATCGAGCGTACAGTCGTACAAAATGGCGAAGCTACTGTATTGGTAGAGGGACCTGAAGGTCTTGAAAAGACGACAACAACAGGACCCACGAAGAAAACAGTAGTCGTTAAGCAGGGAGGCGGATCTCCTGTCTTACGCGCAGAAAACATCGACTTTATGACAGGGTTTGACGTTGCTGCGTCAACACGCGAAAGTCGTTCTGGGTTTCGGATTCGGTTTTATGTAGCACGTCAATCGTATGAACTGGGTCAACCTACTCCTGGAGCCGCAGATAATATCGTTGAAGATGCAGGAATCTTTTACTTCCTCGCAGAAGTAGACCCCGCGACAGTGACTCCGACAGCGACGTTCACATGGACAGGGTCTGTTACTCCTGACTTCTACCGACCTCTCAAGCACAGTACTGGGTACTACGCACATAAAGTTTATCCGCATCAAGATGCGAGATATGAGCTTGATTTTCGAGTGCTGCGTCTGCCGCGTAAGTTTATTCATGACAGTGACACTGCACCGATTCAGCGAGATGCTGTCCCTGCTTTGATTGAATTGAGTTTATACTATATGTGCTTGCTGGATGGAGTAGACCAGACAGGGGCTCAAGCACACCTCAATAGGTTTCAAGAACTCGCACGTAGGTATCGTGCGCGCTATGCAAACACGGGTCATGTTGTCGAGCCGGTACCGTTAGGTGGGTACTACGCCCGAGTTCAATATGGCACATTTAAGACTTCTAGTTAGCTCAAGGAGAGCACACATGGCAGCGACCAGCAAAGGTCAGGTTGTATTCGACCGCCCAGATTTGGGCGATGGTTTTCAGCGTTATGCGACAAGTACAGGTTTATACGAAGAGGCGCAGGTTTTGAGTATTACTGGGCCTGAAGATCACCCCGAACGTTGGACCGCAACAGTAATGACGCGGAACGGTATCGAATTCATTTCAAGCAGCGTTGACTTCCGAACCAAGTACGATTGGGTTCCTGTGTCTTGGAGTTGGGACGAGATCAATAAGGTCTGGTTCAACGGGCAGGATGAAGAAGAAGCTGTATCTCTCGAAGAACTTACGATTCCGCAACCCAAGTTGGCCGAGAAGTATATGTCTTGGCGTGCCCGCGTTTATCGTGAGCACCCCGAGTTGCGCGGAAATACAGCTTCGGGGCAGCTTCTGTCGAGTGTGTGGAAATCTCGCGAAGTAGAAGCTGTTTCCGCAAAGTAGGTCACCATGGCCGGTCCAACCAAGCAAAGTACACTTAAGCTGATTGTACCGGCTGGTGAAGCGCAGGTACAGTACTCGGCGTCTTCTCTTGCTTTCAAGGTTCAAAACCTTGAGGTAACGAATGAGGGGACGCTGCGTTCTGTGCTTGGTCCTACATTGTTTGAGCCGCCTAGAGGCACCAGGCTTATCAATGATGCAGAGTCCACTTATGTGACTGGGTTCACTGATACGCCTCACGGTGTCTTTCATGCGAACTTAAACGGTGGTCAAGTCAGCATGCTTATTGTCCGTTCCGGGGGGGCGCTTTACAGGCATGCAGGGTGGTACCGGGCGTGGGAGCAGATTGATTCTGGGTTATCGTCGGAAGAACGGCCTTCGTACCCAGATCAATTTGCCGTCTTAAACGACTTAATCATTTGGACAAACGGCCTCGATCAAGCGCGTATTATCGCGAGTGATGGATCTTCGAGTCTGCTTGGATTTAGCCAGACACCATCGTCTCCTGGTATTTCAAGTCCGTTTTCAAAACGCGACTTCATGCTCAACGACGACACGGTTGGACCTAATCACTTTGGGTACAACTGGTTGGGTCGGATCGGCACGTTGAGCGAAGCTTTAAACGGAAGTCGAGGCAGTGTCGCTGCGGGTGCGTGGTACTACTACATCGTTCTCGAAGATAGCTTCGGTAATCTGTCAGCCCACTCTCCGCCGAGTGTGCCTGCAACGATGTCATCGGTTGATGCGTCACCTTATAACCCGCGAACTAGTTGGAATGATGCGATCACAGGGACTACCTCGGCGAAGGTAATGCTCACGACAGACGCAACGCTGGATGACTTGCTGCGTCAGTTCCTCGTAGCGTATCCTGCGTCAGGAGAGGTAGATAACTGCGTGGCTGTTCATATCTTCAGAACACCAGACGCACTAAACTCAAGTACGACACCGCGATTTGTTGCTCGGGTACCGAACTACCGAGACATTATCTACCCGGATAACTCTGCTGATTCAGATCTTGGTAGTGAGATGCCAGAGACGGTTCCTGTGCCTGTGTTTCGGACGATGTGTGCGCATCAGGGAAGCTTAATCATCGCAAACACTTTGGAGGAGCCTGGGATTGTTCGGCGCGCTGTACCAGGCTTGCCGGGTACTTTCTTGCGCCAAGAGTATATTTACCCCGACAGCGGGGGTGCTGAAGTGACGGGAGTGGTATCGCACGGCGGTCGACTCCTCGCGTTCACCGAGACAAGTACCTATGATATTTCAGACTTCCAGAATTCGATTCCGCTTGCACAAGGTATCGGGTGTGTCGCGCCTCGGTCTATTGCAGCGCTGTCTACGGGTGTTCTTGTCTGGCTTGCGCGTGATGGTTTCTATGCCATGGCGGGTACGGACATTACCGAAGTCAGTATACCGATCAGCAAAACAGTTCGTAGTTTCCTGAACCATGCACGCCTACGCATGGCTGTTGCGGCTATTGACACTAATAGTCGAGAGTATAGGTGCGCTGTACCTCCTGCGGGAGAGAGCGAGAACACGCTCATCTTGGCCTTTGATGGATCAAACTGGCGTAGGCAAAAGCTCGGGCTTCATTTCGCCGACGTTTGCCGCATGGATGATTGGCAGCAGTATCTTGTCGCTGTGGGGCGTGAGGCGTCCGAGAATGAGTTGGAGAAGTTGACCCCAGCAACAGCACGCGACGATGCGTCAGAACGTACTGAAGTCTTTGTGCTTGACCGCGAAACCGAGAACTACACACTACCGACGAGAGAGATTGTCTACCGATCAGGCTGGATGTACGCTGATGATGTGGGCTTGATGCCAGTTAATGTTCGGACAATGTATATCGGGTTGGTGGATGCTTGGGATGGCGAGTTTACGGTACGCTTCTACCGCAACGGTTCGTGGAGTGAGTTCGTTGAAATGACGAACGTAAAGGCTATCGGTGTTGATGACGGTTCCCGAGTAGTGCAGGATATTGCAGGTAACGCTGTTATAGGTACGGCGAAGACGCACGATCCTCGTCTGTCTTGGCGTCAGGTACCTGTGGGTATCGAGAACGCTAACTCCTGGGCGTTTGAAATTGAAGCAACGTATCCGACGCGTTTGCATCTTGCTTCGTTTGCCTTTGATATCAGCGTTGCCACATCCGGTAGTCCTCGGGGACGTATTCCTCGACGCTCTGACGTATAGAGGTTTCTATGTCTTATATCTTCCCAAAGCGACGACTGCGCGATGGTGATGTTCTTGATCCGACAGAATTAAACGAGGATGTTCTTCCCGCAGCGGAACTCTATTCAGGCAAGCTGAACGAACATAACTTCGAGGCAGGCTTGAACCCCACGACTGCGGCGGGCGGGACTACTGATCATACCGACGTTCTTGATCCGAAGATTTCAGGCGCGTACTGGAATGTCTACTACGCAGAGCAAGAAGCAACTCCGGCGTTTGGTACACCCGATAACTACAACAACCCATCGAGAGGTACGGCCCTAAATGAGTTTGTCATATCAAACAGCCGTGTGTGGCAACCTATCGATGATGCGACGCAGACAATCACGACTGGGTCTTCGACTCTTTGGGTCATCGGACATGCGCAGTATGTATGGTTGGGGTTTAACGGTTCAGGATTCCACGATTACGCAGATGGCGGAATCGGC
>TARA_R100001594_G_scaffold19766_3_pt1 | contig 20053 bp, 37 predicted proteins | sample TARA_R100001594 | Tara Oceans TARA_R100001594 (sample SAMEA2622752) | marine metagenome | biome: marine biome (ENVO:00000447); feature: marine epipelagic mixed layer (ENVO:xxxxxxxxx); material: "saline water (ENVO:00002010), including plankton (ENVO:xxxxxxxx)" | depth 150 m | reverse complement strand
CGGAGGCTGCTGACTAATGGGACTAACTCAAACTGGTACTGATGGTTTAAAAGATGATGCTATATCTTTAGCAAAGATGGCCGCTGGAACGGATGGACAGATCATTACTTATGACGCATCAGGTAATCCAACAGCCGTAGGACCCGGAACAGATGGACAAGTTTTAACTTCTACAGGAGCTGGATCACCTCCAGCTTTTGAAACTGCTGCTGGTGGATTAGACGGAGTAACCACAGGGAGTGGCAACGTAACCATTACTGATGGGAATTTGATTGTTGCTTCTGGCCACGGTATTGATTTCAGTGCTACAGGTGGTCCTACTAATGGTACTGGTACTCAGGAGCTTTTAGATGACTATGAAGAGGGTACATGGACTCCTACTTTCAATGCAACAGGTACTAATCCCACAATAACTGCTTACGGAAACCAATCAGGTTGGTACGAAAAGATTGGTAGGTTTGTACATTGCACATGGAACATAAGTGTTACTGATGCAAACTGGGCAAGTGATGGTACTGGTTATTTATGTATAGGTGGTTTTCCCTTTACCCCTGAATGGATGATCATGTATCCATTGCGTAATACTGGTGGTTGGGCAGCCGGATCTGGTTACATCCCTTATGGAGGATATACTGATGGAGGCTCAACTTCAGCAGGAGCGTTAATAAGACAAAGTTCATCAGGTGAGTCTGCATTAAACTTCGCACAAAGATCAGGTAATATGTATATCTATACAACCTGTACTTACAAAACAGCTCTATAAAAATTATGGCAATTACAAAAACAATCGAAGACGACCAGTTTGAAATTATTGGGCAGTATAAACATTTACAAATTAGAACTGCTGTCGTAGTTAAAGAAGATGGAGAAGAATTGAGTCGTAAGTTTTCAAGAAGAGTACTTGAACCTGGAAAATTAGATGCTTCTGATAATTTTGCAGCTACAGACGTATCGGGAGAAAGTACAGAAATTCAAGGAATAACTTCTGCTATTTGGACAGATGCTGTTAAGGATGCTTGGAAATCAAAACTGATAGCAGATAAAAACGCGAAAGAATAAGTAATTGAAGATAGAAACCTTTGATAATAAGGTTCCTTTTTCTACAAGGGAACGACTTGTTAATGCCTGTGCAGAGTCAAAGTTTTCTTTGGGCTGGTGCGATAGACCTTTTATAGACGGGGACAAAGTAATTCCTAATGTCCACAGCGTTTGGTCAGCTACCCAAGCAGAAGAACTTTTGAACTGCTTGTGGGAATGTACAGAAGAGACCGAATGGTTTACAGCTAAATCACTTGATTCTGTAATCGTTAATCTTGTTAGACCAAATGATGTCCACTACATTCACTCCCACCCAAATAAGCAAGTTGCATTGTATTACGCAAATTTAAACTGGGAAGATGGCTGGTACGGGGAAACTCTTTTTTACGACAAGTGTGATTTAACCGATGTCATCTACACATCTAGCTTCGTACCAGGGAGAGTTTTGTTGTTTGATGGCGGGATTCCACACGCAATAAGACCGCAGTCAATTAAAGCTCCTAAATATAGAATGACGATTACTACAATATTCAGCCAAAGCTCATGACTGTTGAAACTGAACTAAACGCTCTACTGGAAAGAAGAAAAGAGGTACAGAGTACCTTTGAACAAGCAAACAAAGTAATAGAACAGTGCAAGCAAGACTACGCCGAACTAAGTGGGGCTATTAAGCTTGCCGAGAAGCTCATTGCAGAAGCCGAGCAGGAAGAGGTGGAGTCTTGCGGGGTAGGGACGACTGAGTAATTACATATAAAGGGAGCAATGAGACAATTCCCATAAATACAATTACGATTACTGGTGTTAGTGCTCTCAAAAAAGCATCCCTCCAAACATTTCCCATGCAAAAAATTGTTAACGCTTTAAGTGTAGTCTCCTTTGTACTGGTGGCTGTATTAACGGGCGGAACTATTTTTGGGTATCTCTGGTTAACCAACGAGGAAAACCAAGAGAAAATTAAACAACAAGTTATTGAATCTGTAATGCAAAATGTTCCGATTCCAGGCGGACTAACTGGGCCAGCATTGCCAACCAAAAGCCCTGGATCAACAAAACCAGGGAAACCAGCACTTCCCTTTTAACTGAAGTCATGAAACCTCCGAGCAGAGTTAGTTGTTGGAATTACAAAGTTAGTAAAGTGGATCGTGTTGTAGATGGCGACACGATTGATGTAACTATTGATCTAGGTTTTGATTTATCAATAAAACAGCGGGTCCGAGTTGCGGGTGTAGATACCCCTGAAAAACGTACTAGGAATCTAGAAGAAAAGAGACTTGGTAAGGATGCAACTTATTGGCTTGAGGATAAATTAGAGGACGCAATTAATGATGGGTATGCTTTAACGATTCGGACGGAGCTGGATAAAGGAGCAACTGGAAAATATGGCAGATTATTGGGATGGTTATACGTTGGTAGTGCAAGTCGTTCAATAAACGAGGAGATGGTAGAGGAAGGTTATGCGTGGGTGTATGACGGGGGAACAAAACAGAAGAATTATGAAGAACTACGTGAGATTCGTAGGTCAAAAGGTACTTTACCCACATTAAATTAAACAAAAAACATGGAAGCTGCCACTAATGCCTGGAACTCAATGGGGTATGTCGAAGGATTCGTCTTTACATGCTGGATCGTTGGGCTCTACTGGGGAAAGAAAAGAATTGACTACCACTTCGATAGAAAAACAAAAAGACTGTGATTGTTCTCATTGCACAGAGCTAAGAAGACAGCAAAAGCGTTATGGAGAGTGGCATCGTGAGCGATATACCTGATATTCAGATAAAGAATATAAGTATCCCAAATATTCAATCTAGGATAGTCAACTATCCGATACTGCTTGCGCCGGAAGTACCTGTTTCTGTACCTCTAGGGTTTCCCCTTATTGAGATGCCTTGCGTTGAGACAAGGCGTAGCGATTATGAGAATGATGCGCTAATTACGAATGATCCAGAAGGGAATGTCACGCTCTGCCCAGGAGGTGTACCAAGCTTCAACGCAATGGATTACACGCCAGAAGAACTGGTTATTACAGAAGAGGCACAACCGCAAAGATATGAGGAGCCAGAGACACCAGCATCAGACGAACCACCGCCATCAGCCGCCCCGAAGAGCACGGATTGCCCGCCTCCTGATGCAGCGGAAATTGGGACCAAGGTTCCTGACGGGAAGGGGACAAAAGAGATAACGGGTTATCAGTTAATAGGAAATAGATGTGTCACTCAATATTCAGAAGTCTCGTTTCCTCAGCAAATAGTTGATGCAATACCGAGTGTTCCTCAAGTCGTTACAACTGGAACGATTGCGGTAGTCGCTACGGCTGCGGCTGCTTCGACTCCTCTCCTTTTGAGGATTGTGAAGCCTCTTGTTTCTCAGGTGGTAAAGAAAATAAAGAAGCTTCTGGGACAAAAAACTGAAGTTCTTTCAGTGAGAGAGAGGATGCTCCGTCAGAGGGAATTAACCCTCGCTGTAAGGGCTCTAAAGAAAATGAAGAAGTAGGGGTCTTATGCCTGTGCGGAAGCACTTGCCCCATCTTTGCTCTAACTACAACGTCTTTGCATAGGTCTGCATAAGGTGACCAAGGAGCAAATTCAATTCCGGCTAGACGTAATTCTCCACAATTTTTGAGTCTGGCGATATGCCAATTAAGCTGACTATCTGATATTAATTGCTTCTGTCTTGCGATTTGAGTATCGACACTTTCTTTACATCTTTTCTGAAGTGATTGATCCAGTGGGATCGAAAAAGTCATAGAAAATCCTAGATTCAATGCGAAATTATCCTTCTGTCCAGTTCTATTTAGAGTTGTATGACTTATCTCTCCAGCATCGTTATATTGTGGTTGTTCATACCAATATTCTTTTGGAGTAGAGTAAGTATGCGAGTCTGTTAAGAAAGGAGAAAAGGTAAGCATAGGCCCCTGACAGACTATGTTTCCGCCATATTGATTCTGTATAAGATTCCCTTGTAATGATTGAATAGCCATATTAGTTACACTACCTGAACTATTAGCAACTGGCGCGGCTGTCTGTGAAGTCTGGGCTAATACTCTTACTGGACTAAGTAATACTAAAATTACTGCGAGAATACGCTGGTTGTTTCTGTGACGCTTTCTATATTTGTGGTTCGAGTTATGTTCGTGATGTTCGAGAGCCCTGGACCTGTATAGCTCTCTACAAATTGGAATGGATTTCCATTTGTTGTAAGCGTTACCGCTGGTTTGGTTGTGAGATTTGCTCCCGTCCATGTGTAATTAGTGCCATTGATTGCTTGGGTAGTAGTTGTCGGGCTAGGTGAAATATTGCCGTTAATTGTTACTCCTGTCCCATTCAATGTGTAAGTGTGACCTGTGTTGTAATCGTGGGACGATATAGTTTCAGTAACTACACTTGTTGTACGTGTGACAGCCGACATCGTGCCGCTAGAAAAATTGGGAACGACTGGCACAGCTACAGCCTTAGCTGGAATTAATAATATTAATAGCAGTAATAGTTTCTTCATGCATTTGGATCAGACAATCCTCTCCAAATAAGGAAGAGGATGAATATTATTACTATGAAAGTCAGCCCAAACATCAGTCCACCAGCGTTTCTATGATGCTTGTTGCCGTGCAGCTTGAGCCAGCACCCATAGTTCCGCCACAGGTATGAACTCCTGAAGTGAGCGAAGTAATCGTTCCTCCTGTAACTCCACCTGATCCTGTAACAGTAGAACCAAGAGAAGGAAGTGAGCCCACGACACCAGAACTAACAGTTGTGGCAGATTGGATCGCATCACCTTGGGTCAGCGATTCAACCGCAGAAAAAGCAGATCCTGCTGTGGTAACAGTGAAGTCAGTGTCTATAAAAGCGGGCACTCCTGCTGTGACTGAACCAATGTTCAGCCCCCCAATCGCTCCAGAGGTCGTTGTCCCTGAAATTGTCTTACTTGGGGTCACATTCGACCCAGAGACTGAATAAGTTGACCCTATCCTTGTCGCACTTGAATAAGCAGGATCAAGAGTAATAGTCGCACTCGATTTTATGGAGTGACGAACATCGGCATTAACGGGCATTGCCACCGCCAAGCCAAGCGGTAATAGGAACAGTAATTTTTTCATACTTTGGGGTTTGGAGTAGGAGGTTTTGGAGGAGCTTGCACGACTTGTTGAATTTCCCCTCCATCTGGAGCCTGAATTTTAATAGGAGTTTGAATGCGAATAATTTGTTCACCAGCACCAGCCTGATTAGCAGCCATCATTTTTTCTATATCTGCTTTAGTTAATCCTCCACCGTTTCCTTTGCTCTTAGCTGTGGTCAGGCCGAAGGAACTGAGGGCTCCTGTAAACACCGAAGCTATGAAGGTCGGATCGAAGGTTTGTTTAGGGAACCCAGGTAGATCTATGTAGGCCAAAGTTAGACAGAACCCACTCCAAATAACAATTCCCAAACGCACTGCAACCCCTATGATTTGTATTTGTTCTTCTTTGTCAGGGGTGATTTCTTGAAGCTTGTTTAATACGTTTTTCTTTTTAGGGGGTTTTGCTTCAGGTTTTGAAGGTTCAGGTTGTTTGTCGTCTGGCAAAATAACCTCCATAAGTAATACATAAACACAAGAAGCCTAAATGGAATCTCTTTGGCCCGCAATAGTAGGAGCTGGAGCGTCAGCTACCCTAATGGCCTTAGCCAACATTAGCAATAGAAGGGACAGAGATATACGCGAGATATTTAGGCGTATAAATGTCTTAGAAAAAGAAGTAGCAAAGTTACAACCTGCTCCTAGGAGAGATTGGAGGAAGTAACCTATCTAAGGAGCACACCGCGAAGTCCTGCGGGATAAGCTGAGTCCTTGCCACTCTTAGGGTCAATGCTCCACCAAATTACAACAAAGCCCCTAAGACCTTTCGCGCTCGATCAAAGGGGCTTGGTTGGCTGTGGGGAGCAGCAAGTCTAATGTAGCAATTTTGTCTATATCGTCAAATTAGGTCTATGGTTTAGCTAGTCTCCGGTCTTTTTATGGACGATCTATTAACTAACCCAATATTCTGGGCCGCCTTCGCATTAGTTAGTGAGTTGGTTGGTGCTAGTGCTTTAAAACAAAATGGGGTTGTTGCGTTAGTTTTAGACTCCATTAAGAAACTCAAGCCAAAATCTTCCAACAATGGATAACAGAATGGGAAAAGAATGGGCAGCCGAACAAGCAGCCCGCCAAAAAAGGCTTGAAATTCTCTATAAAGAAGACTGGAGGCATGACCCTAAACACCCTATGCATGGGCTTTATACGGGTCTTCACCAACAATCTTTGGAGAAGAAAGAATGCAAGAACAAAGAATCACGTTCCCGCTCTACTTAAGGGATTTTTTCGAACACTTTGATCCAGCTGATCCATATCACTTAAGTAGCTTGTCTGAGTTGCAAGAGGCTATAAAAAAGGCAGATCCTTCCATACTTCAAAGTAGCTCTCCTTGGTTCCAAACTTGGCAATGGGGAGGTAAACGATGAACTTTCAAGATTGGGAAAAGGTTCGTTTCACTGATAGAGAAACACTAGAGATAGAACAAGAAGCTCGTAGGCTTGAAAAGCATGAAGACGCAGAACATGTTGCTCGTGTATGCGTAGGACTGCTTAAGCAAACTAGGTATCAATCTAAGTTGCTGGAGAACGCTATGAACCGGATTGGATTCCTAGAGATGGAACGGGATCTGCTTTTGAAAAGACAGAAACCTTGCCTCTAGGTTTCCTTCCCACTTTCCTGGGATAGTTTTTTGTAGCTATTTCTGGGTACTGCATTGTGTACCATCTATGGTCACATTCATTACAGTGCCTTCGCCTAATAATCACACCTGTATCTTCTCTACGAGTGAACACAACATGATTAGAAAAGAAGGTACATTCAGGGCATGGGACGCTCGGATTCGTTATTCGGGGCATCAGTATCGGGATTGGTAGCGCGGCCCTCAACTCTTCGCCGTACAGATTCTCTCCATACCGCTTCGTCATTTGCTTGGGCTGCTTTATATATAGAAGCTGGTAGTTCACGCTCTAGCTCCTTGTAGACAGCATCTCTAATCCAGGCAGTCGCACGAATGCCCTTTTCCTGTGCTCTCTCCATCACCAATTTAGCGCGGTGTGGGTCTAGGAGAATTTGAAGATATGTTTTATTCCCGTGTTGTAGAGCCATTAGGCAACATGTAGTTGTACTACTTTACCACGTACAAGGTCTATCGTCTTTTCTTTGGTAAGCAGTTGCCTGTCTTTCCCTAGATATACGTCTTTGTTTTTTGCTTCCTGCTCTAACTTCTCTAGCCCCTTTCAAAAAATTGGCTGCCCTGTGGAGATCCGCAGTCATAGCTAAACGAATCTCCTTGTTCAATTCCTCCATAACTATTTGTCTTCCTGTTCTTGGTGTACCTGGCACGTGGTCCTTCCCATAGGCTCTTGTATTAGTGTAGCTCTAGTTATATCAACCCACCTATCCCCTGTGTAGTAAAACGTTTTATCTATAGACGGATCAATGTACATGTCTCCCTCTATCGGATTGACAGGATTCAATGGACCTCCCTCCAAGTTTTACCTACGGATGTTTCAGCTAATGCTGGTATACCTCCCAGCCATTTTGCCTCAGCCTCTTCCATCTTTTCACGTAAAACAGAAGCCCAATATTCTGTAACGTCTTCTTTAACGAGTAGGAGAATTTCATCATGTACAGCAGCAGCGATTTTTACTACGTCTTCCCCTGCATCTTTAACTTCAGGCCATAAATTACCGAGGGCACATTTAAGAATCGCTGCCCCTGCTCCTTGGATCGGAGTGTTACATCGAATCGTTACTCTGTTTAAATCCCCTTTCACGAATCTCCGCATACCTGATACAGGAATACGAATTTCGGGCCATTCATGGTGCTCTGTTTTACGGACTTTATTCTGATTTTCAATCTGCCAAGTTCTTATCCCGTGGAACGTGGTGAGCCAGTTGTTACGAATCTCTTCTGCTTCTTCCTTCGTCATTTTTATACCGTTAGCACCTGCATAATTTCTAAGACCTTCTGCTCCTGCTCCATATAAGAGACCAAAATTCGCAGATTTTGCTATTTGCCTGTCACAACCAATAGCTTCAGCCGTTACCTCATGTAAGTCTTCGTTGTTTTGAAAAACTTCGATCATTTTTGTGTCGTTAGACAAGGCAGCGGCAAGTCTTAGTTCCATTTGCCCGTAATCAGCGTCCACTAATTTCCATCCCTCTGGTGCTTCAACACACTGACGGAAAGTAGGGTCTCTAGGTATTTGTTGATTATTAGGTTTTATGCATGACATTCTTCCCGTATCTGCACCTAACTGCATGTAAGACGCTCGAACGAATCCATCCTTATCCATTTTTTCCTGAATGGAAGTTATCATTTGCCTTCTTTTCTCTGTTTTCTTCCAGGTGAGATACATTTGGATAACTTCGTGATCTGCTGCGTAATTCCGTAAGACTTGTCGAGAAGCACTGGGCTTATCGTTCACATCCTTTGGGGTGAATCCCAGTATTGCTTCAAATTTTTCGAGTAATTGTTTAGGGCTATTGATGTTAAAACCTTTGTACTTCTTCGTACCTAAACGAATTGCGCCTTCATCTTTGGCGCGTAAATTAAAGTCTGCTATTTCTCTATCTTCGTAGAGCTGATTTAATTCTCTATTCCATATAGTTCTTTCCTCTATAGAGTTACCCATTTGGGATAATTTTTCTTCTAAGCTTTTAATTCTGTCGTCTCCTTCTCTTGGTATCTTTTTACCTTCTGGTAAAGAATTATCCAATTCTCTAATAAACTCTCTACCCATTTCCCTGGCATCGTGCTCATAGTCAACTCGACATTGCTCTAAAGTTTGAGGATTCCAAGGAAGTCCCGTTCTCCACATTTGAGCAAGCGCAGGTAGTGCTTTGCACTCCAGTGCATAGGCGGCTTGAAGCTGTCCTACAGCTAATTTTTTATCTAGCTCTAGTTCTAAATCAAGTAAAACTTCTACATCTTTTGCCGCGTAATCAAGCTGTTCTTTACTTAATTGAGGAGCACTCCAATCAGAAGTTTGCTGTTCCTTAGATATGCGTATGTTGAGATGTCTATCCATTAAAGAATCCAGTCTATGACTTACATTTGGTATACCATTTGTTAACAATCTACTAGCTAACATAGTGCATCCAATTCTTCCTCTAATGTAGATACCGTGTTCTTGAAGCCATGCAATATCGAATACCGCATTATGAGCTATCCAAAAACGTTCTCCATTATTAAAAAAGCTGTTTAATGTTTCCCAATCCTTGTCCTCTAGGTCAAAGCAGTCAATAACCACAATGGTTTTTTGAACTTGACAGCCAAGCTGAATAAGCCGAAGCTTCCCCTTCTCTGGCTGTAGCTGGAGCGTTTCAGTATCTAGCGCGATACTGATGCAGGTATTAAGCCTACGAAGGTTCTCAATACCGTAGTACACTGTGTAATTAGTCATTTCTTTTTAATGTCGTAGTGGAAAGGCTGGAAATCCATAAACGCATGAATATTCCTCTTTGACAGTTGGCAGTTGTGAAATATTTAAAGATCCATCTGTATTAGTAGGAGGGGTTCCATTTTTTGCGTTAATCGTCAGTATCCCCATGCCTTGAGGGTGGTGGTAAGCCGTTTGAAATGTCATTCGCCACATCAACTTAAATCGGTCTAAGCCAGTGCCTTTACATGCTGCTTCATATTCTTCTTGAGTAACAAGGGGATCATTAGCCCAATGCTCTACAAATTTTTCAAAGTTTTCCCTTGTGTTTTTTACAGGAGCTTTTTGTCTTCTCATAATCCCTCTTTATAAAGTGCAGAGCCTGGGCCGTAAGTACTTATAATTTCAGGCCATGTTTTGAGGATTAAAGCTTTGTTATCAGGGTCAGCAACTATTGCTGCTCTAGCTAATAGCTGCATAAAACCTCCTCCATACTTGCTGGCAGTCTGGAGAGTCCGAAAGATTTCGCTTTGGTTCATTCTGATGTACCTGTCCATTTTAGGGGGTGCGGAAGTTACCGCTTGCTACCCCATTAATGTAGCACATTAATCAGCTTTTGGTGTATCTCGCGAGCTTTGGAAACATTTCTATATCTGCTTTAGTAAATATGGTTACGTCCACTCCCATCGCTAGAGCGTTTGTTGTCTCTATATCGAACTGCGCTAAGTCCTCTGCCTCGTACCCGTAATCAATCTGCTCTACTGCTAAAGGCTTTCCGTCATCCGCATAACAGGTGTACCGAACACTAGCCATCGGACCTTCTTTGTAAGCAAGTTGGTACACAGATAGCTGAATGTGTTCTTTTTTCACAGGGATAGCCAAGTCATCTGTAGCCCCATTCTGCTCCTCTTCCTCTTCTTTACCAAATACATAGTGTTTAATTCTGACCCAAAAGTTTAGTTCCATTGTTCGAACGCCTCCTTTTTTAGTTTCTGTAAATCAGTCGCAGTTCGTCCATCGCGCGCGCGGGGATATTTCCCAAACGTCCCATTTATAGCACTTCCCTCATCACCACTGGGATCTGGCTTGGGACAAAGGGGTGGGACGGGGTCTTTGATGTCAGGGGTGGGACAACTTGGCTCTGTACCAGGGTTCTGTCCCGCACCAGATTCCTCGTCATTACTAGCTTTCCCTAGGGTGGGACGACTATCTACAACCTCTCCACGCGCGAGGACGGCTTTATATATGTTTCCCTTTGGAGAGTGCTTAACTTCAATCAACCCTCTCTTTTCTAAACGCTGGAGCGATTTTCTAATAGCTTCTACTTTTCCACCTACAAGAGGGTCAGCATTTAGGTCAGCCCTGGTCCGTTCTCCTGGGTGAACAACTCTCAATCTGTGTAGAACTCGATCAATGATTCCAGCAGGTGAAGAATCTTCTTGATCTACTTCCGGCGTGTAGTCACTAACGCTAAAGCTGAGATCGTCTTCCATTCGCATAATTAGCGAAGTTCCTGATCTACCACTCCTTGATTTTTCAACGTTAATAATTCTCGCTTGCTTTCCAACTGTTTCTAACTGTCTTTCCGATGGCATTTTCAGAGCCCAAGTCTCATCCACAGCATCACGAATTGCACTGGTGCCACGGAAACCACCAGTCTTATTTGCATGATGGATCAGGAGAATCGTTGTGGCTGGAAACAACACACCGTTATTTCTTGTCAACCAATAGAGAGGAGTCGCAAAGTCAGACTTGTTCTCATCAAATGCTCTTCCCCCACTGCACCCAATAAGAGAGTCAATAACAACAAGACTCGGCTTAATCTTCTCCATCAAACTCACAAACTGGGCATAACGCTGGAGCGACCAATCAGTTTGAACGTGAGTGTGCCTGTTAATGGGAAAGTCAACTTCCTCTAGCTGTTCTTTCAACTGAATTAGTGGTTGATCGCCATTCAAGAGAAGAACAGATCCTTGTTTTACAGGTAGGTGCTTTCCTTTAACAACAAAAGGAGTACCAGTCGCAATATGTTTCGCTAGTGCCCATGCACACATTGACTTTCCATCACCTCCTGCTCCGTACACCAATACAACAGATGGAGTAGGTAGTACATCAGGGATCAAATAGTCCCTTCTACCTTTCATCTCCATCAAATCTTCTACCTGCATTAACCCTGTAGCACCTTCAAACTGAATCTGATCAACTATCAGTTTCTCTAACGCAACTTGATCACGGTAACCAGCCTGGAGTGCAAGAGAATTGAGCTTGTAATTCATCTCCGCTGGGTTATCTAGTTTGAGTATTGCTTTTGCTTGCTTAATTACCTCTGCGAACGGGAGAGTCGATGTCCGTATTTCCTGAACCTTACGAGCCTCCGCTTTCTCAATAATTGCCCTGCTTGACTCTTGAAATCGCAACCTCTTTGGGTCTTCCTGGTCTGCTAACCAGATAAGTGTCCCCAAACCAATGTGTCCTTGTTTGAAGGAAACCCACGGTCCCTGACAGGGATTGTTGTCTCCAGCCCATTCATCCACATACTCCGAATCTTCCGCAGACCAAGCAGACCAAAGAGTTAATCCCAGATCACCGGGAAGCTCAGAGTGGATTGCCATTCCGATCTTGATCCAGTGTTCACGGCTTCCAGCTCCTTGGTGCGTAATGACGCTCAAACACTCTTGAATAATTTGAGCTATTTCATCTTCTGTTCTGTCTGAAAGATCTAACCCTTTCCTATTTTTTATTAGACCTTCTCCTTCTCCAGCTTTTGCCGCCTTCATCTCGGCAAGCATCCAATCTGGAGCGATTGGGATGTTGTCTAAATCTCCTTCAAAACCATAAGTACCCTCTTCGGATACTTTTCCTCCTGGGTACTCACCAAAAATTAATCCCTGCCTACCCCACAGCAGCTCGTAGCACCCTCCTGTTGCTTCTGATAGGCCATGCCCTTGAACTTCTCCCCACAGGTCTTCAGGGATGAAAAAGATATATTTCGCAGCATTCTTTTTCGTAGAAGTAATGCATGGAGCCCCATTAAGAGTTTCTCCCCACTTCTTTTTCAGCGCAGAAAGATTCCTATCACAGTCAAGAATGACAATTCCATTCCCACGAATCCCACTAAAAAGCCCTACAGCTCCAAGCTTGTCGTTGCGTCCTAATTCAAAAGCAACATCTGCGGGCTTGAACTTCCTTTGGAACGCATATTCCAGTGGATTTTTACCAGTTGCTTCTCTCCCTGAAAGCATCTTTGCCCCTTTCTTGTAAATGGGTGCATAGACAAGTGTTTCAGGAAGTTTATTGACGAACTCAATTAGGTTCATTGTGCTACTATTCCTTTGTGTAAACGGACTCGTTTTAACCCTCAAGGCTCTTCCCGCCTTGGGGGTTTTTACATTGTAGCGCGTTGACAAGGTTCTGTCACACTGCTACAGTAGTCAAGCACAGAGCAAAGTGCTCACCGCTTAACCGACTAATGCCATTCTTATCAGAAAAAGGCGCTTCAGCATCGTCCGCAGGATCAGGTGGAGGTTATCTCAATCCTTCAAAGATCCAGAGCGGAACATCTGTACGCTTCGCACTTCTTGACGACAATCCCCTTGAATTTTTCGAAGTTTGGGGCGAAACCTCTGAAGGTAGTGTTAAGCCATTCAGGTTTAGGAATGAACCTACTCCTGATGATGTCAATGCTGAATTTGGTTCTGACTACAGCCGCCGCTTAAACCGTGACGGATCTGCACCAGAACCAGCGAAGTTTGCCATTGCTGTTCCAGTCTTTAACCATGACGCTGGATCGGTACAGGTACTTCAAGTAAGTCAGAAGTCCATCAACCGTGAATTTGATTCCATCAGTCAAATGGAGGATTACTCCAATTTGCTTGAGTGGGATTTTGTTCTTGGTAAAGAAGGTAATGGCTTAAATACGGAGTACAGCCTTAGAGCAGTACCTCGTAAAAAGGGGACTCAAGATGCTATTACCGCAGCTTGGGAAGAAGCAAAATCGAATGGTTTTGATATTTCCCGTCTACTTTCTGGGGGAAACCCATTCAAGGAAGGTTAAATGCAAAAACCTGAGTTGCTTCACACCACTACAAAGGGTGGAACGATACACAGGTTTGAGTTAGAGGGAGGGAAGCGCATTCATGTGCGTTTCCTTGCTTCTTATCTCGGATCTAGCAAATTCTGTGCAGACCTCGAAGAGGCCCAAGCTTTTCTAGCTGCAATGGAAGCTTTAAATAGATGACCATACCCTTAGAACTGGAACGATCTGAAGTTGCAATAGTTGTAGATCTCCTTAAGGCTACGGAAGGAGAAGATCATCTAGAGCTAGTGGAAAAGATCGAATCACAGTTAATTTCTTATGTTTTTAAATCTCGTAGCAACTAAGAGACCCCTTTAAGGTATACTAATTATGGGAACGTGTATCTTAATGCCTACTAATGTGACGCTAGATACTCAGAACGCATTGGCAGGACTAAGAAAATGGAACCTGGTACGTGATGATTCCAATACGGAATTTCCCCACAGGGTGTACAGAGATGACAAAGGCAACATATACAGTTCAGTAACCCATATTCTTAATCAAACTGCCCCTCAAGAACAAAAGGATGCCCTGGAACGTTGGAATAGTAGACCCACTGCTGCCGTTGACCGCGATCTTGCCTGTACAAGAGGACATCTTGCACACGGTCACGCAGAGTATTTACTCAAAACTGCGGCAAAACTCTCACGACAAGTCGCAAATAAACGAGGAGTGTGGAACAGCGGAGGCGATTGCCTGGAGCGATGCCCACCGAAAATTACATCATGGGCGGTCCAGAAGGCCATCAAAAACGCCCCAAAAGTCCCCTGGAGCGCCAGTGGGTACGCCAGAGGTTTACGGACTTTTATAGAAGCCAACATTTCGGCCATTCATGCCGTTGAATTTTCCATTCATTACACCCCAAAAAGTGCCATTCATGGAACAAAAACAGCCATTCATGGATTTGCTGGTACGTGCGATTGTCTTGTGGATGTACAAGGAGATGGGCCTTACTTATTAGATTGGAAAACCAGTCAGAATGAACGATCTGACGCAATGTACACACAATTTTATGATCAGATTGGAGCGTATTCCCTGGGCTTAAAAAACCTAACAGGAATAAAAGCGAAAGGAGGTTATGTCGTATGTGCAAGAAGGTCAGGCGCGCCCACGGTTAAAACCATGAGTGAGCTTGACCTTTTGGCAGCAGAGCAAAGATACCTGGAGCGTTTAAATATTTATTTAGCTCAACTTGATCTTGCCGCTTGAATTTTTAACAAGAGAGAATTAAAAAATTTTCCCGCTTTAAATCCATAGATAAAAATATCTTTTATTAAATCCGGTATTTCCTTTTTTAGGACTCTATAAATTTCCTCCAAGGCTACTTGTATAAGTAACCCTGGAGCGTATGTTCTGAGCTTTTCCAGCTCTTGTTGTGTTGGCTTCATGGTGTAGCACATCCCTTGCAAATACTGACTTTTTTAGTAAGTCTGAAAGGCTCCCAGGTTCTGCCACCATTAAAACTCTGACCTTTAGGGTCTGAAAGAATTGTCTTGGAGCGCTCCCCGTAAAGCTCACCCTTGAGAATGGATGAGCTACACACAGAACAGGTGCGTTTTTCTTTTCGTGATTTTTTGAGCTTCATTTTTTAGAGTCTCCAAAAAATAATTCATGATGGTACGCTTGCAAACCGAGCTCATCTATTAAGAATCTCAAGGCTTGCTCGTATGCAAGAGATTGTGCTTTGCTTGCATCTGTAAATTGTGGTGGTCTGTTTAGGTCGCGCATGTAGCGTAAATGGCGTGCAAGACTGCGAATTTCTGCTGTTGGTTCGTTCATTGGTTTACTTTAAGTTTGGATTACGTTCACGAGCTGAGAGGCTCGGATGATTTTCAAAATATTCTTTGGCTTCCATTTCTTCCCGCATTTGTTCCATTTCCTCATCCGATAAATCGGCTGGGTCAAAATCAAAATTTTCGGGTGGTTCGACTTGAAGCCATGAGGAAAAATAATCATCCCAATTTCCGGCTTCGCTGTAATCGTGAATACTAGACATAATTAAAAACTCCTTGAGGATTTGTGAGCAGATATCAAGTCCTTACCTATGGCGCGCACCGCTTCCCCGTCTTCGTTCGCTTCTGCTAAACAAAAAAGGTGCCTAAGCGATGAGATCACAAGGTTTTTGTCTTTTAGAGCCGTGTTTTCGCTCTTTTTCTCTGGGTCTTCCCATTTTGTATCTATCTCCCAAGCTCTGAACCATTTGTAGCCTGTGGGGATTGGGACGCCATAATCATCTAGCAAAAGGTCAACTATTTGCTTTCGCGTGTGTTTGGTTTTGTCTGGCGCGTCTTCTTCTATTTCCATTAGTTCAGCGATGAGCTGAACGCCTTCTTTTTTGTGCATGGGTCGATTTTGATTGTGTGGTTTAATGGCCACGTGTGCTCCTTAAGTATTACACGAAAGAGAGATAAAAGCAATTATCGTTGATAATTATCATTTTTGTTATATTTGCTTATTCTTGGCATCCGCTGCGCTGCAATGGGTTTGGGGTTATCCAGAAATATTAATAGGGTTTTGTATTGCCTGGTGCGGTTGGTGTGGTAGTGTAGTAGACAAGTAAAGGCTCACTAAAGCCACAGAACAAAATGCTAAAAGTCACGGCTTCCAATGTTTACGCTGCCAGGGTTCACGCCTGGAAAGTTACAGAACTACTTGAAGCAATTCCTGAGGATGTTTTCACAGAGTCTGAGGTAGAGGCTGCCGAGGTTATGGAGGCTGCCGATAAGCTTAGATTTTTATTAAATGTTCTAGAGGCTTAAAAAATGTCTGTTGATTCTTGTCTTCATACCCTTTTGTGGTCTTCTTCAGATGGTGAGCACGAAAGCTTAGAAACTTTTGACCCTAGTTCTGCTCTTGTGGATCGTGTAGCAGATGACTGGGAAATTTTCCGGCACACTTTGGAGCTTTTGGGCTTCGATCCTAGAGTCTGTAGGAATACAGATTGGCCGGATGATGGCGACCCCTGGGACTATGTGGCGCATGATTTTATGCTAACAAGGAACGGGCATGGCGTGGGCTTCTGGGACGGTGACTGGTGCGAACCTTGGGGAACCAAAATTACTAAATTGATTGAATCTAGCTTTGGACCGCTTGAAATTTATTTAGGTGATGATGGGTTTCTTTATTGCTGATAGTATGCTACACTATGGGAGAACTTAGCCCACTAAAGCTAAATGGAAAATCTAAAAGCTGATGTAAGAGCCGACATTATTGAACAGCTACGCGATGGCGCTGGAGCTGGAGAGTATGGCGGCGACTTGCACAATGAACTTTGCAATTCTATTCCGTATATCATCGGAACTTGGAAGGCTAAAGAATGGCTTGGCTCGCATGTCTTCGATGTGATCGAGTTAATCAAAGAATGGGAACAAGACAACATAGGAGAGGTTACTACTGACTTCTCTAATCCTGAACGTGTGGCAAATATGGCTGCATATGTTTTGGGTTCTGAGATCTTGCAAGAGAGTGAAACACTCGGCAAGTGTTGGGATCGTGTCCTAGAAGATGCCGACCTGTTGGCGTTGGCTGATGAGCTGGCACGCTGACCGCTTTTTTGTTCTTTCCTTTCTTCCTCTTGTAAATCCTTTTGACTGTCTCCCATGCTGTCCCAACTAATCCGAGCCGCTCCGATTACAACAGAATATTAATTAAATGCTGTAAGGTCTGGTTTATCCTTTCTCCTTTACTACAATAAGAACAGTTAGGGCCACTAAGCCCACTAAACAAAATGAACAACCTTGCCCCGCTTGCCGCTACCTTGGCACTAACCGCAACCGCTCCCTTTCTTGTGCTGTTCGGTATGGAAGACCAGCAAAGAATTACACAGTGCAAGCAAGCCGGAAGTCATCCCGACTACTGCATGCTTAAGTATGTGGGCCGCTAGCCCTTAGCCTCTCACTTTATTTGTTGTCGTTTTCTTCCCCCACTTGGGGGGAGGGTACGAGATCGCGGCGAAGGGTACCAAAACTCTGGGAACCTACATAATATCTGCTAAATAAGCTCTTCTGTAGTACTCTTATATACTACACTATCAACCCTGAGAAGTCAAGATAATATCCACCAACTTCCGCTTCGAATAATGTGTCCTCGTTCCCGCCCTAATTTTCAACTCCCTAGAGGGGAGGGATAGCAAATAATTCCGGTAACTTTCCTCTGGCTCCGGCGACCTATATACAAAAATATTCCCGACTAAATCCCGCAGTCCTTTAAGCATCTGTTTTGGGTTCAACCCTAATAGCAAGCTCTGGCGCGTTGATATTCACAGTTTCCACACTCTCCCCAATAACTTTCCCCAGGGAATCCAAAATCTGAGCCGCAGTTTGAAGCTGCCCCTTACGAATCGCTTTATTAAAAAGCTGAACCCTCATACTTTGAAGCCTGGAAAGCATATTTTCCCGATCCTTCTGCCAGTCTTCTTCGTTCCAAGCATTTACTCTTTTCCAGTCATTCCATGCAGTTTTTACACAAACTCCTTCTTTTTCCGCATGATCCATAACTAACTGACGGGTAGTTAGCCCCTCAAGTTGTCTTTTGTAGAGTCTTTGGCAGCGAAGTTCGATAACCGCATCGGGGCTTCTCTTCCCTACTTTTCTCCCGTCATTTTTAACGCGAGTCTCTTCAAATACATCAAATGTTGCTTCAGCCACGGGCAGTAAGCGCAGTCATTAAAACGATAATAACGCCCCACCCCTAATTTAGAAACGTAAAAACCAGTAATCTATAGGTTATGACAGTAAAAACAGCAGAACCCCTTACTCTTCGATGGGCGCAGGGAGAGGTTTTCAACAACAAAAGCCGCTTCCGTGTCCTAGTCGCCGGAAGGCGTTTCGGGAAATCTTACCTTTCCTGCATCGAATTAATCCGAGCCGCAATAAATCGCCCTGGGGAGACCTATTTTTATTGCGCCCCCACCTATCGCATGGCAAAAGACATTGCCTGGAAAGAAATAAAACGCTTAATTCCTAAGACTTGGATCAAATCAAAGAACGAAACTGACTTAAAAGTTGAATTAATTAACGGTTCCAGTATCGAATTAAAGGGAACTGAAAATGCGATGGCTCTGAGGGGCCGAAGTTTGGCGGGCGTGGTTTTAGATGAGGCCGCATTTATGGATTCCGAAGTGTGGTTTGAGGTAATTCGACCCGCACTCGCTGATAAACAGGGGTGGACTTTATTTATTTCCACTCCCGATGGAACCGCTAGTTGGTTTTACGATCTTTGGTGTTATGTCCCCGAAGATGATACGGGGGAATGGTCTCGTTGGAGTTATACAACGGTTGATGGGGGTAATGTCCCAGCAGAAGAAGTTGAAGCAGCTCGCGCTCAGTTAGATCAGCGCACATTTCGACAAGAATTTGAAGCTAGCTTTGAAAATTTAACTGGTTTAGTGGCTGTTTCCTTCAGTGACGCAAATATCTCAACAGAAGCCAAAGATATTTCCGTAATGCCTCTTTTACTGGGGGTGGATTTTAACGTTGATCCCATGTCAGGGATCTGTGCCGTAAAAGATGATGATGTTTTATACGTTTTTGATGAAATTACACTTACAGGAGGGGCAACTACGTGGGATTTTTCAGAAGAAGTAATTCGTAGATACGGTGTAGATAGAAGAATAATTGCCTGTCCTGACCCCACTGGTGGAGCAAGAAAAACTGCGGGTGTGGGAGCAACTGATCACAGCATTTTGAGGCGAAGTGGTTTTACTGTTTCAAGTCCTCGCGCCCCGTGGAAAATTAGAGACAAAATCACAGCAGTTAATACTGCACTACTTGACGCGACAAACACGCGCCGTACTGTAATACATCCACGTTGTAAACAATTAATCAAGAGTCTTCGCACTCTTACTTATGCACCAAATACAGGTTTACCTAACAAGAATTTGGGGGTTGATCACGCCTTTGACGCTTTTGGCTATTTATGTTTACAACAATTCAATTTGGCTAAACCAGAGACTTTAGGGCAGACTACCCACAGGATTTACTAACAATCAGCATGGAAATTACTGAAGAGATGCTTGATGTGATCGAGCAAGTTAAAGGTAAGCGTAAAGCAGGTTTATGGGACCACAGATGTCAATGTGTAATGGACGCGAACACACAACCTAAGAAAACAAAGCCTAAAACTACTGTAAAAGAAGAAACAACGAGTTAAACTAACGCCATACCCCTTTTTCTCGATAGGTCATGGCCTTTTATCGTGGCGAGGAAGGTTCCGTTAAGTTCAAGAACACCTCTGGCACAGTTGCCACAGTTGCTTCTACACGTAACTGGAATTTTTCTCTGAACAAAGATGTTCTTGATTGCACAGCACACGGTGCTACCAACAGAAGCTATGTAGGTAGCTTTATTGACGGTAGTGGTTCTGTTGAATTGCTTTACACAGCATCAAGTGGTGATGAGACTCAAGAGTTCATCAAGGATGTACTAACAACAGAAGATGCTGCCGATGCTCAATTTGAGCTGTATTTAGACACTTCTGGTTCTAAGAAACTTGCCTTTAATGGTTTAGTTACA
>TARA_R100001594_G_scaffold569_1_pt1 | contig 20068 bp, 17 predicted proteins | sample TARA_R100001594 | Tara Oceans TARA_R100001594 (sample SAMEA2622752) | marine metagenome | biome: marine biome (ENVO:00000447); feature: marine epipelagic mixed layer (ENVO:xxxxxxxxx); material: "saline water (ENVO:00002010), including plankton (ENVO:xxxxxxxx)" | depth 150 m | reverse complement strand
TACTTTACTGACAGTGAAGATATTGCCAAGTTTTATGAAACCTCTGTGGGTAAAAAAAGATCAGGACTTACATACGAAGGTGAAGTTATACCAAGTCGTTATGATTTAGAGTCTGGAAGCAGTCAAAAAGATCAGATTATTAGTTCTATTGCAGATGAAATGCAAAATTATGACCAACCTGCATCTCGACTTATAAATGATAGAATTAAAAGAAATGAAATTGAACTTGCTAAATTAAAAAGTCGTGAAGCTGACGAATTAACAAATGACATAATTACTTCTTATGAGTGGGAATTAGAAATACTTAAAGGCCTTGATGCAAATAAATTTAAAAGAGGCAAAACCTATAAAGTTGGTATAGAAGCAAAACCTGAAGAACTGCTTGATTATGATTTGTCTTTTAAAGAACAGCCTGAAAAATTTAAAAAAATACTCAAGCCACTTTATGAGAAATATAGTGTTTCTGAAGCAGCAGATTTTGGAACATTGTTGGCTAGTGCTTACAGAAATGTACCGCAAGATACTTTTATGGAAGAATTACTTGAAAAAGGTATTAAAGGCATAAAGTATTTTGATGCAAACAGCAGAAAATCACCTTTTGAAATATTCTTATCAGTTAAAGGCAAGCCATACGATACAGAACCAATCAAGGCACTTGACTCAAGGCAAGCAAAACTTATTGCAGATGATTATAAAGAAAAAGGCTTTGAAGTTGAGATAAAAGAAACTGGCTCAAGAAATTACGTCATTTTTGATGATAAATTAATAAACATATTGGAGAAATACGGCATTGTAGGTCCTGTAGCCGTTTCAGCAACTGCTGCTGCATTAAAGGATGATGACAGGTCTCTTTAATGGCTAAAACAATAAAGCTCGACTATTATCCGCAGCCTAAACAGGCTTTGCTGCATAAATGCAAGGCGAGGCAGATATTATTCGGTGGTGCTGTGGGTGGTGGCAAGTCGCACAGTTTGCGTTGGGATGCTATTGCTTTCTGCTGTGAGAATCCAGGCTTACAGGCGTATATTTTTAGACGCTCTCTGCCAGAATTGGAGAGTAACCATATACAGCAGATAAAAAAGGAAATTCCTTCACAGGTGGGTACTTTTTCAGAGTCCAGAAAGCGTATGGAGTTTTTCAACGGCTCTTTTATCCAGTTTCAGTATCTGGAGAGGGATTCTGACTGTGATCGTATTCAGGGAGCAGAAATACACCTGGCATTGATTGATGAGGCAGGACAGCTAACAGCCTATCAGCTTGGCTATATTAAAAGCCGTTTAAGGTTGGGTGGTTATGAGCCAAAACAAAAGGATTATCTGCCACGATTGGTAATGTCTGCCAATCCAGGCGGTATCAGTCATAACTTTTTAAAGGCGTTGTATATTGATCCATCACCGCCAGAGACCTATTTTTATGATGTGACAATGAAAGACCCACGCAATAAAGCGGATAAGGGTTGGTTGTCGATGTATATACCTGCAAGGATGGAAGATAATAAGTTTATTGATCCTGGCTATGGTGCATCGTTGTCTGGTTTGCCGGAAGAATTGGCAAGGGCCTTACGAGAAGGGGATTGGGATTTAATTATCGGCTCTTTCTTTGGCGATGTTTTCAGAAGAGATCGGCATGTTATACGCCCTTTTGAAATACCTGAAAACTGGATACGTTTCCGCAGTTTTGATTGGGGTTCGTCAAAGCCGTTCTGTGTCGGTTGGTATGCCGTAGCACAGCAGCATGACAAGTTCCCAGATGGTGCTTTGATTAAATATCGTGAATGGTATGGAGCATCAGGGCCAGACAGAGGTTTAAAATTAACAGCCGAAGAAGTAGCACAAGGAGTTAGAAGCCGTGAATCGTTTGAAAGAATTGATTTCTCAGTTGCCGATCCCTCGATTTGGAAATGGGAAAGTGGGCCGTCTATTGGCGAAAGAATGGCGAAGATGGGCGTTAGGTTTAGGCGTGGTGATAATAGTCGCCTTTCTGGTTGGGATCAGCTACGGCAACGCTTAATGGGTGATGACAATATCCCCATGATATATTTTTTTGAAACCTGCACTGATTTAATCAGAACATTACCGATTTTGCAGCACGACACGCATAGAGCCGAAGATATTAATACCAAGCAGGAAGATCATGCGGCAGATGAGACAAGGTATGCGTGCATGGCTAGGCCTTACCAGAGAGCCTTACCAGAAATTGAAGAAGATCAATGGAGACCGCCCACTGTTGAAGAAATGATGGCAGGTCTTGATGAAGCCAGACCCAACAGGCAATGGAGATTGTAATTGGCACAATACACAAAAGAAGAAACAGAGCCGTCTAAGGAAAAAGACCGAGCCGCTTACTGGAACAATAAAATTTCAGAGGCTAGGGAATTTGAAGAGACATGGCGTGACAGGGCAACGCATCTTGTAGACCGCTACAGGGATGATGGCCTTAAAAGGCAGGATAGACCTTTCCACACCATGAACATCTTTTATTCCAATGTCGATACCTTAAAGTCAGCTTTATACTTTAAAACGCCCAAACCCAAAGTCACTCGCAGGTTTAGAGATCAAGACCCTGTAGGCAGGCAAGTGGCAAGGGTTATTGAGCGTGGTTTGCAGTATCAGATGGATATGTATAACTTTGATGCCACAGCCAGAAAAGCCATTGAAGATATGCTCATTGTCGGTAGAGGCGTGGTGCGTATGCGTTACGAGCCAGTTATTATCGAAGGTGAGCCGAAGCGTGTAGCCGTTGAGGCAATTCCATTGGGTGACAACACATTTCGCTATGTAACATCCGAAGGTGAAGAATTTGAAACAAATCAGGTCTTGTCGGATACGCAAGGATTGTATGTCAAGGGTGAGAATGAGGAATTTGTAGGAGAGCAGTCAATATACTGTGAGTATGTGCATTGGTCGGATTTTGTCATTGAGCCGAATAGAACATGGAATGATGTTTCATGGATTGCTTTCAGGCATTTAATGACACGCAGGCAGTTGATTGACTTTTATGGAAGTGAAGGTGAAAAGATTCCCTTGACATATAGTCCTGATTATCAAACCAACGATAAAAACAGAGATGTCGATAGAGCCGAAATTTATGAGATTTGGGATAAGAGTACAAGCAAGCAGATATTTATAGCGGCAAGCCATGACAGGATTTTAGAAGAAAACGATGACCCTTATAATTTGTTAAACTTCTGGCCTTGTCCAGAACCGCTTTATTCGGTTTCAACAACTTCCACCACTATCCCTGTACCAGAGTTTTTTGTCTATGAAGATCAGGTCAATGAACTGGATATGATTACAGCCAGAATTGGTGTTTTGACAGAGGCATTGAAAAGGCGAGGCGTTTATGATGCAAGTTTCCAGGAATTAGTTCGTCTCGCTGATGCTGCCGATAACCAGTTTGTGCCAGTGGATAATATGGCGATGTTACAGGCAGGTGGTGGACTTGCAAATGTAATGCAGGAAGCACCGCTTGACAACATTATCAAAGCCTTAGATGTGCTTTATCAGGCAAGGCAGAACATCATTCAGACAATATATGAAATTGTCGGTATCAGCGATATCATGCGAGGTCAGTCAGCTTCTAGGGAAACGGCTACCGCACAGCGTATCAAAGGGCAGTTTGGTGCTATGCGTTTGGTCAACAGGCAGAGGGAAATAGAACGCTTTATTGACCAGATTATGGAAATGAAAGGCGAGTTGCTTGTTGAGAACTTAGAGCCAGAAGTCTTGCAGAAGGTAACAGGTTTATCAGTAACACCAGAGATGGTGGCTATTATCAGGGATGACCGATTGCGATGTTTTAGAGTGCGGATAGACACTGATGAATCAGGGGCTATTGATGCGGCTGTTGACCAGAAACAGAGAACCGAGTTTTTAACGGCAACTGTGCAATTCATGCAGGCATTAGGGCCATTGGTGCAATCAGGATCAATCGGCTTTGAACAGGGTAAACAGATGCTGTTGTTTGCAGCCAGAGCCTTTCCAGGTGCAAGGGATTTAGAAGAATCTCTGGAGGCAATAGAAGCACCGCAACCTGCAGGCCCATCACCAACTGATAAACTGGTAGAGGTAGAAGCTGCAAAGGTACAGGCTCAAACAGAACAGGCCAGTGCAGACGCACAGGTTAAGATTGCACGATTACAGTTAGATAAACAGAAAGCGGATGCTGATGAACGCTTAAAACAGGAAAAACTTGAAATTGAAAAAGCAAAACTGGTGGCAGGCTAATGGCAAACGGCATTAAAAATTATTTTCCCAATGTTCCGCAAATGGATTCAACCAATGCGTCAACGATTCTTCCTTCTCCCTATTATCAATATTCTGGGCAAAACAATCTTTTCACTCCCAGGGGATATGCTCAGAATACACTTGTTGACCTGTTAAGCACGAGAGATCTGCTTGGCGGTAATACAGAAACTGAGGAAGAATCGTCTGATGCCGTTGAAGAAGCTATGGCTACTTTTGAACCTATAAGGGATAGCAGAGAGCAATCCTTTTTTGGCGGTATGGATGTTAATGAAGGTGATGTTCTTGGGTTTGATGATTTATCAGAATTACAGATGATTGATGGATTGTTAGGCGGTAAGACTGTTTCCGACAATGCTCCTAAAGGGTGGAACACGCAGCACCAGAGGGAATTTGATGCTTTAGTTGCAGCAGGGTTAAAACCCAAAGCCAGATGGAATGGCAATGATTGGTATGTTTTTGCTCCAGAATTAAAAGGTACAGCCTTTGGTGAGCCTGGCACTATCCCATTTGGTGAAAACAAATACAAAGGGCAAGGTTTCCCAAACCTTTTTGCAGGCATGACAGGATCGTTTAATGCCGATAAGGTGTTTAAGAAGAATTTAGCAGAAGCATTGCAAGGCAAGGTAGCACCACCAGAAGAAATAAACATAGATGAGGCATTAAGACCTGAAACTGATATTCAAACACAAGTTGAATTACAAGACCGATTAGATGATATGTTTGCCAAAGGCCCTATTACACCAAAAGATGAGGGGTCTGTTACTGCCAAGCGTGGTGGTACTGTTACAGCTTTAAGAGGCGGTACAGTAACAGCAAAAAGACCAGAACCAGAGGCCAAACCAAAATCAGTGCCTTTAAAAGAAGTTATTACAAACGCTTTAAATTCTCTAACGCCACCTAAAAAAACAGCCAAGCAAATAGCCTTAGAATCTGATGAAAGAGATAAAGATAAGAAACAAGCGGAACTTCAAAGGCAAAGACAAACTAATTTAAGAACAGCCAAAACCAAAGTGCAAAAAGCAGGCGGTTACAGAGGATACGGATTTTAATGAAAAGAACTTACGTTATGCGAGAAGGAAAACTTGTTGAAAAAACAAGTGCTACAGAAAAAAGGTTACAGCTTATGCGTGATCTTGAGCCATATCAAAACATTGTGGATAGAAAGTGGATTACTGGCAGAAGGCAGCATAGGGAATTTTTAAAACGCAACAACCTGGTTGAACTGGGTACTAATGGAGGACAAATTAAAGATGAACCAAGAGCAAATTGATAGCACTCAGCCTAAAGTTGAGTCAGCAGAGGAGCATAAACAATCATTAAGAGCCAGTTTAACAGCAGCGTTAAATGGTCAAGATGTAGCTGAACCAGAAGTTAAAGAAGAACCAGAGGTTAAGGAAGAAAGCAATGAAACCGAAGAACCCAGTAGCGAAGAGTCTCAAGAATCCGATGTACCGCCAGAAGGTGGTGAAGAGCAAGAAGAAGTACAACAGGAAGAAGAAGTAAAAGAATTAGAAGCCATAACAGCACCGAAGCACTGGCCTAAAGATTTTCAAGATGATTTTAATTCCTGGACACCAGAAGTTCAAAACAGAGTGATGGATCGCTATAAGGCGATGGAAGGTGATTACACCAAAAAGACACAGGCTCTGGCAAAGTTTAAAAAACGCAATGAGGCGTTAGATGAAATTTACGGCCCTTTTAGAGATGATTTTCAGAGGGCAGGCATGGATGAAGTCGCAGCAACAAGACAGTTGTTAGCGGCACACAAATATTTGAGGGAAAATCCCAATCAAGCTATAAAATGGCTTGCAGATAATTATGGTGCAAAATTAACGGAAGTCACAAATGACACAACCGAAGATGAATTTACCGACCCTCAAGTTAAAACTTTACAACAGCAGGTTGCTCAGTTGGAAGGTTTATTTAAAGTACAGCAAACACAGCAACAGAACCAACAAGTTGCAAGCACACAGTCAATGATTGACCAGTTTGCTCAAGCAAAGGATGAACAGGGTAATTTAAAACATCCGCATTTTGAATCTGTAAGGGATACAATGGGCGTTTTAATTAACTCTGGGAAAGCACAAGGTTTAGACCAGGCTTATGATATGGCTATCTATTCTGATCCAAAGCTACGAGCAGAAATGATTCAAGAACAAGTTAAGGCAGAACAGAAGAAAGTTGTTACAACTGACGCTGTTAAAAACGCCAAGAAAGTTCAGCGATCTCAGGTTAAAGGCAGTGCTACACCTGCAACAGAAGGCGTTCCCAGTAATTTAAGTATTCGTGAAACTATTGACTTAACTTTAAAACAATTAACTTAACTTTAAAAAAATAACTAAAGGAGCATAATCAATGGCAACACCTAATTTGTCAGAGATTATTACCACGACCTTATCGTGTAGGGTCAATATATAGCGATATATATTTAAAACCATGTGAACTCAGGGGAAGCCTAAGTCGTAAGATATGGTAATCCTGATCCAAGTCCAGAAATGGAAAGGTGCATCGACTATCGAGTAATCGAGTACGCCCAAGTGGGTGGAAGTGCATGGCTCTCAGTAATGAGATGAAGATATAGTCAGAACTCATATCGAAAGTATGAGCGGATCATAAAAAGATCGGTCTAGGAATTAACGCAACTAGATGAACATAATGTACGCAATCGTTCTAAGCAATTAGCGGACAACGTAACGAATCACAATCCGCTACTCGCAAGGATGCGTGAACGAGGTAATATGACTACAGTGACAGGGCGTTCAATCGTCAGGGAACTGGAATATGCCGCCAATGGTAAACTAATGTGCCTAGCAGCTTAGTAATAGGTTGCTGAAACTCCCTTAAATTCGGTGAAGGCTTTAAAATGCTAATACCGAGCCAAGCCTGGAAACAGGAAGGTGTAGAGACTTGACAGGGGATACCCTACCATTCAGTTGGGGGTAAAGGTAAAGTCCAGACCACAAACATTTTTGGCAGTGAAAACTGTAGATGGTATGACAGTAGCATTTTATAATGGCTACGAAACTCTTGATACATCACCCAGTGACGTATTAAGTGCGGCAGAATTTGAATACAAACAACTAGCAGGCACAGTAACAATTTCTGGTCTAGAGCAAATAAAGAACTCAGGAACTGAGGCACTTATCAATTTGCTAGAATCCAGAATTGGCGTGCTAGAAAAAACAATGGAAAACACATTAAGCACTTCTGTATTTTCTGATGGAACTGGAACAAGTTCTAAAGAAATCGGTGGCTTACAGCTATTGGTCGCAGATGCAGGAACAGGAACTGTAGGGGGAATTAATAGTTCTACTTACTCGTTCTGGCAAAATGTGCAAACAACGCTAACTTCAAATGCGTTTTCCACAACCAACATCCAATCGGATATGAATAATATTTATATTCAGTTGGTCAGAGGTACAGATGCACCAGACTTAATTGTCTCAGGTTCAACTGGCTATAAAACATTCTTGGCAACGCTACAAACTATTCAGCGAGTAGCCGATTCAAGCATGGCTAATTTAGGTTTCACCTCTGTGAAATACTTAAACTCAGACGTTGTTTATGATTCATCCTGTGCAGTTACAAGGATGTATTTCTTGAACACTAACTATCTAAGGTTGGAAACAGCCGCAAATAGAGATTTTGTCCCAGGAGAACAGCGTATGTCCGTCAACCAAGATGCCTTAACAATACACTAGGGCCGTTACAGAGTAATTTGTAATTGAAACTGATTGAACTCAGGGGAAGTCTTAACAAGTAATGTTGAAGATAATCCTGATCTAAGCCTCAAAAGAGGAAAGAGCAACGATCATTCCGAAAGGAAGTAGGAACAAGCGTTCCGAAGCGGTCAGCACCATGAAAATGGTTGAAGATATGATCTAATCTTATAGGAAACTATAAGCAGCGAAAGCGGTCTAAAATTAGCGATTTTAGGCGAATATAAATGTAGTTGTGCCAATGTTTTGGAGTGGAAATTTAACCTGCTCTAACAGGTCACTTCAAGGTATTTTACATACTTAGAAAGGAGATTGATATATGTATGTTTCAGTTCTAGGTACAGACCTAACGAGAGTAACCACAACTGCTGAATTTGCTTTAGGGCAATTAGCGGCTGTTGTAACAAACTCTGGCACTAAAGTTTATAAATACGTTCAGTATGATGAAGGCAGTGCCGCAGTTGATGGAGTAGCAGGCGAAGTTGCTTACTACTATACCTTAATTAACTAGGGTCATTGTTTAGCAATAAACAAAAGCAAATTGTGTGAATTCAGGGAAACCCCTAACGTAAAGACGAGGGCAATCCTGAGCCGAGCCTTATATAAGGAAGGTGCAACGACTATTCCGCAAGGAAGTACACTTTAAGCAAAGTGGAAGCACACAACCCCACAACAGTGGGTGAAGATATAGTCTCATCTCATGGGAACTTAACCATGAGCAGTCATTCGATGACGAATTAATACTAGCGATATTAATTGAAGATAATGTAGATGGTTACAAAAATAACAAGGTAACTTCTGATCTCTCAGATTCAGTAGAGATTGGAGCGGGTGTCTTGCAGGCTACTATGTCTGATGATGAGTATGGTTGGATTCAAATTAAGGGTGCAGCCACACTAACAATCGCATTAACAGCAGGTGCGGATGGTGATCCATTAACACCAACTGGAAGTGCCGATGGGACATTGATACACTAGTGTCCATACTTAGTAATAAGTATTAAAAAATTAGGTGAATTGTCTGGGAACTCTAAGTCCAAAAGGATATGACAATCAGCAGCCAAGCTAAGAGAGTGATCTCTTTGAAGGTTCAACGACCAGGATATACCTTCTCAATGAGAAGATGAAATCCATACACTCAAGCGAGTGGAAGTGCCTAACCCCATTTATGGGTGAAGATATGGTCTCAACCTTAATGAAAATTAAGGCAGCTTAATAAGCGGATTAGTAGTTGCGATACTAGTTGAAGTATAAGCTATAAATATATGATTTTATTAGCTTTTTTGTAGATGTTTCAGCATCAGCGACAGATAACGTCTGTGCGATAGCAGGAGATATTTCAGATAAAGAAATTATCTGTACTTTTCCTGAATAGGATAATCAAATTAAAGGGAGCAGGGAGACTTGCTCTCTTTTTTAATAAAGTGAGAGGAATAATATGAAAGTTGTATTTTTTGAAAAAGAATTTAATGGTGAAAAGCGAGATTTTGTCCGCATACCCATTGCCGATACAAGAGACGTTTTTGAAAGTTTTGTAAGGCCACAGGATGTCACAAATTATCCTAAAGAATGGTCTATTTACAAAGGCAAGGCTAACAGAAAACTAGATGGTACATCTTTAAAGGATTTGCCTGGTATCACCGAAGATAAGCGTGTTGAATTAGAAGTTAAAGGCATTGAAACTATTGAAGCACTGGCAACCACTGAAAAGTCTGTTTTAGATGTCATGGGTACTGTTTACCATGAACTAAGACGCATTGCAGAACTTCATGTTAATGCTAAACCCAAAACCCCTAAAAAAGCTGCTCCAAAAGCAGATGAAAAAGAAGAAACAACAGAAAAGGCTGAGTAATGACACTTTTAACAATATGCCAGAATGTCGCTGACTTTACAGGCTTTGAAAGACCGACAACTGTCATTGACAACACAGACCCAATCGCAAGGCAGTTATTAGCTTTTGCACAAAGGGAAGGTAAGCAGTTAATGCGAACCCATGCGTGGCCCATATTGTTAAAGGAACATACTTTCAGCACCAGTTCTGGCACAGCAGCTTACAGTTTGCCGTCAGACTTTGATCGATTGGTAAATGAAACAGTTTATAACCGATCCGAGAATGATGCCTTTTCTGGGCCATTAACTCCATCAGAATATCAACTGTTAAATCATGGTACAGCTTCATCTGGTACTACTGAGAAGTTTAGGCTGAAAGTTGCAAGCAATGCTTTAAAGTTTGAAATTGATCCAACGCCATCATCAACGCAGACTATTGGCTTTGAATATGTCAGTAACTTCTTTTGCGAATCATCAGGCGGTAGCGGTAAGGCAGCATGGTCAGTAGATACAGACACAGGTATTTTAGATGAAACTTTAATAGAGTTGGGTTTAACATGGCGTTTTCGCCAGGCGCATGGTTTGGATTATGCTGAAGATTTTCGGCAGTACCAGTTAGAGATTAGACAGGCAATCAGCCGTCAGGGCGGCAGTCCTATACTCTCTATGGATGATGCAAGGCGGTTGATTGTGTCACCATACAGTTACAATCTCAACGATGGAAATTATGGTACATAACTATGTTGCAACCACTACCAACGGCTAATCGTTACAAGGTAAGGTCTGCATCTATACCTGCTCCTATTGGTGGATTAAACAGCCGAGATTCGATTGACATGATGCCGCCAACAGACGCTATTGTTATGAGTAATTTCTTTCCAACTGTGGAAAAAATAACTTTAAGAGAGGGTTATACATCTTTCTGTACTGGCATAGGGTCAGGAGATGTTGAAACAGTTGTTGAGCATAATGCAGGCAGTAACCGACAACTTTTAGCTATTGGATCAAATGGTACGTTATATCAGATAGATACAGGCAGTGCTGTAAGTAAAAAGACAGGATTATCCAATGGCAGATCACAGACAGCCGCTTTTAATGGCTATACTATTTTTGCTAATGGTGCAGAGCAGTTTAGTTGGGATGGTAGCAGTGCTGCGGATATATCGCTAACCTTATCCGACAGTTCCGCACAAGGCACTTTAAAAGGTGTCCATGCACACAAAAACAGAGTTTATTGGTGGCGAGGTACAGATCAAAAGTTTTATTATTCTGCTACAGTAGACACCTTTGCAGGCAACATGACTTTGTTCAATCTAGGGGTTGTTGCCGATAAAGGCGGTAATATTATTTCTATGGCTACAATCACCATAGATGGTGGTGAGGGATTAGATGATTTATTGGCGATTATATTATCGAGTGGACAGGTATTAGTTTACTCTGGTTCTAATCCTGGCAGTGGATTTAGTCTTATTGGTACATTTAGAATTGCAGAACCTGTTAATGAGCCTAGATGCGTTGCTAAATTTGGCGGTGATATAGCTGTATCGACAAAAGAAGGTTATGTAGCGTTATCGCAGGTAATGAAAAATGATGTCATAGGTACGAGAGCAAAAGCGTTATCTGAAAAGATAAGAGGCACAGTTATTAATCAGGTTGCTTCAACAGGATCAACGACAGGGTGGCAGACATTTATGTCACCAGACGGCACAAAGATATATTTTAATTATCCAACAGGTGATGGCACTGATCCTTATAATCAGCACGTTTTTAATCCTATTATTAATGCCTGGTGCATTTTTGAAGCAATACCTGCAAGGGTTTGGGGTAGCTACAATGGTGATACCTATTTTGGCGGTGCATCAGGAGTTGTTTATAAAGTTGGGGGTACAGCCGATATTAGCACGGCAATAACAGGTGATGTAGCCACTTCCTTTAATTATTTTGGAGACAGGCAGAGAGTTAAACGCTTTTCATCAGTAGCACCAATGTTGCAGGCTGATACCAATATATCGTTTGATTTTGGCATAGCGGTAGACCAAGAACCAACATCAGGATTAAATTTAAGTACAACTGTATTTGCCAGTGATACGGCAACATGGGATGCAGCAGAATGGGATACATCCCACTGGTCAGATCAGGCAGGTGCAGGAATTACACAAAAAAGAAAATCGATCAGCCGTTTTGGGCGTAGTGCATCACTGCGAATAAAAGTGGCATCGAGTTCACAATCGGTCAGCTTTATTGCTGCAAACTTTACTTATATACCAGGAGGCCCTTTCTAATGGCATACAGTTCAGGAACTTTTTCACGACTTTATGATTGGACTAATGATCGAGATGCAGGTGTTAAAATTCGTGCGGATCGCATGGATGCAGAGTTTGATGGAATAGCAACAGCTTTAACCACAGCCGTTTTAAAAGATGGTACGCAGACAACCACTGCTACAGTACCTTTTGCTTATGGCATATCTGTTGTTGACAACCAATCTGTAACACTTGGCACAAACTCTGATTACACAGTGATGTATGATGAAACCACCAGAGATTCATTGATGATAACCTCTAATGTTGAGGGTGCTGTTTTTTCAATGGTTTTAGCAGCCGACCAAGGCGATGATGCAGGTGATGAATGGAAAATAGGCATTGCTGATGGTGGCGTTTTAACAATAGGCAATGACATTAATTCTGCCCATACTTATGTTGCACAACTAACCCTTACACCTAACTCCACAGTAGCCAGTTCCACAACTGCCGTTGCAGGTAATTTAACAGTAGGCGGTTCACTAACATTAGGTTCTGGTGCAGTTATATCTGAAGCTGAAATGGAAATGCTTGATGGTATTACCGCAGGTACAGTTGCTGCCAGTAAAGCTGTGGTTGTCGATGCAAACAAAGATGCTGCAAGTTTTAGAAACATAACGCTGACAGGTGAATTGGATGCAGGTAGTTTAGATATCTCAGGCGATGCCGATATAGATGGTACAACCAATCTTGATGCCGTAGATATAGACGGCAATGTGCAGTTAGATGGTACTTTAACAGTTGGTGTTGATGATACTGGTAAAGATGTAAAATTCTTTGGTGCTACTTCTGGTAAATACATGGAGTGGGATGAGTCTGCGGATCAGTTAGATGTAACTGGTAGCCTGGATGTAACAGGCAATACTTCAATGGTTGGAACTTTAACAATCGGTGCAGATGACTCTGGACATGATGTAATATTTTATGGCGATACAGCTTCTGCCAATATGACATGGGATACTTCTGCTGATGATTTAATATTAAGTGGTGCAGCAGGCCTTGTAGTGCCAGATGGACAGTTATCATTAGGTTCAACAGCCATTACAGCCACAGCAGCAGAAATCAATTTAATTGATGGTGGTACGTCAAGAGGAACAACTGCGGTTGCTTCTGGTGATGGAATACTTATCAATGATGGTGGTACTATGCGAATGACCAATGTTGATACAGTGTCAACATACTTTGCATCTCACTCAGTTGGTGGTGGAAATATAGTCACCACAGGAGCATTAGACAGTGGATCAATTACAAGCGGTTTTGGTGCAATAGACAATGGAACTTCTGGGATAAGAACCAACACTTTTACAGCCGAGACATCAATAGTTCCAAGTGCATCAGATGGTGCAACATTGGGAACAGCATCTTTAGAATGGTCAGATTTATATTTAGCTGATGGTGGTCAAATATTATTTGGTAATGACCAGGATGTAACGATTACCCATGACCCTGATGACGGATTAATATTAAAATCTACAGCTACAGCAGATGACAATCCATTTTTATTGACATTACAAACTGGCGAAACAGATTTAGCAGCCAACGATGTAATAGGGAAAATAGCCTTTCAAGCACCTGATGAGGGTACTGGTACAGATGCTATATTAGTTAGTGGTGCTATACAAGCTAGAGCAGAAGGTGACCATAGTTCATCAAGCAATGCTACAAGTTTAGATTTTATGACAGGTGCATCAGAAGCAGCAACTACTAAAATGACAATTACATCAGGTGGAGATGTAGGAATTGGTACAACTAATGCCCCTGGAAGTAATGGCGGTGGATTAGCAGTTTATGATGCAGATTACCCAAGAGTATATTTAAGAAATTCCACTACTGGTGATACTGCTGGAAATGGTGCTGGAATATTCATGAATAGTGATGATATGTACATATCTAATGAGGATACTGATGGTGTAATACTTTTTAGAACAGAAGCAACAGAAAGAATGAGGATTATAAATTCAGGCTTCACTAAAATTTATGATGCCTCATCATCAGCAATTTCTCTAACAGCATCTTATCACCATATTGCACACGCTAACAATGACACACAAGTTCTTTTAACGTATGCAAAACATTCTAGTTATGCATCTGTTGTAGTTCAATCTACGTCTTTAAGGGCAGCTTCTACTGCTCATTATCTTTTTGCAGGCAATTCAGACGATGGTGCTGATTCAGAGTTTTATGTTCGTGGAGATGGCGTAGTAGCTTCTGATGGTGCTAATAATTTAGCAAGTGGTGCTGACTATGCAGAATTTTTTGAAACAACGGATGGTAAGGCAATAGCTGTGGGAACAACTGTTGTATTAGAAAATAATAAAGTAAGAGCATCAAAATCAAGTGATTCACAATCTTCTGTTATAGGTGTGGTAAGACCTAAATCTACTGGGGGAAATCAAGTCGCAAAAGTTGGGGTTGTGGGAAATACAGCCTGTATGCGTTGGATGAATAAGTATTTAATAGATGACTATGGTGCATATATTATGGAAGAAACAACCATGACTAAATGGACTTCAAAAGTAGTAAATTCTGTAGGTGGTAATGAAGAAAGAGAATTTATTTATGAAACAGATAAAATTCCTGCTGATGGAACAGATATATGGGGTGCTAAAAACCCACCATCTGATGCTGTTGTTTATGATACAGAACTATCTGGTGAATTGAAAGGTAAAAAAATATTACGAAGAAAACTTAATCCTGATTTTGATGATAGCAAAGAATACGTTAAGCGTGAAGACAGAGATGAATGGGTTATTGTTGGATTGATGGGTCAGGTTGCTATTACTAAAGGTCAGAAGATGGGTGATAGATGGATTAAGATGCGTGATATTTCCGATACAGTAGAGGAGTATATGATACGATGAGTACATTTAAATTAGAAGATAAAGAATATAAAATTGAGGATATGACTAACAGAGCAAAAGGTTTGACGGCCCATGCTCGTGATTTAGAAACCAAAATCCTAAGACAGCAGATGGATTTGGAACAAAATATTACTGCCAGAAACGCTTATATTGCTGAACTAAAGGCAGAACTTGAAAAAACAAAAGAAGAGCCACAAGCGGCAGAGTAATGGCACGAAAGTCAGTACAAGCCGTTGATAGCGAATTGCAGGCACATGAGAGGGAGTGTGAAGTACGCTATCAGTCTATTTTAACTCAATTAGAAAAATTTGAAAAACGACTTTTTAGAATGGAAGGATTAATATTAGCAAGCACAGTGACTGTCTTAGGCAGTGCTGCCAGTTTGTTTGTTTTATATCTTAGCTAAAATACTTAGAAAGATTTAAAATGCTTGCTGAACTTGCAGCCATAAATTCTGCTATGGCGGTTATAAAAACCACGATTGCTCATGGCAAAGATATAGCCAGTGCAGGATCGGCTATTTCCAAACTAATACATAATGAAGAAGAATTGCGAGAAAGGGCAAACGCCAAAAAGAATAGCGTTTTTAGCCAGTTATTAGGCAAAGAAACTCACGACTTTGAAGAGTTCATGGCGTTGGAGAAAGTCAACCAACAGCGTGAAGAATTGCGTGAGATGATGCAGCTATATGGGCGAGCAGGTATGTACACCGATTGGGTTAAGTTTCAAACGGAGGCTCGAAAGAAAAGGCAAAAAGCCAAAGAAGAACAGAAGAAAGCTATGGAAAAACTGATAAGGAATATTCTGTTAGCGGTTCTGTTTATCATTATAGCAGGCGGTCTTTTACTGGTTGCTTATGTCGCATGGTTTCTTAAAGGCACTTTATGATAAAACTGTTGTTAAACCGAGATGACTATGTGTCAGCTTGGGTGCAATCAAAAATACCTAATATAAACTTTAGAGACACTAAAGCTATAGGCGTTTTAAAAGACGGCAAAATTGTCGCAGGGGTTGTTTATCATAACTTGCGTGATGGTCAGATAGAGGCATCAATAGCTGTCAATCATAAAGGTTGGGCGAATAAATCTATCCTATATGCACTTTTTGCATACCCTTTTAAGCAATGCAACTGCCATAGGATTTTAGTAACAGCTAAAGAAAGCAATGTTGAGTCTATCAGACTTGCCAAGAAATTAGGCTTTAAACAAGAAGGCCGTTTAAGAAAAATGTTTCCACCAGAAGATGCTCTTTTGTTGGGGATGTTAAAACACGAATGTAAATGGATAAAGGATAATAAAAATGGGAAAATCCACAAGAGCAGCACCACCAATTCCTGACCCTAATCAGTTAATTCAGGCACAAGCGGATCAAAACAGAATTACTCAATTTACGCCTTATGGTAATTTGCTGTTTGGTCAAGTTGGCGATCAAGGACAATTTGTGCAAGGCTCAGTGCCAGAAGGAGGACAGGCTGCTGCTTTTACACAAGAGACACCTTTTCAAAGCCAGTTAAGATCGCAACAGGAAAATCTTGGGTTAGGTTTGGCTACTGAGGCAGGGCAATTATTTGGACAGTTAGCGGCTGATTCACCAACCGATTATACCGCAGGATTGCCTGATTATTCTTTTCAAGCACCAACGCCATCTCAAGAATTTATTGGCACATTGCCAGGCGCAGGAAATGTTCAAACAACATTGTCAACAGAAGGTTTGCCAACATTACCCACTGATTTTGAAGGCACAAGGCAACAGGTGGCAAGAAGTGTGTTCGATAGGCAATTAGGTTTGTTAAACCCTGAATTTACAAGGCAGAGGGAACAGCTAGAGCAAAACCTTGCGGATCGTGGATTGCCTATTGGCGGTGAAGCATACAATTCAGCTATTGACCGATTAGAACGACAGCAGGGCGAACAAAGGCAGAGATTGGCACAGCAAGCCGACATTATGGGCGGTCAGGAAGCAGGGCGGTTGTTTGGTCAGGCATCACAGGCAAGGTCACAGCAGTTCGGTGAAAGAACGGCACAAGGGCAATTTGGTTTAGGTTCTCAGCAACAGCAATTTGCACAACAGGCAGCCAATGTTGCACAGCAGAACCAGGCAAGACAAATGCAAATTAATGAGCAGTTAAGAGATCAGCAATTAACAAATCAGCAAAGACAGGCCTTGCTAAATGAACGCATGGGTTTGAGAGGACAGCAACTGAATGAATTAGCAGCCTTGCTTGGTGGCCCTCAAATACAAAGACCGACATTCTTTGCTCCAAGTGCTGTTGATGTAATGGGTGCAAACACATTATCGCAACAAGCAGCAATGCTGCCTTATCAGCAAGGGATGCAGACGTATCAAAGTGGCATGGGCGGTTTATTTGATTTAGCAGGAGCATTAGGCTCTGCATATATATTGAGTTGAGGTAAATTATGGCAACAGGATTAACATTTGGACAAAGATACAGAAACAACCCATTATTGCAGTCTCAATTAGCAGGATTGTTGCAAGGACAAATGGCTCAACAACCTGCCGCAAATATTCAGCCATTAGCCAATACTGGTGCAGCACAAGCACAACCTGTAGCAGCAGGAAGTGGCCCTACCTTTCAATTTGCTGATTTAACCAAAGCCTACCAGACAGACCCCAGAAATGTGCTTTCAAGCCAGTTAATGCAACAAGGCATGAGGGGTGGCCCTGTTAGTTCGCCACTGCAAGGCATAGGAAGACTATCTCAATCTTTGGTGGGTGCGATGCTACAGAAGAAGGCTTTAGATAGGCTAGAAGGGCAGGAAACGGCTCGTTCTGAAAACTTGCAGACTCAATATGATGCAATTTTAGGCAATTTGCCAGAAAACGTAAAATCATTATTACCAACTGTTGCAACGCCTGATTCTGTAAAATCTGCACAAAATTTAGCTTTACAAATACAAACAAAACCAACAAGTGAATTTGGATTTGAAGAAGTGGATGGAAACATTGTTTATGGAACAACAATAACTGATCCATTAACAAACACTACAACATTTCAACCTGCAGGACAATTTGCAAAACCTCAAGAAGTAAAGCCTCCTGCAAAAACAGCAGCCATACAAATTGCAGATGATTTAAAACTTACAGGTGATGATCGTAAAGAATTTCTTGAAAATTTTAAAAAGAATACTGTCATCAATTTAGACCAAACTACAGAAACTGAAAAGTCTAAAGTTGGCACAAAATTAGGTTTAGAAACTTTACAAACACTTCAAGAGGAACTTCAAGCTGACCAACAAATAACATTTAAGCTAAATACTATGGCGGCTTTATTAGAAACTAATGCTATTGAAACTGGCCCTATAACAAGTGCGACAAAACCTATAAGAGCCGTTTTAAATAGTTTAGGGTTATTAAGCAGTGAAGATTCGCAGAAATTATCTAACCAAGAAATTTTTGAAGCTGCTGCTAAATACATTATTCCAAGAATGAGACCGCCTGGAAGTGGTGCAACATCAAATTTTGAAATTAATACATTTGAATCTGCTGCTGCAACTTTAAACAAAACGCCAGAATCTAACCTTATTATTGTAAAAGGAATGTTAGCACTTCAAGAGCATAAAAAACAAAGTCTAATGCTAATGGATAAATATTTACAAACAAGCAATCAAGGTTTGTTAGGTTATGCACAATATGAAGAGCAGAATAGAACACCAATCTTTAAAATGTATCAGACTGAAGAAGAGTACAACACAGCAAAAGAGTCTGGAATATTAAAGAAAGGCGATCTTTTTTATGATGGTGTAGCAGGTGAATTTAAAATAGAAGGGTTTGGAGAATAGATATGACATTTGGCGTAAAAAGAACAACTGTTAATGAACAAAATCCAAGAACATATTTTAATATAGCTAGAGATGTTGCAAGAGCAACTACACAAGGTTTAACACTTGGTTTTGCAGATGAAATTGAAGCAGGTGTCAGATCAGCTTTTGACAGCAACAAATCTTATACAGATATTGTTAAGCAAGTAAGAGGTCAGATAAAAGACTTTAGAAAATCAAATCCTGGAGTGGCTATAGGCACTGAAATAGCAGGTGCTATACTCCCTACAGTTGCGGCACAGTTTATTCCAGGTTTAGGGCAAACAGCTTCAGTAGCAAATACAGCAAGATTAGCTAACATTGCCAAAGGTGCAGGTGTAGCAGGTGCAGAAGGAGTTGTTTATGGTGTAGGTACGGCTGAAGGTGGTTTAGGAGAAAGATTAACTAATCCAAACACAGCAATATCTGGTGCAACAGGTGCTGTATTAGGTGGTGCAGTTGGCGGATTAGCACCAAAGATTACACAAGAGGCTAAAGAGTTAATTAGTAAAGGCGTAGAGGTAACGCCTGGTCAAGCTGTAAAAGGTTCGACATTAGGTGGTACTACTCTATCAAGGTTTGAAGAAGCTACAGGCAAAAATGTATTTTTCTTAGGTGATGCCATAACATCAGCTTTACAAAATGCACAAACAGGATTTAACAGAGCAGCCGTAAATGATGCTTTATCAAGAATAAATATAACAGTACCTAAAAACTTAGAAGGCAAAGCATTAATTAAATTTGGTCAGGATGCTTTAGAAAAAAAATATAATCAGATTTTACCAAAACTATCAATTAAAAACAGTGACCAATTAACAGGTGCTTTGCAAAATATTCTTAATGATGTTGATAAAGACATTAGCAAGGACATCACACAAAGGGTTAATAAGTTATTAATTAAAAAAATTAAACCTGCACCAGTTACTGAGGCACTTGGCGGCAATGCAATAAAAACTGCTCAAACCGAATTAAGGCGTATGATTACTCGTTTAAGGCGAGAAGGTACAGAAGAGGCTTTAAGAAAAGCAGATGCACTTGATGATGTGCGTTTAACAATCAGTCATCAGTTACAAACTGAAATACCAGAACTTGCTGAAGAATTAGCAAAATTAGATCAGTCTTACGGCTTGTTTGAAATTGTCAGAAACGCATCTATTAGAACAAAACAAAAAGAAGGTTTTAGTCCTGTTGATTTATTGCAAGCATCAGCTAAAAGCGACATTACTAAAAGGCAATCTAAGTTTTCTAAAGGTGAAGCTAGGATGCAAGGTTTGGCACAACAAGCACAGGATGT
>TARA_R100001594_G_scaffold42605_1_pt1 | contig 20091 bp, 36 predicted proteins | sample TARA_R100001594 | Tara Oceans TARA_R100001594 (sample SAMEA2622752) | marine metagenome | biome: marine biome (ENVO:00000447); feature: marine epipelagic mixed layer (ENVO:xxxxxxxxx); material: "saline water (ENVO:00002010), including plankton (ENVO:xxxxxxxx)" | depth 150 m | reverse complement strand
TCGCACCTTCGTAACCTTCAAAACCTTCACACCTTCCGCACGCTTCGTACTCGCAATCTGACAAATCGCATCTAGTGAATTCGTTAAACTAGAACCACCTAACACCTGACTCACATCTAATGGCACTGGCAGATCCATCTTCTTATGATGGCACACCAATATAATAGCTACGCCATACGTATGCTTCAGGTTCATTAACTTCCGCAGCACATCCATTAGAAACTCATTACGAGAAACATCCACGCCAACACTGGTATATAAGTTATCAATAACTAACACATCTACATTTGTATGCCGTAAGTTCGCTTCAATCTGCTCATATTTATCTGTGAACAAGTCCATCTGACCAGAACTCAGTATAAAGCAGTTCTCATTAAAAAGTGGAGCTTCCACTGGGTATTTCTCTTTTATAGATCCACTGGTCACACGTATCAGATTACTAAAGGATTCATCTTTCAACTCAAACTGTACGTGCATAACGCGTTTTGGATTTGGTATCCTAAAGTTGAGAAACGGTACGCCCATCGCTATACTGGTCGAAAGCTGTAAGCTAAACACTGACTTACCTACGTTGGTACTTCCAGCGATACCTAATATATCTTTCTCAAATAAGAGTCCATCTACAATCGGCACTGGCGGATCTTTGAACACATCCACAAACGCATCTGGACTAAACACTGGCATACCGCCCAGATCCCCAGGATCATCTCCGAATGGTTTCGCCATACCATAAAGATCATCTAGTGTACCACTAATAAAATGATCGGTTACATCATACTGATCTGGCACGCCATTCCACTCTACAATCGACACTTCGCAATCCTCAGACCACAACGCCTTCGCTACCTTTAACGCACCTTCACGTCCTTTATCGTCATTATCATATGCAATAACGATCTTATTATATTGTGACAGTACGGTTAAATCAGAAGGTAGTGCGCCAGCACCACTCGTAAAAGTAATAGCTGACGCACCGTGACAGTTCGCAGTGATGGCATCTTTTTCGCCTTCACACAACAACAAAGTATCGCAAGGTTTGAGGTACGTGGGAGATGGATACACCTTGCACTTTGCGTTACCAAACTGACTGCCTTTATGATGTTTTATATGCTCATCATTGATTTTAAATACTAATTGTGGATTGTGATCTTTATCATATTTCACACCCAGTCCAAACCGATTTTCTAATGCGATCTCATTCCAGGGCAACTTTAATATGTTAAGTAAATCGCTAAAATCATTAACAAAATTAAGTCTAGCTTGGTCATAACCACTTTTTTTTAAAGTTTTTGAAGGCTCAACTAACTCAGTTTTCTTAAGTTTATATTCTACCTTCGCCGTTTTTGGCTCATATCCACTGAATTGCCAATCTTTTAAACACTTCATACAGTAAGCAAAGTCTTGATTTATCTGTACCGTACCTTGCTTACGCTTTTTGCCATCGTCACACTCAGGACAAATGGCGCGATTGTTTTTTATTTCAGTGAATATCTCATCTGGGCGGATCACAAAAGCGTTTTAAGTTTATTAAGCGCCACGCAATGCTTAAAAACTTGCGCACCAGCGTCAATTTTTTCACGGTCAATATGATGCTGATGAAACTTACCATCTTCTTTACCAAAACGCATAATCAAACCATGAGATACTTTTGCTTTAGGCTGCGCTGCTTCATACATATAAACGTATGCACCTAGCTGGACAATCATTTCTGGGTATGGGCCGTAACGTGAGCTTTTCCAGTCTACCACAACCAACTCATCTTTTATACGCGCAATGCAATCAATAGTACCGCCCACACGTAGATCTTCATTTACCAATGTCAATTCAGATGCAAGTGGCTTAAAATCAGTCTTATTTACCCAGTTCATATATCCACCAAACGCGATCAACGCTTGTTTCTCCTGGTTCGGTGTAAAATCCTCTGTGCTGACATCAAAACCTTGTATATGACCTTGAATTAATATGTGCAGTAGCGTACCGATCTGCCCAGCTTCACGCATTACTGCGTCACTATCTTCGCCAGCCATTGTTACACGCTTTGCCCAAGCGATTAGACTATTTTTATTCCAACCAAGTGTTCCATTAATAATAGTTGTTACACTGGCTGCACGTTTACCATCTTTTAATTTGTAATTATTTCCATGTAACTTAGTATTTGCCATACCATTTCCTCTCTACGTAACCTATGGATAAACTAATAATCATCATTATAATTGCCAATGAAACTGTACACGCAAAGATGCATAGACTAATAATCAATGCATCCACGCACCATTCACTAATATCTAAAAAAATCATCTAATTTCCTCTCTATTCTTGCTAACCTGACTACAATACTGATAAAAAATAGTAGCATCATAAATACAAATGCTTCCCATCCTAGTATAAAAGTAAGATTATCGTTAAACAAACTTTCCCAGTAATGCTTAAACATCTTTAGTCTCATGTATGTAGACTACTATAATCATTATTGCGATTACTACTGTTATTGATATTATTACCATTCCATCTCCTTTTTTTTTATAACCGCAGAGCAAATAAAGCCAACCTTTATTTAATCACTTTTTCTCTAAAAAAGTCTTAATTCTCTGCGGTTATGGTTAATAAAATTTTTTCTGCAACAGCTTGCGTAAAACCTTTATGAAATCCACCAATACCACTAAATAAATCAAGTAGTCGCATTTATGCATCTCGGACAAACTTTTACTTCCTTTCCATATCGTGGTATCACACCAAATGGATAAATTTTATACTGAGTCATATAGACTTGTTGATTAACAAACTCCCATGTCAATTTACATTTTGGACACGCTTTTATCGTTTCGTCCGCTGGTTGTTTACGACCTCTACGTTCTTGTTTGCGAATTTTCCTTAACATTTTTATTACTCCTCTTTTTTTTGTTTTCCTCATTTATACTTTCTTTTAATTTTGCAGTCATATTATGTTCTTTTTCATTGTGATCTATATATGATGCAAACAATAATTCACCGTTTTTTCGTCTACTGATTAAATATTTTATATTTTCCACTAAATAGTCTATTTTTGTACCATACACATATTGATCCGCTGTTTGACCATCATCGGTATCAAACTGCACACTGGCTACGTAGTAAGCGCTTTTCATCATCAGCTAAACTCAGGAAATGATCTATACCCATAAAACCATTTCCTACCTTCATTTTGATTATTTTTAGCGGTTCTTAGTGCTAGGTTAATACTGCGTGTATTTTCAAAAGGCACATAGGCAATATCATCTTCTGGTTGATAGTAGATTGCAACCACATCAACAGTATTAGTATCAATATATTTACGAGTATCCACTTCTAAACTGGTTTCTGTTTTCATTTTATACGCAGTTTTAATCTGTACTTTTTTAATACTACCATTGGATAGTTCCACTAATAAATCCACTCCATTATCTACTTCAGGAATAAAAATATTATAACCAGAGTTCACTAAATCTTTTCGTACCGCCAACTCACCTACCTTACCTTTATTAATACTAAGCAAAAAGTGACCTCAATGATTGAAGTTGTGATTGCTCTAAAACATACTTTTGACCATATCCCATATCTCTCAAATTGCTTTCATTAATTAGCTGATCCGCTGATGCACCGCCTAATATGGTAAAGTCTGGAAATTGTGCATAAACCAGTATATAAATATCTGCATCTTCAATGCGTGCATTTAGTTTCGCTTGTAAATATCCAGGATTATAGGTAGTGGTTTTAACATCAATCTTTTTTTTCTTTGCCAATAAATCATAGCCACGATGATGTGGCCCAATCGATAGATCTGGAAATCTATTTAAATATCTACAGACTGCAATCTCTCCACCGATGCCATTAATATCAACATCAAGTGTGCGCTTGCCATTAGATTTTATTTGGTTTTTAGAGTTCTGTACCATCCGCGCCATTCCTGACTGCGCGGCTAGATTCCTCTCCGATTCGTTTAGTGTTATTGTCATTTGGTTGTGGTGTTGTTTTAATCAAAGCGCATAGCAATAATAAATAATTAATTATATCCATTATTCTACCTTCAATTGGTTCTGAGTATTTCTCGTTTGGTTTCTTAAAAAACTGAAACAAACTTGAAATGTGCTTTAATAAATACACTGATAGTATTTGTATAGCAGTCATACCTAGTTTATTTGCTATATTTTTAAAGTTCCACAGAACGTCCGCATTCTGATTACCTTCAGTGTATTCAATTCTTTTTTTATCTGAGAGCGCAAATGTGCGTTCAATAAAATCTTCTCTAAATTCTTTATAATTTTTTGCGTCCATTTCTCGAATCTCTATTCTCTAAACTCTAACCATCGCGTTTTTTAAAAAATTCTGCAATCTTACGCAGCTTACTTTTTTTCTTTGCACTTTCTTTGTTTTGTAATTTTGTATTCCTACGCATATTCATAAGCTTTTTAAGTTTTTTCTTACGCGCTTTACGCTTGGCTTGCTTTTTCTTCGTCATCTAATACATTTAGCTTTTTGTAGTATTAACAGCAAACAAGGATGACGATCATACTTTCTAAGTGGAGTAGGTTCGCCATCTTCTAATGCTAACCATTTTGGTAATCCAGCGTATCTTATTTCTGCTCCATACTCTCCTAATACACCAATGGCTCTAGTAGCAAAACACGGCAAAATAAATACAATATCTTTTCCGAGCTCGTGTTCTGCAATACCTTTACGTACCCACTTCATTACACCACCAACAAACGGTGGATTGACATAATTTCTTTTCCCCCAATCTGCAACTAAACCATCATAACCTTTTGGTCTTGGATGCGGACATGGATCATAATCAAAATTAAATTCTGCATTTAATTTGTCCATTAACTCTGGCGGTGTTTGCCAGTATCGTTTCTTTTTAGCCTTGATGTTCATCTCCTGGATCATGTGGACTGATATAATCTTTTCGTGGATATAGAATCCTAATTACCTCATCACACACTTCCATCGCTATGTCCACTCTGTCATCTTCCTTACTAAGATCCACTGTTTTTTTTAGTCTTAGTGCTTTTTCTACTGCGGTACTGACCACATCTATTATTTTAAGTTTTGGCGAGATCATGGCTGATTACCACCTTGCGTAGGACAATTATTTTTCACTTTTGACCTCGCCATTTATTAATTCTAACATCATATCATTTTTAACAATCCATAACCACGGCCCACGATCTTGGCGTACCATAACAATATTAGCATTTTTAAATTCTAAATAACTCGCAATCTTCTTGCGTCTTTTCACTTGCACTAACAGTGTCAAATCCTCTTTAGTGGCCTTAACATCTATATCACTGGCTTCGCCAAATGCACGACCATCCGAACCAAAACTACGTTTGGCATCAAAGCCGAGGTCTTGAAGTATTTTCACGACCTCGACTTCTCCAGAATAACCTTTACGTGATGCGCTGCTTGGCATTAGAAAGGTAAATCATCCTCTGCTTCAGTTTGCTCTACAGTCTCAAAGATTTTCTTAGGATCATAATTCTTATTAAAATCTTTAATAGTCGCAATCGCTTCTTTGGTAAGCGGTGTTTTAGGACACGGCACTACATTATATGATGTTTCCATACCTTCGCCATTTTTGTTCACAATTACATCATACTCAGTTAAGTTTCCCCAGTCTGCATTATCTTCTAGTGATTTCAGAGCTTTATGAACAGTAGACTGTGTAATCTCTAAGATTCTCACTCTATCGTTATTCCATACGATCATACTCCAAAATAACTTAGGTTCTGATCCATCTGCTGCTTCGCTTGCTTTCGCCACACGCGTTGGTGTCTTATCTTCCCAGTATATATAACCGAGTGTTGGTTTTGACACCATACGGAAACGATTCTCTCCTTTTTCAAATTTCATAAAAGAACTTTCTGAGTTTTCTGAAATTTGTATATCATCTAATAATCCCATTATTTAACTTCCTTTGTTGTCTGTTATATAAAAACAATGTGGTGTTGTTTAAACAGAGCGCATAGCCAGACTAGTTCTGGCTTTTGCGTTTTTTAAACGATTGATACCCACGCCTTTCTATTAAGGCATCTATTTTCCTTAATATTTTTTCATCAATTTCTGATTCAATTCCAATATCTGCTCTATAAAAATGTCTATATTTTTTAGGTATAAAAGTGTTGCTTTGTTTACAAAGTCTGCGAACCTCACTTGCAAATTTTAACCGTTTTTTTTTATCTGGTATAAAAATGATATACTTATATTGCATGGGCGATACTATGACACGAGGTAGTAGTTGTGAGGTAAAGTCATATTTTATATTGTATCGCCCATTTTATGCGGAGCAAGTCTGGTTATAATTTCCGAGGTATTATCGAGACTTGTTCGAGACACTAACCAGCGATTACCAAATCGCTTAATTTTTAATCCTTTATTAGAAATATTTGCTTTAGTTAAATCAAGTGCATTAATTACAGATCGCTTACTTACACCTAAGTATTCAGCAGCTTGATCCATATTTAACCATTCTTGTAATGAGCTTATTTTTCTGGCCATACTATTTCCTTAATATCTTTTCGCAACACTAAAGCTACTTTTATTTTATGTTCATAGCGAAACTTACGCTTGCCATTTATCATTCTACTTAACATACTAGGACTCAGTGCTATCTGACGAGCTAATGAACGTAAACTTATTTTGTTATCTGTCATCAAATCTTGTAGCGTAATCATTGTTTTGTTGCGTTTTGTAATCATATTCTATGGTTAGTTTATAACTTAATATTACCTTAAAAAAGTATTTTTTTCTTTTTTTTACATTTTAGTACATTTATATTCAATCATATTCAACGTGAGGTTTAATATGAAAGTGCAACATCAATCATCAGTACAAGCTATTATCTATATGATAGATAATTGCGGAATGAGTCCAAGTGATATTGAAAATAAAACAAAAATATCGCGTACTCAGGTATATAGATGGAGAGATGGAACTGTAAAGAAAGTTAGAACTAGCAGTTTATTTTCTGTAGCTAAAGCGTTAGGATTTAAAATACACCACATTAATAATACTATAACCACTACTAGGGATAGTGATAACAACACGATTGTATCGAAAGGAGATCAACCTAAAATGGAACAACAATTTTTGTATGAACACATAGGACTTCTAAAAGAGAAGATTAATATACAAGAAAAAAAGATAATAACACAAAATGACACAATAAAAGAATTAAAAAATATACAAAAACAAAAAAGATCCGAAGAAAAACACTGGAATGAATTAACCTGGAATCATATAGTTAATGTACAGTTAATACGTACTGATATTTTACACTTTGGACGTACTATTACTAAGGTTAGTAAACTACCAGCAATGGCACAGCGTTTAGGTTATACAATTAATGAGATGGAAAACTACTGGGCGATTGGCATTAAATATGATGATATGTCAAAACATCCAATTAATAAGATTATTGATCAAACGACAGCAGATCGTTTAGAAAGAGACTCAAAGTTGTTACCAAAAATTTTTGATGCATTAAAAGCGTTTGTACAAAAAGATCATTATATTCCAATGCCAGTAATGTATAAGCATAAAGATGGAAGCAATATATCAACATTAAGTTATAATAAAATTAATTGGAATGATATGACAGTAAAGTCTAAACTAGAATTTTTAAATACATAGTATGTATTAATAAATTTTTATATAGCAACAAAAGGACAACACCACATGGCATCAATTAGACGTATAAAAAAACGTAATTTATATAAATTAACTCATAAAGATCCATTTACAAATAAATGGAAAGATAGTTATTTTAAAACAGAGCAAGAAGCACTTTCTGCTAAAGCTACTTTTGATTATATTGACAATATGAAAAAAATTGGATCAGATGATTGGAAGAAGGTAGTCAAGCAGCCACAAGAAGAATTAACACTTAGTGAACTTGTTAAGGACTACCGTAGTAATTTTTTAGCCAATAAAACTAATCTAGGTACTATCAAGCGTAGAAATGCGTGCATTAGAGCAATGTATAGAGTTTTTGCTGAAGAAACTACTGTGCGTGAAATACGCTCACTAAAACGCACGATGATTCCAGATGGCGAAAAGCAAGGTTGGGAAATATTTAAATCTCATCATGCTCATTTAAGTAGACACACTGTTAATGGTTATCTTACTGAGCTAAAAGCAATGTTTGATTGGGCGCGTATGATGGAGCGTATTGACTTTGTAGTTATTAATAAACTAGATAAATATACAGATGATGAGTTACCTGAGATTACACACCTGGAATGGAAACCAAGTCAAGTATATCAATTATTATATAATGATCATTTAACGCAATATCATAAAGATTATATTAAATTGTTTACATTAACTGGATTACGTATATCTGAATTACTTGGTCAAAACACCAGCTATCCTGAAAAGGAATTTAAATGGAAACACGTTAATTTTGAAACGAATGAATTGAGTATAAGAGTTAAACGTAAGAAATTTCGTTTAGTGCGTACTGTACATGAAGATGTGATGGCAATACTTAGAAGATGGAAAGACAAAGGTTTTAAAAGACCATTAGACTTTAAATATTCATATGTAAGAAATCAAATTATTCCACAAATTAATATGGCACTAGGATTCAAATTCACTACGCATGACTTACGCAGATTAAACGCACAATTAGCGCGTCCAGTGTTAGGTCTAGAAGATGCGAGTAAATCCATTGGAGATAGCACTTTGTTAGTAGTAGAGAAACACTATGCTGGTATTAGTGCAAAAGAAATGACGCGTATAAATAATGCAGTCGTAGATCAATTAACCACAATAACGCAGACAGCAACTGCGTAAGTTTTGGTACATTTTGGTACAAAAGAGTCTTTCACCTCTCAGAATTAATGGATTCAAAATCCATTGTCTGAAAAGACGTGCTGGTTCGATCCCAGTCATCGGTACTACCACTACTTATGCACGAGAAACCCCACTTTTTAGTGGGGTTTTTTCGTTATATTACTTACTCTTTTGATTATTGAGTTAATGTAAAATAATGCATATAAATGCACCTTTTTTTGGTACATTTTGGTACAGAACTTTTTGTACCAAAAATTAACTACATATATATGTTACTATTTAAGTTACGCGTCAATTTACGATTTCACGCAGCGTGAGTGTGCAACTAAATATATTTGGTGCGACTTCGGTAATTTTAATTGCATCTAATAATCGTACAAAATGAAATGGCCCAGTAGCACCATCTTCACTATATATAAATGGATAACGATTAGTAACATAGCTTGCAAATGTTTTTATATTGGTTAATTGTGCGCTAGTTACATAATCTAAATTAAAAGTAATAATTGGTTCAATAGCATGATTATCTTTCACATATTCATTATTACCATATGCTTTTATATAATCTGTACCAAAAGTAAATGTCTCTTCAATATTGACTGATGGTTCAACTGGTAAAGTAAATTTTGCACCCATAATAATTTCAGAAAGATTTGTAATTGCACCACCATTAGCATAAACAAACCAATACCTTCTTGCACTACCTGGTGAAATTTCATCAACAGTCCAACCAGCAGCAAATGCATCTGTTAACGCTGAAACACTTGTAACCGATCCAGTAGCACTTGCACTATTCCATAATGTAATATCAGTGGTACTACTTTCTTTAAAATAATACGCAATAAATCTTGGTTCTTGTGCGCTACCTAAATCAAAACTGATCGTATCATTAGCTGCAACATTTGTTATAGCATTTTGTATACTACCATCACGAATATATTCTTCATTTGTAATACTAGAAGATGTAGCGAAAGTAGTGCTACCAGTTTCGGAGTTAATAGTAATTGTACCATCCGCAGTAGTTGAAGTATAATAATCTACTTTATCATAAAAAAATGCACTTGCCATTATTGAAATTGCTCCTGAAGAATCATAGTGGTTGAATATACTGAATTAGCAACTTGAGTAAATTGTAAAGGACTGACTAATCTTACATAATGATAGCTGCTTTCATCGTAATATACAAATTTTAATCTATTTTGAACCGTACTTTGCATAGTTTCTAAATCTGATTTTAAATCACTATCAATAAATGAAAAATTTAAAGTAAATAATGTTGAAGGTTGATCTATTTTATTAGAATATTGTGTACCACTGTATGATTGTTGATATATTGTAGAATAATCTTCTTGTTCTTCACTACCTATGTCTGGTATTTGTAAATTAATTATTTTTCCTAATAATACCTCTCGTAATCCACTAAAAGTACCATCCTCACTACGTATTACCCAATAACGATTAGTGGTTTCATCAATTTCTTTTATATTCCAACCAATTGCACTAGATAAAATAGTACCCAGTTGAGTATAACTAGCTGCGGAACTATTACTAGAATAAATATATAAATCATTTGTATCAGCACTTGACATATAATGTGCAATAAAATCAAGTGTTTTCGTAGTGCCAAAATCTATTCTGATTGCATCTTCATTTCCAAAACTAGTTACTACTGTACTAGTAATGGAATTGCTGTTAATATTTTCTTCATTTGTCACTTGAGAACTATCAGTAACCGTTAGTGAATTATCCGATGCATCAAATCCAGCAGAAATAATAGTAGCTGTATCATATCCACTTATACTATAATATATTTTATGAGCCATTATGCTTTATGAACTTCCATTGCTTTAATTTTTAAACTATAAACAGTTCTAGTTGTTTCCATAATTCTAAATTGATAATCAGTGTAACTAGCAGAACTATCACGTAATCTAAAATCAATTGGAGAATCTGAAAATGTCACTACATCTCCAATTTCCAATGTATAATGTCTCTGATTTAAAATTTCACATTGTACAGTCATTCGTTGAAATTTAAATAAACCAATAAGATTTACTGCGACTTCTGGTTCATTTACCCAATCATTATTTTGTATATATGTATTGTCATTATCTCCAAAATCATAATTACTTTTTTCTGTTGTATCTTGAGTAGTTGATCCAGTGAGATATGTATTTTTTTCTGGATGTTTATCATAATTGATACGTGCTTTCCATAACATATCACTCAGTGGTATTGTTCCAAATTGTATGTTTTTATAATCAGATGTTAATAAATCTACATCTATGCTTTTACTTGTACCATCTTCAATTAAATAATAGACTTTTCCATCACTAGGTTTTACATAACTAATAAATCCAGCTTCTTTTTGCAATTTTAATAATGCATCCTGTACTGTCATATTTGGATCAGTAATACTACAACGTGTTAATCCATTACTATCAAAATTACCTTCAACTGCTGCTTGTGTAGTGTTATCAATTGCACTAGATCCTGGGCCAAGATTGGTTAAAATATTCTCATGTACTTCTGTTGGGCCATGATCAGTTAAATCCGTATCATAAACACCACTATTATCTAAACTAGTTCCATCTGTACCGATATATAACCTTTGTGGTATTTCTTGATCTTTTGATTTTGATGAGCTTTCATCAATAGGAATAAAACAAGTAAAATCCAAATACATTTCTTGAACTACAATTGCTCTAATATTTCCAGATGCTTGTTGATAAAAACCAAAAATTAAGCCATTAAAATTTACTCCTGATCCATTACTTGCATACACACTGCTTACATCTTTTGTAGAAGTTAAAACACTACTAGAAAGTTGCTGACTCCAGCTATTTGCAGTAGTCACTGTTTCATTTAATATCGTAGTACCATCACCACTTTTAATCCAAACATATACATTTGCACCTTCTGTAGATGTACCTCTAATAGATGCTTTGACAGTTTTTATTGACCCAAGTAATGATCCACTATATTCACCAAACACACCACTTCGTACTGTACCACCACCACTAGCATTTGCAGTACACGTAACAGATGTACCAGTGTCATTATCAATAACATTTGTAATAGAATTTACAGTTAAATTAGCTGCACTGACATCACCAGTTGATGCGGATGTATTAGGATATAATCTAATTGTATATCTAAAATAACTTTTGTTACTCGCTGGATTATCATCATTATCTACACGAATTGTATTAGTACCAAATTTTGAATGAGAATTAGTTTGCGCTTGTTCAATCGGCACAAAATGATCTATACCATCTATATAAATATGTGGTCTAGCACCAGTATCATTAATTCCTTCATCATAATATAAATAATCTCTATCCTGTGAAATATAATCAACTGGACGTAATTTCTTAGAATCACAAAATCCAGGTGTAGATTCTGAAGATGAATTTTCTACAAAATCTCCATAGTGTAATGGACGATATTTGGATACACCGATCATATTATATCCAGCAGTAAATGTAATTTGTTCTTGTAATACTTTATTGTATCTCCACGCAGCAAAATCTTCACATTCTACAGCGATTTCAGTTGAAGTTAATTTAATAATGCTTCTTACTCTTCCAGTAAACACCTTAAGACAATGTGCTATATCATCGGTAGTATTATCAGTAGCAAAATATATTATTACTTCTTTATTAGTACGTTGTCCAAAAGTACCTTCATAACCATTATTGGCAATACGCAGTGTAACATTATTAGTACGAGCTTCAAAATTTCTAAATGAAATATTAGAGGTAATACTAGGTGCAGATAGTAAACGACCATCATAATCTGTACCATCTACTGTGACATCTCTTGTAGATAAATAAATTGTACTACTACCAGCAATGCTAATAATAGGATAAATATCGGAATTATTACTAAGATTTTTAGTAAACTCTGCTGAAAGTGTCAATGCCATTAGGCGTTAACTTCACGTCTAAGTTCATTTTTAATAAAAGGTAAAACTTTATTGCGTACATGATCTTCATCACCTATAATATCTCCAGCAATGTTAATCGTTAATCCACTACTTGATCTTCCAGTTCTATTCATTTGTGCTAAATTTTGTACACCAATATTTTGCACTGCGGACTTACGCATAACAAACTCTCCAGCTTGAGCAAGGATTGGTACATTATCCTGACCTTGTACTACTCCACCAGTGGCAAAGCGTTGCACACCATTATTTTTAATTAATCCACCATTGTGTGCAATAAATTGACTAGCAAGACCAACCACTGTTCCTACACCTTGTCCACCAGGTAATAACGCTATTAAAGATGCAAATGTTTGAAGTAGTATTTTGGCTTGTGCTGCGGTATCGCCTTGTGCAGAATTAAATGATTTAACACTATTCGTTAAAATATTAAAACCTTTATTTAATTGATCTTGTGTAGAAATTAAATCTTTATCTTGTTGGATTGCTATCATTTTTTGTTCTAAATTTCTACTTAAAACATCGCGATATTGTTCTTCTTGCTCTGTTGCATCATCAGTCAATTTTATTATTAAATTACCCATAATTGCTGCTTCTTTATCAATACGAATACGACCTCTCATCACATCAGCTATATTTTGTTCTGCTTGTAATATTAATTTCGCTCTTTGAAGACGTTTATCATTCACATCATTATTAACCAGCATTTGTAAAACAGTATCAGCCATCATTGCATCAATTTCTTTCTGTAAATCTAAATTTTTCGCTAACACTATACTGCTTTGACCTACCGATTGAATATAACGATTAGTGGATTTTGTAACATTATTAGTTGCCTTAGTAGTATTATTGGTTGCAGTAGCAATATGATTAAATGCTCCAGATAATTTTACTGCTTGTTGCGTGGCAAACACTGTTGCGATTAGTGCAAATGCTTTTAGTGGCCCAGTAAGTGCTGTCATAGCAGATGCAGCTAATAATGCTCGATTTTTAAATACAATTAAAGCCGTACCTACTGCTGTAACCGCAGTGCTAAACTCAGCTAATGTTTTTAAATCTAATTGTCTAAAAAAATCTTCTACTGCGTTAGCAGCTTCGGTAAGCGCTGGTAACATTTTTTCTCCTACTAACGCTGCAAAACGAGTAATCGCATCATTCATATTAGATACTGCACCAGTAAAGGTTTTAGAGAGACGTTTACTACTACCTTGTATCCCAGCCACTGGATCTACCATTGCACTTAATAAAGCCTGTCTAAATTGTGGTAATGTAATATCAGTTAAATCATTAATACCTTGAGAATCTTTGATTAATTGAAGTATACCACGCTCTCTTAGAATGTCCGCAGAACCCGCACCTCCCGCAAACGCACGACCTAATGCGCTAGCCGCTTCCGTGGCTGTTGTACCCATAAACGCAGCTAAATCTGTGACTGAAGAAAGTGTGGCTTTTGCGTCTACACCAAACGCTTCTAACTGCGCACCAGCGTTTACAACATCTTGTAATTGAAATGGCGTAGTGGCTGCAACTTCATTAAAAACTGCAAATGCTCTTTCTGCTTCTTCAACACTACCAGTTAAACCAACTAAGCGTGTTTGCACATCCTGGAATCCACTTGCAGCACTAATAAACTTATTCATAGCGCCAACTGCACCACCAATTGCAAACGTGTACACTAATATTTTATTTCTTAATGCACCGAGTGAACCAATTAAATCTTTATTTGCATTTTTAGCATCACTAGTTGATTTTCGATAACGCTGAGTGCTTTTTGTTACCGTTTCTAAGTCTTTATTTGCTTTTTTAAATCCAGCAGTTCTTACTTCAATAATAAATTTTTTATCAGCCATGTTTTTTCTTTTGTTCTTCGGTTATAATTGCATGATACTCTTCATCTATAGCCGAAAAGATGACTAGACGTTCATATTCTGCGTCATCAATGTTTGATGCAATAGGTACATTAAAACGCTTTGTTACCATATACTCTTCAATATGCATTCCAGTAGTAGGAGTAATAAAATAGTTAGCATCTGCGCAATGCACTAAGTTATAATATAAAGATGCACCAGGTGTGAATTTTTGATCTACATCTTCAAGTAAGATACGATCAATTTCTTCCCATAGTTCAGCTTCATTATAAGTAATTATTTTTTTAAGTGTTGGAGACTTTGCCTTATATGGAAAGACTAGATTTCGAGTAGGTTGTTTTTTAAACGAAAACCACATCGCCACTCGGTGCATAATTACTTTTTTACATTTGGCTCTTTATATCTATTGTATATAGCCATTAAGACTTCATCAATTGCATTGTCATCTAATTTACCAAGTGCTTTTTCTGGATTTTCAAATGCAAAGTCTTGTATCCATTCTAATACATTGTAAAATTTTGATGTATTAACAGTTCCATTAGTATCTAATGCTTGAACTTCTACTTTATGAAGCGCCCTTCTACCTTTGAATGTTATTGGGGAAACATTAAAATTCCCATGATCGGTTTTGATTGTCATTATTGTATCTCATTTTTACACGTCCTACGAGATGGTAATGGAAATTATTGTGTCAGTTTCACCAGCGGCAAACGCTCTAAATGGAATGTTTTGTAACATATAGTCTCCATTCTCAGGTTGTGAATTATCAACCATAGCATCTGGTATAGAAATTGTAAATCCACTTGATTCTGCTAAAGCAATGGCAATCCCAGCACTATTTCCTTTAAGCTGTGTTGCTAAATCTTCTATAGTGTCATCACGTTTAGTTAATAAATTACCAGTAACTTCATATGGGCCAGTTTGTACATAACCGTATGGATTATAATCAGTAGTATCAATATAACCCACTCTTATCAGTGGTCGAGAAATTGTAATTTCCCATGAGTTTAATACTAATGGTTGACTATTAATTGTTTGCGTAGCCAATGAAAAAAGGTTTTTAGGTGTAGCAGTATCTGGTGTCTCTGAACTAGCTGCTAGTGTATTTTCTACTGGTCGGTATCCAGTAACAAAAGTAGATTCTACTACCATCTCTCCACCATTTGTACCTATATCTTCTCTCATTGTCATTGATGTACAAAAACAACCTACCATTACTGATGATATGTTAGTTGCATCAGAGCCACCATTTTTAAATAACAAAGTCACAGCATCTGTTGTGCCAGTGCCATGTTTCATTGTACCAGTGCTTGATGCTGGTGTTAATGCCGCAGCACTTGATCCTTCACTAAATAATGATAAACATGATTTTAATACTGCGGTAGGCGTTCCACGCATCGTTAAGGTTACTTCGTACATCATAGTGTCTGGACGATGATGACCTTGACTTTCTAGTTGACCAAATATTCCACTCTTGTTTGGCGCAACGTCAAGTGTCGCACCAGCGTGTTGAATGTTAAAATCAGTTACTTGTAGAAAATTCCATGTATCTCCACTAGCATGAGAAGTTCCTAAATTAACAGCACTACCTTTACTACCAATAGCAACTGCAATATTCGATCTGGATTGAAAATTTGTTTCAGCCATTACTTACCTTCCTTTGATTCTTTTTTAACATCCATATTTTCAAGATGTTTTTCTAATGATTTTGGCACATTTGTTACTTCTACAGAACATCCAGCAACTAATAGTTTGTGCTTATTTGGACTCCAATGCGCACAGAAATTTTCACTATCCTTTAGTTGTAGGTATGATTCTTTCGCTTTTACTTTCATTATATTATCTCCAAAGAGCTTACATTAATAATTATATCTACACCTAATAAGGTTTCTTCACGTGTATATTCGATACTAGATACTTCAGCGTTAAAAAATTGATTTACACCACTTACACTATAATTCTTATTATTAAAAATCAATCTCTTCATACGTTCTGCGATTAAAGACACTTGTTTAATATGGTTTTTATTATAATTTTCAGTTGCGTTAAGTTGATAGCTAATATTAATACTATAATTTCGAGATTGTCCATTTGCTGTTAACTCATCTAATTCATCACTAATAGGTGTAATTAAAAAACTTTGATTTCCTTGATGTTCATCGTAGTAAATCTGTATTTTAAATTCATTTGCAATTAATTTTTCTACACTAGTTATAATTCTTTCATAAAAAATATTTTCAAAAGTAATCGCCACTATATATACCTAATTCGATGACACTTTACCTATATAATTGTCCAGATTTTACTGTACCGATTGGAATACTATCACTTTGGAACATTACGCTCCATTCGTCATTTAATGTATATACTCCAGCTTGAAATCTTATTTGCGCACCATAGGCTAATTGCTGATAATCGCCATTTATTACTTCTGCATCTACTACTTTATGCATTTTTAATCCATCATCATTCTTTATAAATACATCGTATTTCACAGAACTTGATGATCCAAGTGCAAATGTACCAGCCGTAGAAATCACTACGCGAACCTCATCATAATCAACACTTGGCGGTGTATGTATTTTAATATCTTCAATGTATCCAGTGGTGCTACCATTAATAGAAATCTCAGAGATAATACCAGATTCTGAACGATAACTGGTTTCATTCCACATTACTAATTCTTTACGTTTTAACCTGGTAAGTAAACCATTTTCTCCTAATACACGCTCTTCCAATTCTATTGCACGTTCTGGATCTTGACTGCGCATTAAATCAACACACGCTAATAATGCATTACAACGAATGACTACAAAATCATAAGAACGATCACTTGCACCTTGATAATTACTATTATTGCGTTTATATATAGGTCTATTAAGATAACTGCGCATATAATCTGCTTGTTCTTTACATACTGTAGTTTTAAGTGTATCCCAATCTTGACCACTTTCAAATACTCTTGAATTCATATCTGATGTACTAGAACCACCAATATATACTTGTAAGCGATCTTGGTTTTTGTCATATTCATATTCAGACATTGCGTTTGGTGTATCAGTGACTACACTTTGTTCTACGCCATCCATATATAACTGGCTAATATGACCAGTATTGTATAAATAATATAAATTAGTTGTACCTGATTCTACCCAGTTTGTTGGTAAGACTTTTTTACGATCATATTTATCTATATCACTTACAACTGCTTGTAAGTCTGTGGTATTATTACAAAATGCGGTTAAATAACTCATGCGTAGGCTACTCCAAATTGACTTGGTAAAATGGTAATATTAGGTACTTGTGTAGTAATAATTAATGCAACAATCAAGCTAGTAGTTATATCTGGATCATTGCGTGGATCATCTAAATCACGTACTAGTTTTTTTAGTTCATGCATTACACCAATAAGTTTATCTATTTGTTCAGCATCATCCATATTTATGCACTATTTCCATATAATGTTCTGTTGTTGCTTTTCCTTTATACGTATTGTAATACTTTTTATAATAGACTGATTGATCTGGTAAAGTTTTTGGTAATGGTTTAGGAACTCGCCTATAATGTAATCTACACATCACAATTTGTGCTGCAAGATTAGTTGTAAGTATAAACTCCCATTTCTTCTCATTGGGATTTGTAAAGTGTGACCAATCTAGCTCACACACTTCAGCAACTTTTTTCATTAAAGGTTCACGATACTTTAGATAATTATTCACAATATCTAGCGCCACCCACGGTTCACACTGAAATACACCTCTTGCTGGGCCTTTAATTTGCTTTAGATACACATATTTAGATTCAACTAATCCAGTATTATACACTAAATCTAATGCTTCAGGCGATGCGTATTTTTCTCCGAGCTCGCTAAGAACGTGTTTAATGACTTCTCGCATTTGTTTGGGATCTATCATTTCTTTTTATAGACTTTCTTTTTCTTTTTTTTCTTAGATGGACGACCTACTTTAGATCCATATGTTCCTTTACCGTATGGCATTATTTACTTCCAAATACCTTAGAAAAAAAACCTTTTTTAGATTTCTTACCTTTTGAACCACCAATCTTCTTACCTTTCTTTTTCTTCTTCTTAACATCTTCCATCATAGCATATTGATCTAAATGTTTATCGTTAGAGTCTAAAGGCTCATTACTCAGTGTTGCCATTGTTAAAAGAACGATTATTGAATGTGTCATTCGTTATACTCCTAATTTCTTTTTAATTGCCATTTCAAATAATTCCCAGATAGCTTCTAAAATCTTAGCTTCTGTTTTCTCATTAATCATTGGTACATTTACAGATTTATTAACAGATTCGATTAAATCAGCTTTAACTTCATCGTCTAATAAATATTGAGCTACTACTTTTCCTAACATCTAAGACTCCTTTGCTTTTTTTATTTTATAATAAAGATACACTATATTCATCACTGCTATAATAATTCCTAAGAAATAAGGCAGCATATCCATAAATACTATTGCCTGACTTGTAAAACTTGCTCCAGTGACTTTTAAACTATCCATTAATTTTTGCCATTTATTCTTGAGAGAGAACCATCTATTCTTGATACTTGATTATCTAAATCATTTATCTCTTTTGTTAAAGCATCAAATTTCCTATCTAACTTATCATCACTAGCATTCCATCTATTAATTAATTTAATAATCATTCCTTCCATGTTTTCCAATGTTTCACTTTGACCTTTATTTTCAACTTCTAATTCTTTTAATACTTCTTGTTGTTTTGCAGACTTATTAGAAAGAGAAATCACTAAATAGACAAACATAGCACCTACTACTCCAATCATCCCAGCTTCGCCATATACTGCCATAAAATCCATTATTTCTTTTTCCTTTTCCTCCAAGAAAGAGGATTAATATTAAGTTCTTTTTCATAAAACTTGAGTTTATTTTCTAATTCTTCTAATTGTGCAGATTCTTCCAACTGATGTTTAGCAACGAGGCTGCGAATTTCATTATGAGCCTCCAACACTTCTTCTTCAAGGTTTTTAATTCGCTCTTGCAAACTGAACCAACCGTATAAAATTGTGCCACCAATAAGCAAGATGTTAACCAGAAACTTGAAGTTAAATGATAACACAAGGTTGTCGTCAATAACATTAGTGCGATAAGACCTAGCAGTTTTCGGTTTTTCATTCATCTATCTCTGTGTTATTTTTATGAGATTTATCTAAAGCATATCCCATAACAGACCAACCTTCACAACCAATGAAAGACAAAGATAAAGTAACTACAAAAATAAATTTAATAGGAAGATTATAAGATGTTGAAGTTACCCAGTTATTTTTTTTCTTCTTTTTCTTCAATGACTTCCATTCCTAATGCTTTTAATGAATCTTCACAACCTCTTAATCCTATTTGTAATTGTACTAGATTAAATCTTGCTCTATCTAGCTTATTCATCAAATCTTGCCTATGTTGTAAAAATGTTTTTTGTTCTGGTGTTAG
>TARA_R100001594_G_scaffold25875_3_pt1 | contig 20135 bp, 31 predicted proteins | sample TARA_R100001594 | Tara Oceans TARA_R100001594 (sample SAMEA2622752) | marine metagenome | biome: marine biome (ENVO:00000447); feature: marine epipelagic mixed layer (ENVO:xxxxxxxxx); material: "saline water (ENVO:00002010), including plankton (ENVO:xxxxxxxx)" | depth 150 m | reverse complement strand
GAGAGCACGTCTGCTAAGTGCATTTGCGTGGCCCTAGTTCCCGCCGCCACCGACACACAATGGTGGAGGAATTGGGTTTGGATGTCGTCCGAAGTGAGGCTGATTGTCGGAAGGCTTCGATTTGTCAGGGACGACGGGCACACCGGCCCATGTCCAAAGGGTGCAGCGCTCGCAATTTTCACACCATGGAGCTTTGGGCCACCCAAGGTCTTTATGGCAGATCGGACAGGGAGGGTAGCGGAATGATGCGCCCAGAACCCCCCCTCCAGTTTCGTGGCCTCTTCGCTGAAGCAATGTACGAAAGAGTTATTGACCATGTGGTTTGCCACTGCTGCTGCGAGCGAATTGATCCCAATTCGGGCTGGGGCTGCATTGGAGATGTCGTCAGGCACAAAAACAGCGGCTCAGTTGTCCGATTCATCCGGCTTTGTGAGGACTGCTTTAGCATTCCTTACGATGCGATGAAGGGCATGAAGTGGGGCTGGAAATGACCGGCCTTGCTGCCTACCCGGGACAGTTTCTGTCCTGGGTAAAGGGTAAGGTTTTTTTGAAGCGTCAATGCGCTCGATGGGGATGCTGGCTAGTCGTTGGCAGCGGGTCCGAGTTTGGGCCTGGGCCAGTCTGCATGGTGTGCAGTCATTCGCTAAGAGCAACAGAGTTTCCTCCACTGCGGTGGATCGAGGGGAAGCCAAAACCAGAAAATAGAGGCGAGCATGGAAACAACAGAACACCCAAGCAGAGAATTCATCCTGACAAACAGCGCACTCGGAAGCCTTAGGGACTGCGAGCGCAAGTATTATCTACGCTATGTCGCTGGCCTGAGAAGCCGCTTCAGAAGCGATGCCCTGTCAATGGGATCGGCCTTCCATGCTGGAATTGAGCAGCAAAGCTCTTTGGCCGCAGCCGAATGTCTTAGGGGATCTAGCGAGCTTCCCTGGCCAGAGGGTGCTGTGGACGAGGCGCTTGAAGAGCGGTGCATTGTTGTTGAGACGATGGTCAAGGCAGCGCTTTTGACATGGGATCGTTGGCCAGAGCGCCGAGAGGTTCCGTTTCGTCTTCCCGTTTTCAGCACCAAAAATTACCCGAGCAGGGAATACGACATGGCTGGGGTGGTGGATGGGTGGCCTTCGGAAGACCCGAAGAGCTTTTGGTACGACAAGATTGGTGAATGGAAAACCACCGGAAGGCTTTCAAGCGACTACATCGTTGGTTTGCAAACTCGGTCACAGCCTACGGCTTATTGCTATGCCGCTTCGGTCATTCTTGGAAGGCCGATCCGCACCGTGGTTTATCGGATTGTCCAAAAGCCGACAATCAAGCGAAGGACAAAGCGTCAGCCCGAATCTCTTGAAGAGTATTCGCACCGGCTTGCTCTGTACTACGCCGAACGCCCAGAGCTTATTCACGAGGAGTGGGTAACAAGGACCGAAACCCAAATCCAAGAGTGGAAGGCGGAAATGTGGGAAGCGAGTCGGCGCGCAAGGGAAATACGAAGGGGAACCCGCTTCCCTCTGATGAATGACTCTTCATGCGTCGGATTTGGTCGATGCAGTTACCTCGACCTTTGCGCCCGAATTGTCACAGAGGATGCCTACGAAACCGTTGAAGACCTCCACCCGGAGGTCACTGAGGCCGAATTGGCCATTAGAAAGGAGAGAAGAAATGCCTAATAACTTGCTGCCGAAGGGGAAGCACAAGCCGAGATCGGAAATGAGTGCTTCGCGCCACATGATCCAGGGTCTTCCGAAAGTGGGGAAGACCACTTTTGCCAACACCTGGCCTAACCCACTTTTTCTGGCAACCGAGCCAGGGACGCACCTCATGCAGGCTGCAGAAGTCGAAGTGCGAGACTGGCAAACTTTTTTGCAGGTTTTGGATGAGCTTGAACTCACCGAACACTCCTACCAAACCATTGTCTTGGACACCGTTGACAACCTTTATTCACGGTGCATGGAGTTTGTTTGCGAAAGCCTAAACGTTGCTCATGTTTCAGACGCACCCTACAAGGGCTGGGACATCCTCAAGAGCACCTGGACCGCTGGGATCCATCGAATGGCCTCCCTACAGGCAAAGGGTGAAAGAAAGCTTTGCCCTCTCTTTATCGGTCACACAAAGCTGGAGCCGATGAAAAAGAAGATGCACCACAACGGTGGAATGAAAATGGTTGACACCGGCATGTTCATCCATCGGTCCAACCTGCCTTCTTCAGGACGAGGCATTTTGCATAGCGCAGTGGACTTCCTCTATGCCGTGGAAGTGGATGAAGATGGCGAAAGGTGGCTTATCACTCAGCCCGTGGAAACGGCCCATGCAAAATACGAAGCGGGAGCGCGCGGCACTCCAGGGAGGATGCTCCCTGAGCGGATCCCCATGAACTTTGTCGAGCTGAGAAACGCTTTTGAAACCACATTTGGAGATAAAAAATGAGCTATTGGGATTTGGCAAAGGAGCAAACTGTGAGTGCGAACAAGGGAGTGGACGCGGACATGAGTGTTCCGTCTGGGATCTATGCTCTTGAGGTAGTTCACATTTGGATTGGGATCCCCTCAGGACAAGATCATTGGGTATGCCGGTGGTCTTTCCAAATCGTCGGAAACAGTCCTCAAGCGGGAAAACACGTAGTCAAGTGGTCAAACATGGAACCCCAGTACGCACGGGCAAACAAACACATGTTTGAAACAACCATGGGATCCTTGCCAGCCTTCGACCCAGAGCACGGATTTGCAAGCGTGACAGAGGTCAGGGATGGGGTTCTGAACGCGGTTGTTAAGGCTGAGGTTGAAAAGACAGCCACCAAGGCCGGTAAGCCTTATCACAAAATCTTTGTCAAAAGCGGTGTCCGAACCGGTGGACCCAGAGACGTTTTTGACCCAGGCAAAGAGCAGGGTGAGCAGGCTGTGCCTGACTTCACACCTGAAGATCAGATTCCGTTTTAGCCCGGCACATCTCCGTAAAAGACGCTTTCTGTTGGTCGGCCGGGTGGCATTGGGCAAACAGATCGCAGCGCTAGGCTCCGGTCCCGGGCCAAAACCTCATCCTGCAAAAAGGATGCGGACGGGGCCAAATTTCAAACCAAATTGGGAGATGAAAATGCTAGTTGTCGGGATCGACCCTGGGCCAGAAAACTGTGGACTTGTCCTATACGACTCCGACTCGGAGCGCGTTGTTTCTTCTCACAAGGACATGCCTGTCGAGCAGGCGATAGGAGCCCTTCAGTATCACGCTTCTGTGGACGACATTGGCCTCGTTGCAATCGAAAGGGTCCAGAGCTACGGGATAGCAGGCGCGTCTTTGCTCAAAACGTCAGAGTCCGTTGGTCGCCTGTGGCAAGCCGCAGAACGCGAAAGGATGCCCGTTAGGCTGTTCTACCGGCGCGAAATACTCAGGTCGTTGGACGTGACAGGGAAGGGCTCCAGGGACGCCTTGGTGCGTCAGCGGTTGATTGAAATTCACGGTGGCACCCGCGAAGCCGCTGTGGGAACAAAAAGGTCACCGGGCCCGCTTCATGGAGTTTCTAGCCACGCCTGGCAAGCCCTTGCTGTGGCCGTTGTAGGGGGTGGGCAATGAGCAAAGAGGGCCTATTCTGTTTGATTTGCCTGACCGAAATGGTCGTTTTGCTCGGAGAGAGGTTCCCTGGAGATCCTTATGGCGACTGGGCAACAACAAAAACACCTCCAGCCCAAGACGATCCCTACGTCTGCGAGGAGTGCTACGAAACCGTTCCTAAGAACTGCGGTCCATTCCGCGAAGCCACTTGATGCAGCGCTCTGTTCTCACAACAAACCCAAAGGGCTGTCGGTAGGTGCGCAGCATCATGCGGCCACGAAGCACGTCGATGGGTGCCCTGCGAGACTTGGGGTTTTTCGTGCACTCGGCCAGGAAAAGCCGAGACATCGCCTGGACGATCACAAGGATATTTCCAGGCTCATAAAAGGTGAAAATCTGATCTTCGTTTGCAATGGCGTTTTCCACCCGTGCAACCGTTTCCACCACAAAAGCGTCAAGCCGCTCCTTTTGGTGCAGCATGTGAACCTCTTCGGTCAGATCAAAGACCACCTCAGTGAATAGGTTCACAATTGGCCAGGGGCGCTCAAGAAAAAGCTCCGCAGATCGCTTCCTCTCCTCAAGACGCCTCTGTCTTGGTGTCATTGAGGAGGTCTCGCCAGAAGAACCGCTGCAATGATTGCAACAACAGATCCGGCTCCAACCCCAACACCCACTCCGAACAGCTTGGGGTGCTTGTCCTTCGCAATCTTGAGCTGTTCTTCTCGCCCAGCAAGAACAGACGCCGCATAAACGCGATCCGCATCCCTACCGGAATAGGATGATTGGATGACCTTCTTCGTTTGAACCAAAATCTCTGACTCAGTCATCAAATGAGACAACTTGTGGGGCGGGGTGAGGATTCCAACGCAATCAGCGGTCTGACCCGGAGCAAGCGGCTTTGCCTTTTCACACCAATCGCTTTCAGCGATGGGAACCTCTGGCTCAGGGACATCCACGCGGGCAAAGTCCACCGGGAAAAGCGTGCTGCTGGTAGGCAGCGTGGCGCAACCGGAAGTAAAAACCCAAACCAGAAAGCAAAAGAAGCCTATCCAAAGTGAGGCGATCTTCTTCATAGGTTTGCAAACTTATCATTGAAGCTATCTGCTAGCTCCTGCAGATCGGGGGTTTCCTCTCCGGTTTCAACAATCTTCTCTAGCTCCTCCTGAGCCTCGTCTACGGCGCTCTTTTCCTCTTCCATGGCTTCCTTGTGATCAGAAACAGCCTGCTTGACCTCACGCTTCACCTTCACCTGTCGAACGGCAGCCTTGACATCTCCCTTCGCAGAGAGAAGCGCAACAACAAAGGCAGCGAGACCGGCCACCGCCAAAGCCGCCGCAGCAAGGCCAGAGCGAAGTTTAGGAAACTTGTACGCCGACACACCAAGGGCTATGGCAACGACGGCCAGAAGAATCACCAATCCAGAATTCATTTGTCACGCACTCCTTTTCCACTGATTGCGCGGGCCACAGCCGCCGGCAGAGCCTTTTTCGCCGCCTGGTAGATGCCAGGAGCCAAAGAGCCACCAACAAGGCCTAAGATTGGGCCCCAGTCCCCTCCAAGTCCTTCGGGCCATAGCGGAAGCGATCCCATCGCTGCCCCGAGGAGAATGGCGGTAGCCCGTGTGAGCCAGCGCAAAAGGTCTTCCACCCCGCGAGAGAGTCGCCCGTCATCATCCAGCGCCTTTGCAATCATGCGAATGCCAGGCTTTGCAACCTGTCCGGTCAAAACATAGGCCGCAACGCCGATCACACACATGCGAACCGCAAGGTCAAAATATTCCGAAGCGCTCATAGTCTTTTCTCCAAGAATGCCACTCGCTGCTCCAAGAGCCGAATATCGCTCTTTAGATCGCCAATGGCTCTCAAATGATCCAGGTTGGTGGGGGGTGCCTGAACAGAAGCCTCGACCCGAGCAACCCCCTCCTTGACCGAATTGATTTCCAGCCGAATGGCCTGAACCTCAGTCATTGAAGCATATTCGTCCCGATCCTCCTGGCCCTCCTGCAGGCTTCTGATGTCTCCACTGAGCTGGTAATAGAGGGTGGACACTGCAAGCGCTTGGCTAACGGCCCAAACCACAAGTCCAATCACCACCCGAATTGGAAGCCGGGACTCGGTGATGTCTTGCTGTTGATGCACAGAGGATCCAACGGCTTGCTGCACGGCATCTTGAATCCGATCTTTTCGTGACCTCTGCTTTGCTGCGTCCGCGATGACCGCAATTGCCTCTGTGGTCCCCCACCCCTCCTCGTCTTCGGGGCTGGACACCGCTATTCCCCGCTGTCGTCGTCTCCGGCACTGTCATCGTCACCAGCGGAATCGTCATCTCCCGCTGAATCGTCATCGCCAACAGCATCCGGCACCCCATCAACCAGGGCAAACAGGGCCAGTACAAAAGCCCCCAAAAGACAAAATCCAACCAACAATGCCTGTCTTGCGCGCTTACTCATCTTCCACCCCTGTTAGCTCAAAGTGAGGCAAGTCCATAAACGACTGATCTCGGAGCCCGTCGCCCCGGGTCATCGCATCGCCGTCCCAATCCCCACCCCATCTGAGCCTGTCAATCATGCCGATACCGGCGGCAACCCCAAAGACGAAGCCAGCGAAGTGCCGCATCCTCTCCTGACCTTGCGCCGACCAGTCAATGGGGTACGGGACCACATCTACAGCCCATCCCTTCAGATGCTTGCTTGCCAACGTCTTGCTCTTTCCCGTTCGCACAAGCTCTCTTTGGCGCTCCATCGTGCGGATCCCCTCAAGGACGGTGCAATCGTAGCGCTTGATCACCTCCAGAAAAAGCCTTTGGAGGTCTGGGTGCGCGGAAAGAAGTCTTTCCATGCTGGAGCTGCTGAATTTTGGCACGGCTACCTCGCTGGGATGACGACCTTGCCGCTTTGGTCATGCTCATGGGTGGCCAGGTTTTTCTGATTCTGCTCGATACCAGAGACGCACGTTGAGAGCATCGAGTAAACCTTGAACATCCACGCGCCAACAGCAACCCCCCCCGCTACCAGGGTCGAAATGACGGGCCAGTAGTCGAGGATGGGCTCCATCAAACTGCCTCAAAGTCGTCTGAGTCTGAGTCCCTTGAGACTGCGCCCAGAAGAACGCCAGATGCGTTGTACACTGAAATCTTGGTGTACCCGCCCTCCTTCGACATGGTCACTGACTTTTCAATGTCTGCCTCATCGATGGAGAGCGTCTCGGCAACCTCAGTCTTTTGCGATGGAGAATCCATTACGGGCTCGCAGTCCATTCGTGGCTCGTCAGGGACACCGACAAGATGTCAACGTGGTCTTCAGACCCCGAGCCGCTTGTGGTCATCACCCCAATCCCAAGGTTCGTAGCGCCACCCCCGATGTCCATCTTGTCCCCAGTGGTGATCGCGGCATAGGAGCCAGATCCATATTTATGAGACATGGTGATCGTCTCTTCCGAGCGTTGAATCTTCAGCCAATGATCTTGATCCCAAGCCTGAGCTGTAATCGTTACGCTCTTCGATCCGGCTGAGGTGCAAAAGGCAGCTCGCGGGGCCCCGTTAGCGCTTTGCCAGCGCCCAAAGCGAGCGCCCATGTGATGGCTCCAGTCTGGAGTGTCTCCAGCCCCGTTGCTTGGAACCGTAAAGGTGCCCACGTAAATGTGCCTCAAAGCGTTTCCAGAAGAATCGCCAGTGAACTTCACCTCAAACGTGAAGTCTCCCATCACAGACTTGGGGTAGAGCAGAATCGGCTGCTTCTCACACACCCCAGAGGTGTGTGCCCATTCAGCGTTGCCAGAGCAGGCCAAAAAACTGATTCGGAACTTGTTCCCGTCGTCTGTGAGGCTGTCAATTCCGCTTTGCGGGTCACTAACCTTCCATCCATCCAGCATCCCGTTCACAACCTTATTGTCTGAAATGCTGACGGTGCCCGAGGAGGGCGTCAAAGATGCGTTGATGTCAGTCACCGATGAGACGGATACGGTCTCAGTCCTGACGATCACCTCGGATGCCGTTCCTGAAGGGTGCGATCTTGTAACTCCCATGTCCTTACCCCAATTCCTCTGGCTCAGGGAAGTCAAACCACCCACCCGCTGTCAGAGCCGACTTATTTACAAGTGAGAAAAACTCTTCCTTTGTGAGCATCGAAGAAACGTCAACGTCTCTACCTCTCGCAGGGCTCCAAACAACAAAAACCTCAAGAGCCCACTCGTCTTTTTTAGCGTGCTTGAATGCTTGCGAATAGCGCTCTGTCTTTGTCTCTTCATGCGGATAACCAAGGGCGCTGGATAGCTCCTTCTCCCTAGCGTTTGCCGCCTCCTCCGAATCAAAAATCACAAACACAGAACCCCCTAAATGCCGTATCGATCCAACAGGTAGCTCTCCATAATGGATATGTCTCCCGATGAAAGAGCCCCGTCGAAAACCAAAACCTCAGATACGGTTCCAGGCCAAAACATAGGATCGTTGGAAGCGATCTGCGTTCCCTTGCCTAGGTTTACGGTTGTGGCAGACGACTGAATCGACCCAACGCTAGCGTTTGACGACCCCTGCGATCCGTTTACGCGGGTAAATCCAGTCCCGCCGGAGCAGGCGCAAAGGACCACAGCAGCCTCGCCAGCGGTCATGGACGTGTTTCCGCCCACAGCCGATTGATTGGCTGAGCCGTTGTAGTTGTGGTAGCCGATTCCGCCGTTTGCCTTGGCAATCGCAGCAATGTTGAAATAGTTGGCCCCGCCGCTCGGAGCGCCAAAAACACCATAGCCGGCCCATGGGTTGCCAGATGGCCCAAAGGCCCAATTCCTTACAACAAGAATTACGGTCCACTCGTCCTTTGCAGACAAAGATCCGTAAAAGTTGAGCCCAGTCATGTTGTCGTCTGTGCCATCAAACGAAAGCTCTGGCCGACCTCCAAGCCCACTTTCAACCCAGGTTGGCTGCGAGCCCGCTGTGGATTGAGTGAAGTTGTTTGCTTTTCCGCTGTAGTCCGCCCAGGCAGAGACGGTGGTGCCATTCAGAGTTACCCCTGCATCGGCCCGGCACCAAGTAATGCACTCGGTTGACAGATTTCTAGGATCTACCCCTTCTGGAGGATGAATCCTGATGATGTCCAACTCTGGCGTCACCCCCTTTTGAGGGGGGTTTTCTCGGAAGACTACCGCCATGCCTAGAGGCTCTGGGTCGCAGACTGAACAAAAACGTTTACCAGCAGCGAATTGGAGTTCAGGGCGGTTGTGGTCTGTGCGATCTGAATGTGGGGCTGATCGAAAAACGGAATCGGGGTGTCCAGCATGTCAGAAAGGGTTTTTCCAACCGCTGAAAAGGCAAACGAGGCGCTGTAAAGCTCAAAGGCTGTTCCGCTTGTGAGGGTCGCAGAACTGCTGTTAAAGATTGTCACCTTGTACGTGGAAGCTGCAGAGCCCGTGTTGGCCTGAAGAGTTACGCTGATGCCGCAAAGCAACCCACCGGGCAGCGGTTTGGTCGCAGCCCCAAGGTCAAGAGCCGCCACCGGATTGGACGTTGACCCAATTGCCGTTGGGTTCGTGCCCGTGAAATCATAGGTGCTAAGGGTTACCGCACGGACAGGCTTGTAAACCGGATATATGAGTGCCATTTTACGAGTCTCCTATGGCTTAAGCCTAACCCGCTCGTAAGGGCTAGGCGGTGATGTCAACGCAGTAGAAGGCGTAGTAGCCTACTAAGCCTGAAGTCGCTCCCGTTTTCTTGGAAGCGTTGACGTATTCATTGTTTTTCCAAACCACAACTGATCGACCGTTGTCCCCGGCAACCAAGCTCTTAATGTTGTCAGACACCCCTGTTGACCCATTCACGTCAATGCCGTCCAAAAGGTTGTCATAAGAGGTTGAAGAGCTTGAACCAACCCCTACGTCAATCGTGCAAGCCCCCGAGCTGACGGTTGTCACGTAGATCATGGCCCTAGTGATCAGAAGGTCACTGCCGTAGGTGTTTTGGGCCTGAAACACTCCTGCTGTGGAGTCTGACGCCGAAAGGGCACCCCGAAACCATCTTCCGGCGTACTTGGAAACCGTCGTCCTCGACACACCGTTAGTCAGGCTAGAGCCAGCATCCTTTAGCTGCATCTTTCCAGTGTTTGACGAAACCTCCAGTGTCGAATCGTCAGCCGCAGTGGTCTTTAGCGCTTTATCTCCAACGCTCTGACTGGTGATCTCTCCGCCACTTTCTACAATAGTTAAGTCACCGATGAAGCTAATTCCTGAAGGCATCCTGTAACTCCAATTGAGGAATGGTTCCCCAGTCTAATTCATCCGGTCGTTTTTTTGGTTTCAATGTTTCCCGTGTATTTAATTTCAGCAGATCCCTTTGCGTCAGTCACCCTACGGGCGGTAGGGAAGTGGTACACGCGAACCATGACAGTCTGCCTGTCTAAGTTAAACCTAAGCCCGCGAACCTGACCCTTCTTTGTGATTACCCCCGGAATGCTGTAGGAAACAACATCTCCCAGCTCAAGGGCATAAGAGGAATAGCCGTGCTCTGCCTCAGTAACCCATTGCTGCCTAGACTTTGCCCCCTCCACAATAGCGGCAGCCTGCCTAAATCCGCTTGAGGTTGTAACTGCCCCAGTTGTCTCCTCGCCAAAAGACCAGTGATTATAATCATAGACGCCATCAATAACCTGACCTGTGGCGCTTTCGGTCTGCTCATAGCCATCGGTAAAGTTGATTTTTAGGTTTCGGGGAACCTCAAGTGTGTCGGTTGTTGTGTCTGGAGCCCTTCGCTGCTCTCCTGCAGCAACAGTTGTGCTGTTTGAATAGTTCCTGTCTGGATCACTTAGATGGCGCACCCCACGCTTGGGCGACGTGTTGTAGAGGTCTCCCTCTGTAAACACCATCTTTGGGATCTCTGACCCATTGGGGCGACCAACAATATAGACCTTTCTATCAAAGACAGTTGTTGTTGGATCTCTCTTCAATATTAGATCTGCGGGAATGCTCTTTAGAAAAGAGGCTACGCCCTCTCTGAACGAAATTGGCTCGTCGGTTATTTCCAGGGGAACGGCACAGGTTCGCTCAAAGGCATCGCTTACTCCCGCACCGTAGGTCTGTGTACCCCAAGCAAGAATGTCGTTTATCGCACTCGGATGCAAAGGTATGGGTTCATCGACTAAATAAAGAAAGATGTCCTCAACCAGCTCGTGAACATGCTGCATAAGCACTGGCCCATCTGACCCGCCTACGGAAGACGTAGTGGGGGCCCCAGATCCAAGGCTCAAACCGATTACAGGCCCCCAGTCTCCTGCGGTTGCAAAGCCAATGTCCTTATAGTCTATAGACCGGTTTACAATTCGACGCCCCCCCGCGACCTGGGCAAAGCACCTTCCTCCATCCGACCAGCCAAAACCGCTTATCTGTCCAAACTTGACGCAAGTCCCAACCGGGCCGCGCCTTGCGTCGTTGTTGTTGAAAACGTAAATAGCAAGGTTAGCGTCTGCAATAACCCGCTTGATCTCTCCGGTAGATGTCTGACAAGCGATTTCGTAGCAAAACTGATCAAATCGAGGCGAAATCCAAGCAAAGTTGAAGTTGGGGCTATCTGTTCCGTAAGGAACGATCTCCCTCCAAAGCTCTGCGCCCGGAGTAAGTCCAGAAAATCCACCAAACAGTTGGCCCAACCACTTGCCCTTGTGATCTGGGTTGAAAACAAACTGAGCCCCAAGCCCAGGAGGGCTTAGTGACCCCGCAGCTCCAGAATAGGAAAATGACAGGTTCTGATATTGATCTATGCCTGTTGGCACTTGCGCGGAGGGCCATTTGAGGGTTGGAGGAAATACCTGTCCAACATCAATTGTTATCTTCATGCTCCCGCTTGTTATGTTGTCAGGATCCCTGTCCCAGGTGCCCTCAGCAACAACCTCAAAGCGATCAAGGTTGTCCATGTCCACAAGTATCAACCTTGCGGGCTGCCCCCTCCAACGATTGTTGATAGCCGCATCAATAAGCTTGTCGGACTGAATCCCGTCCTCTGTGCCAACGTCGTCGTCACCAACATCAACCGTCAAAGACACCTCAGAAAGCACAAGAATGTTCTGAGAAAGCGAACCCAAAGAGCTGTCAAAAACAGCCCCCGAAAGCCTTCCTTCAAACGGAACTCTTGCAGAGGTTCTAAGGCTACTAAAGGTAGACCCAGGGGGTGGGTTTGTTGCGGCTGCAGGGTCAAAAACCGGAACGTTGAAGTCAATCGGTCGCCCAACAAACCCACTTCCAGTCCTCGACTTTGGCCCGCACCATCGAACTACATGCCGACCCCCAAACTGATCTCGGTGAATACCCTCCACCAAATAAGCAATTCGGAGATGCGAAGCGGACCAGTCAATCGACTGCGAGATTGGGGAAACCACTACCGCACCTGTTCAAGGACAAGGTCCGCAGTAATGTAGGCCGAAGAAGACCCGGCAAAAGAGTCCAACGAATACTCCTGCAGGCCGCACCAAATCAGAAACCCCTTATCAGCCTCTTCGTCAGCATCCCTAGTCGAGTCTGTGATCTCGTTCCATCTAAGGGACCACAATAGAGCCTTCGCGCGCCCCTCTCTAATGACAGGGGTCACCACAGACCGAAAGTCACTGGCCAGCCAATTGTCAAATGTAAGCGGGGCTCTCCACCTAATGACGCCCTGCGACGGGTAGTAAGAGTTGACGCCAATGGGCGTGGTTTGATCCACAAGCCCGTGGCCAGACAACTCTACAACCTGCCTAGTTGAAGACGCTTTTTTCTGAAGAAGTTTTAGAAGCCCAACCGCATGGTAGGGGTCCGCGTCAAAGTACCTCCAAGAAAAAGCCCAGTAGCGGTAGCTCATAGACGCTCCGCCAGAATCAAAGGCAACTTGAACTCGATTCTCTGCCTCTGAAGGCCTGTCGGTAAAGGTCAGCTCCTTTGCCGCGTTATCTACCCAGTCCTTTACATCTGTTGCGCTAAGCGGCGTGGAGTTGGCAAAAATACGAACAACAGAGCTGGACCCATTGAACTGGACCCCGTCGCCCCCATCTAAAATTGCCACAGCCGCTTCAGATGAAAGCGCGGACCCAAGATCAAAGACAGCCCAGTGATCCGTCCCATAGCGCCGCTTTGACCCAATATAAGACGCGGATCCTGTTGAGTTTGCGGCGTTAGAAAAGCCAAGCCACTTAAACGGCTGATTGGTCCCGTCTGTGCCCGTATTCCACAAAATGCTAAACGATCCACTCGCCTCAATCTTGAACTTATGGTCAACGGTATAAGAAACGGTATATGTAAGGCCTGTCAGCGGAGAGTTGTTTAGGGTCGATTGAAGCTCTTGCGCTAGGGCGGGGCCTGTCCCCGCAAAGTGACCAACCTTGACACGAAGCTCTCCCGACCCCTCGTTTACGTCAATCCACTGGCCAGAATCTACCGCAAAGTAACCGCTAGGAGGGGTTTGCCAAACAACCCTTGGCCGATCATTAAGACAGTTGACGAGGGGGGCACCGTCCCTCTCTCCGCCTGGGCCAATAAAGGGAACTGTGTCCTCTGCACCCAACCTGTCACCAATAAAAAACGCAGAAAACCCCATTTAGCCGCCCATTCCGTATCCCACGCGGCGCTGGTACCCAATTCCGCGCTCTTGCGAGCGAATCAAATGATTGTCTACCGTTTGCCCAAGAACGTGTCCATCAATCTCTAGGGTAGTGTTCACCACCACCGGGTCTCCCGAAACACCCCCAGATGCCCGCTGCTGAAGCATCTGACTTATAGCCCTGGTGCCAACCGGGTCTAAGACCATCTCGTCGTTGCGAACCGCCAGCACGGTGTGATTGTTTAGGCCAGCCGCCTTCAGGGCTCCAGGGGGAAGGCCCGCGTCTGCAACGCCAGCAATCGTGGTGGCAAGAATAGTCGCAATGTTGGCCGCAGTAATCGCAGACTGGCCAATGATCGCTGGAATATTTGCAGGGGGAGGTGCTGATGCGGCTGCCTGCTGAATCGCCACCGCTCCGAGCACAACCGCCTGGCCAAGTGCAAGGGCTTGCTGAATAGCAAAGACCTTTTGCGCCGCCTCTCTGGCCTCTAGGCTTTGCTCGCCATATTGGGCCGCTATTACATCACTAATGGCCCCCGAAATTTCTGAGGCAGCGCCCATCACGTCTACAGCGGCCTGTAGCTGATTACTTCGATAGTTCTCAAAAAGTCGCGTGCGCTCTTCCTGAGCCTCGCGCTCCTTGTCGAGATCTTCTTGGCGAAGCGCGTTGATCGCGTCGTTGTGAACCGCAAAAGCCTTAGCCCGAAGCTCGTCATATTCCGACTGCTCTACAGCCGTCCTCCTCCTTGCCTCCGAAAGCATCCCTAGAGTGTCGGCCAGCTTTGCGGCCAACCTCTCTTCCTCGGTTGCGGTCTCCATGTAGAAGGCGGCAACCGCCTTTTTAGACTCCTCAAACGCCTTTACCTGGGCCTTGTTCCAAGCATCTACTTCTTTGTTAAATTGGCTTTGTGCCTTTTTGGCACCATTCGTTTTTTGACGCATGGCCTCTAGTGAGGAGAGTGCCTTTCTTAGTGCCTGGCCGTAGGAGTCCTGCTCCTTTTTGCCCTTTTTGGTCGCCTCGGTAAGCCCAAGGGACTCCTCAGCCGCGCCAGTGTAAAAGTCTTTCGCGGTTTTCAGGAGGCCTGACACATCGTAAAAGTCTTCCGCGGTTTTCACCCAACCTGACACAGCCTCTATCTGAGGCTTAAACCAAGCACGCAGTCCCCCGGCCACAATGCTGCTTACCTCAGCAAGTTTGGTAAACATCCCAATGGGGACAAGAAGCGCGTCCCTTACTCCTGCAGCCCAAGACCTCCAGTCAATCGAAGTAACAAACTCTCTTAGGGCCACCGCAATGGCCGTAATAGTTGGGAGCAACTGCTCCGCCATTTGGTTTTTGGCACCCTGAAGCGCAAAATCAAGGTCAACAACAGAGTCCTTGTAGGCCTCGGAAGAGGCCAGTAGCTCTTTACTCATGATCGCGCCAAGGTCTTCGGCCATTGAGATCATGTCTTGGAGGCCCTGGCCGCCCTCAGCCATGAGGTTGGCCATCTCGGTTCCCGAGCGACCCAAAAGGATCATTGAAGCGCCCGTTCGCTCTGCGGAGGGCCCCATGGCAGCAAACCTGTCTGACAGGTCTGTAAATGCATCAAAGCTGTTTCTTAGCGTCCCGTCTTGCTTTGTAAGCTGAACATCGAGAGCCCCAAACGTCTCCTTGGTTTGGCGAGCACCGTTTTGGGCGTCCACCATCGTTCGGCCCAGCTTTTTCAAGCCGTTCGCAATTGCTGTGATCGAAACTCCGCTGCGCTCGGCTGCAAAGCGCAAGCCCTGGTACTGCTCTGCGGTGATGCCAACCATTCTGGCCTGCTTGGCAATTGTGTTGCCTAGCTCGCCCACTCCAGTTGTTGAGCCTTTGACAACGTCAGACAGGGCAGACAACCCCTTTCGGGCTACCTGAGCCGCTCCGGCTATCCCAACAAACGCTAGGGTTCCTTTTGCCACCTGAGACGTGAGGCTCTTTGTCTTTGTGTCTACAACGCTGAAGTTGGCCCCAACCTTTTTCAGGGCTGCGATTGCCTCAGAAGCATCTCCCTTGATCTTAAGATTGATTGCCACGCCTACCTCCGCATCTTCGCGCGCTCGGTTTCGCGCTCTTGCCGATAAGCCTGCACGAGGCGGGACTCAGATTCCACGATCCCAATCGCCTCTAGCAGCCTAGCCGGCTGATCGGAGATGGCTCCAGCGCACGGAAGGCCACCAAAAACACTCCAAGAATGCCAGGTGTTGATTGCAGTCCACATCCATGGATCGCACACCTCGATTGGACACCTGTCAAGGCGTCTGTCTGCAGACGTAACTCCGGGGGGACGGTGCTTAGGCATGAGGGAGGGAGTCCTGAACGTAGATCGTCCCTTGGGGTCTGGATCCCCGTCTTTGCATCGACTGCCCTTGCACGAAGCCCACAGCTTGCATCCGTTCCAACCTTTTTCAGCAAAATGGGCTGCCTCGTCGGGAGAAACCTCCCTGCGGACAACGTATTGGTAGGCAGCCCTTAGCTTTTTCCCTCCTCGTCCGAGATCGAGCCTTCCTCTACAATGTGCTTGACCAGATCTGCAGCAGGCGTCTCCAGCACAACCAATGCGTCCACCAGCTCTTCCACGGTGGGGCTTTTTCCTTCGACCGTTAGCTCTCTGGATCCAACAACAAGATCCAGAAGCATCTCTCTTTGAAACTCGATCAAAGCCCTCATCGCCTCCGAGTTGGTTTCTACCAACTCCTCGATTTGAGTCTCTGACAAGCTCTCCGGGTCCTCTACAAGGGCAGCCCCTGAGGTAACCCTTCCCATTGCCCTTTGAAGCCTCAAGGAAACCTCTAGGTGCCTTGCCCTCCATCCCTGGGTTATGGGCCTGTAGGAAATGTAAGCTACGCTTCCTTCGTCGTCGGTCAGCGTAAACTCCCGAACGTTCCATTTGTTCAATTCCACGGTGGTGCTCCCGTGTTGTGGGTTAAATGGGCTCAGCCCATCATCATGTAGATCTCGTCTTCGGAGGAACTCCCAAAGGCCTTGCCAGTCAAGCTAACGGTGACTTCGTCTCCGCCACGGTCCATGTCTGGCTCCTCCATGTAAAAGTTGGGCATTTCGATGCCAAGGATTGCGCCCTCAGCCTCTCCCTGCTGGGCATGAACAGAAACGGCAGTCCGCTCCCTGGCCTCCATAGCCTTTATCATCGTCGAATCGTAGAAGCTCCATCCGTCGAGCGTGGCGGATACTGCTCGCATGCCACCCACATAACCGTCAACCACATAAGAATCTCCCATCACATTTTCGCGATAGACGATCCCCTGATCGACCTCTACAGAAACGCTTCCGGCTTGCAGGATCTCTCCCCCAACAACAAGCTGCCCAGAGGTTGCGGGAATTGGGGTACCCCCATAGGTCCCTGCGGGCTGGAACGGGTAGAACTCAAGCCCGTCCGCATGGGCTGCAGCGCTGCCCATGCCGGCGTAAGACTGCCTTGTGGCCGTTGTAATGGTGTTTCCACTGACCCCAATGATCTTAAAGACCTCATCCTCCATCTGATAGTAGTAGGGCGTGGTTGCCGAAGCGTCTGCAGGAATTGCAGCCCCGTTGCTGACCGTAAAGGAGGTAACGGAGCTGTTGATTCCGCCCGAATCGTTGAGCGTTGTGGAAACCATTCGGTTGTCCTGCCTGCCTGTCCCACTCACCGTCATCCTGGCTGCCTCGTCGCCCCCCATCGAAATGGACTGGCTTCCACTCACCCCACCAATAATTCGATCTGCAGATCGGTTGTTGAAGGCCCAGAGGGTAACCGAATCTGGAGTGGTGTCTTTTGAGTCCTTTGGCTTGAGCATGATCGCGCCCTTGACGTTTGCGGACGCGGCGGGCGTGTTCTGGAGCTTCGGGGTTACGGTAATGTTCGTTCCGCCCGTATCAACCGCTGTGATTCTGCGGATCTCATAGGCCCCAGTGCCATTGCCCGTCTCGATGATTGCTGCACCGCCCACCGTAAATCCCGAAGAGGATGCCAGGTCAACCTGGGTGGTGGTGCTTGAGCCGCCCGAAACCGTAGTGGTTGCAGACGAAAGGTCAGAAACCTCTTGCCAGCCACCGTGAACCAAAAGATCGTACCAATCTGGATTTGTACCCCGGGCCGGTAAATAGGCGTAGCACTCCAAGCTGAACTCGGCAGTCCTCTTCTGATCGATGACGCCAAGGGCTGTGCTTGTGCCCCGCTTGTCAGCGTACTCGACCAACGGGCTCTTGCCGTTGACCGAAGCGGTGACAACCCGAAGCGCATCAGCAGCAACCGGAAAATCTCCTGCAGCAGTCTTAAAGGCCGACTGCGGATCAACAAAAACAACGAGATCGCGTCCGATATCTGTACTTGGGCCGGGCATCTTAATAATCCTCCTGCAAGCGAACTAAATATTCTGTCCGAAGCATCATGTTGGGGGTGCTTGCCTGGATCTCTGGGTCGAATTCCAAGGAGTGCCGCTCAATAGTACACCGGATAACTCTGCCCGTTGCAGAAGTTCCTCCGTTGGAAAGCGTCCACCCCTGCCTTCCCATTGGCAGGCGTCTTATGAAAATTTTGGTGAGGGCGTCCCGATATCGGCACATCGCAAGACCAACTTCAGACTCAGATCCATTTACATTCAGATCCAACACCGTCAACCGCGTCTCCAGAGACAGGTTGATCATCCTAGAGTTGGCCTCTTGCTCTGCAGTGTCGGACAAATAAATGACGCCCATGCTTGGGAAGCTGCGAGCCTGAGTTGCCTTGGGGTAGTACTTTGAATATTCCGCGACGTTTGGAAGATCTGATGTCGAAAGGCTTAGGTCTGACCGCATGGTCGAAAGTTGGGCATTGAACCCATAGGTGGCGTCCTGCAAAAACTCATCCATGGCCTCTACCGCAGCCTCTGCGCCGTAATAAGCCATCAGACAAGCCCCCTGCCAATCATGGCGTCAACCGTTCGCTTGTAGGTGCTCTCGGCTCCCTTAGCGACCGACTCTGCTTGCTGTCGCGTCATCTCTCCTTTGGAAACCGCACGCTCTGCAAGTGAAACCTTTCTGGATTTGACAATATAGGCCTGCATGATCTGTGAAACCGCGTAGCCGAAAGACTTTTTGTTCTTGTCCTCAAACGAGCCGTCAAAACGAACAATGGGCCGGCTTGGGAGCACGTTTTTTCTGCCTGGACCAACCAAAGCCCCTCTGTCATTGGCTCGCGCATAGACCGGAAGCGGAGTAGGCCCACCCCCCTTTGAGGTAACCCTAGCCCTAGGGTTGATTCCTACGAAAAGATTCTTCCTGTCTACTTTTTCGATTGAACCCGGAGCACCCTTTTGCGTCATCGCGCGGTAGAGCACCCCACTGCGCTGCAAAATAGGCTGCCCCGGGAACCTTCGCGCCTTCCAGGCGTCATACCCCCCCTTAGCCCCCTTCGTAGAGAGCTTTTCCCAACGAGCGCCCGTCTGAGAGCCTTCAGTCTCAAACTGGCGTCTTTCGTGAGCACGGAAGAGCCTTGCAACGTCCTTAAGCGGGCGGCTGAAATCATCAATTTCTTTCGCCCAATCCTCAAACGCTATTCGGATTTCTGCCAACTCCGGCGTGAACTCTAGGCTGAAAAAGCTAGAGACTTTTCCGCTTGGCTCGGACATCACAGATCTTCGCAGTCATTGAAGGCCGGAGGGCAAGCGTAAGGCCGGTCTCCGGTTCCAGGCGCGTAGTCGAAGTCTGGATCGCTGTCCTGAGTCCAATGACTTTTGGCAAAAATGCTGGGCCCTGTAAGGGAAGCGCTGGCACCGTGAGCAAGCAAGAAGTCTCGCTTTTCCCAAACCTGATCAAGCAACTCTTTTGCGCTTCGGATCAGCTCGTCTGCGGTTGCCTTCCCATCTGCCCCAATTGACCCCTTGGCCAAAAGAATCGTACCGCTTGTAAGAAACATCTCCGCGTTCTGCGCCCAGGCCTCAGCAATGCTTGAGCTGGAAAACGTGTCCGCTAGGCCCGCAGAAAGAAAAGCAACCCGAACCTCATTGTAGGCCTTAGCCCAAATGACATTCCCCTGGGCAACCGTAGGCGTAGTGGTGCTTGAGAGCGTCCCAAGCTGAGGAGCCATAGAGGTTGCTGTGGCGATGTCCGCGTTGTACGCCACTGCATACCCCCTTATTCTTCGCTTTTCTTAGCCTTTTTCTTTGCAGGCTTACGGGCGATTTCTGTTGCCATTCGCTTGCGAAGCATTCGGACCCCGTCCTCTTCGGTCACTTCGACCTCAGTGCCAGCAAGAACAACCTCTCCAGCCATTTCTAGATCGCATCGAAGAACAACAACCATCGCTTACTCCAAATCGTTTATGCGATCTCGGATCGCTGACCTACCGCCGCTGCGGCGATCTGCCTCCAGCATCGAACGAAGCAAGCCTAAGTCGTCAATGCCCTCCAAGACATCGCCCAGGGCGCGCAAGGGGACGTTGGAAACGGTAGAGGGATCTGAAGGGTCAAAGCCATCCTTTGCCTCAGAGACGGGCTCTTGGGCCTCCTCCGAGGACGAAGGGGGCTCCTCCCCCTCCACTGAAACCAGGACCCCAACGGCGCAGAGAGCATCTGCCGCTACGCCGCTGGGGGCAATTTCTCCAGCAGCATATCGCCTGCCACTGTGGATTAGCTCCTGGCCTTCAGCAACCTTGTATTGAGCCATGAGGGGTGCTCCTCTCCGCTCTAGGCGTAGGTTACTTCGCCCACAGCGGAAACCCAGGAGGATCCGTCGCAAACGAAAATGCCGAAACGGGCTTGTGCAAGAGTGTCGATGGGTGACCCACCGTCGTCCTTCACGGTCAAAGTCTCTGCAGCGTCTGCAGCGTTTTTGACAACAAAGAACAATCCCTGGCTTGCGCCCTCTGCCGGAAGCGTGACATCACGCCCCGCGCCGCCCGGGTCCAAAACCTGAACCTGGGCGTCTTGGGGCCTGAGTGTCTTTGTTCCCGCCAGAGTCTCGACGTTGTGGCCGAGCCTTAGACGCAATCCATTAGCGGGATTTACCGCAACTCCCTGAAAAAGAAGGGTCTCAGCCATTTCAGACT
>TARA_R100001594_G_scaffold94682_2_pt1 | contig 20137 bp, 36 predicted proteins | sample TARA_R100001594 | Tara Oceans TARA_R100001594 (sample SAMEA2622752) | marine metagenome | biome: marine biome (ENVO:00000447); feature: marine epipelagic mixed layer (ENVO:xxxxxxxxx); material: "saline water (ENVO:00002010), including plankton (ENVO:xxxxxxxx)" | depth 150 m | reverse complement strand
TCTATAGTAGTTATACTTTTAAGATTCAAGGTACTCCTTCCCATAAATTTAATAATATTTTTTAATATATTTGCGAGCTTCGCGTTCTTTTGCTGACTTTGAGGAATGACACCCTCTACATAAAGTCTGTAGATTATGCAGCGATAGCCTACTTCCGCCATCTTTGATAGCTATTATATGATCTATCTCTTTTCCTGGCTCAATTAATCCTTTCCTTTCGCACTCCTCGCAGACTGGATTAAGTTGTATCTTATAGCGCCTTAAACTTCTCCAGGCCTTTGAATTATAGAAGGCTATCATATCAGGAGCTGCCCTACTCTTATTTATGTTAAGTATATCTACTTGTTTTTTTCTTTTAGGAATCCAAGATCTATTTTTTTTAGGAGGTAGTTTCGGCATAGTGATTAATCAGTTAATAGAAAGTAAAGCTCTGTATCATTCTCTAGGATATATTCCATAGCGCGTGGGTAGTCTAATAATCTTTGTTTGTCAGCTATACCCCCCTCCCATAATTGATGGCATCCTTTTCTATCTCCTATACTTAAGCAATGATATGTTATATTATTAATATCTGTTTCTAAATCCTTCCTCCTGCTCCTAGCTATATAATGGCTATGGCTTAAGGGTACATCTGATCTGCCGCATCCAGTACAATAATGGCCTCTAGTTTCTGCTATCTCTTTATAAACCTTTTTCAGTTCTCTATTGATAGCTGCTTGTTTTTTACTTACTGGCCTCATATAATAGCTAAAGTAATTACGATTATCATAATCAATATTAATAAAATAGGATATACATTTATTTCTTTTCTCATCTTAAATACCAGTCTATTAAGTCTAAAGCTTCTTCTAATCCTTTGCAGCATTGAGCTAGATATCCTTTATTATTGAGATCTTCTAGCCATTGTTTCTGATGAGGAGATAGCCTGCCCTTCTTTGTTTTTAGTTCTATAAACAAACCATAGTAATTGTGTCTGCTTTCCATTATTTGTAAGTCAGGTACTCCTTTGACATATCCTGCTCGTTTCATTTTAGCTGCTTGACTTATTGAAGTTCTTAATCCTCCAGCTGATGCGCAATATCTTATCCCTTTATATTTTAATTCAAGATAAGTTATTACGGCTTCTTGTAGATTCTGCTCATTCATTTGCCTAAATTATATAATATATATAATAAGGCTACATTGTAGCATTGTTTCTTTTTAACTAACTATTGTTAATATGATGATAGTAGTCTTTAATAGTATTGATAATACTCTTGTATATGTAAACAAATACAAAGACTACTGCTCCTATTGTAAGTAGTAGAGTACAAACTAAAACTACTTCTACTATTGTTTTTACTATTAGATTAATTATTAGGATTGCTTTATTCATTTAGTTTTTCTAATTCAAATTCTAAATGAGCAATAGCTTTTGTTAGACATTCTTTAGGGCTTTTATGTTTACGATATGCTCGTAAGATGTATGTCGTAGCAGTCGCTAGATGATATGTTAATTCAAAATTATCACATACTTTCCTCGCTTCATATCCGTTTTTACCTTTATAGTAGCTAGGTACTCTACTGTCACTATGCAGCCCTCCAGTTCTTGTAGCGCTTGTATTCCTGTCCTTTTCGTAATAGTATTTACTTTTCTTTGTCATTTTTTAATAATTTAATGAGTTGCTCTTGAGTAATTAATTCTCTAGGCTTTTTTCCTTTTATATATTCTTCAGGATTAAAAATCTGCTTTACTTCTCTTATGCTGCCATCGGAAGCAAGTTTTACTACCCACCTTGTATCAGGATGCATAGGAGTTCTTTGTAAGTGTTTTAAATAGCTCATCTTCTATACGTTCCTTTACTTAATGAATCCCAAAAAAGCTCCCCTTTTAAATAATATTTAACAGTATAATAGTTGGCTCGCAACCTTTTTCTATAATCAGCGTATTCTTCTTTAAATCCTCTTTTATTACTTAAATTTATTTTTTCTAACTTCATTTGTTTTTTTTATATATTATCTATTCCAGTATGCTCATTACATTTGCAGCATAGATCAGTTCCTTCTTTTATTTTTCTTCCGCAACATTCGGACAGTATTTCATCATCATCATCATCATATAAATTTCTCCATCTATTAATCCATTCCTCTAAATCCTTTTGTTTAGCATCTAATTCATAAGTAAGAGAATTTATTTCATCTTTAAATTTATAAAAAGACACCCCTATTCCTATTATTATTCCTATAGTTAAAGTTAAAAATATAGAGATTAGAGGATATATTATATTAGTATATTCCATTATTTCAAAAGTTTTTGTTTATGTTTATATAAAGGCACTAATTTAGGATTAGCTCCTTGAGTTGTTACTTGATACTCTGCATCCCATAATAAGTTGCGATAAGTTTTAATCCATTTATAGTAAGTCTTAACAGTTATATGAAATTCATCGGATTCCCTTATACCTCTACGAAATGCAGCCTTTATATCCTCTATCTCTAAATTCTTGAAATCCTTTTGTAAATCTTCAGCTAATATTAAGCTCATTGATACGATAGTATCTTCATTAGGATTCTGCCCTAATTCTAAAAAGGCTTTACTTAATATCTCTACAGAGTGAGATCTTAAATCTTGTATAGGCATATCTTTTATCATTGACTATTTATTTTATCTATCATTTCTTTTGCTCTATTATATGTATCTAATTTTGCTTTTAATTTAGATGCTGGCTTTCTTTTATTCCATTGATTCCTGCTCCATCTTTGAAGCCTTAAAGCCGTGTTCCAAGTTTTCTCCAGCTCAAATCGCATTTTTGTTTGACTCTTATTTTGTTCACACCAATAATCGCAAAATTCTTTTTTTAAATTATCATCATATTCCATTAAAGACACATCAGACATAAATTTTAATCTTCTTAAAGATATATTATTATTTGTATTATTAATCTTTATACTATTAAGATCATTATTTTTAATGTTATCCCTATCATCTTTTTTAATGATACCTAACCTTCTTTCTGTAATCTGCTCTCCTTTTTTAATTAGCTCTACAGAAATGAATCCTGCTTTATGTAATTGCGAAACCCAAAGGCTTATAGTGTTTTTTGTTACATTATAGAGATTAGCGAAATAGTTATTCGTTGCAAAGCAGTACCCCTCTTTACTACTTAAAGCAGTTATTTCTCCATAAAGTAGTTTAGCATTAGGCTTTAATTTTGAGTATCTTACATCAGCTGGGATTATAGCGTAATAGCTAGGCTTCATCTATCATCTTTTTTAATTGTTTTATATTCCAGCTTATAACTTTTCGCATTTCTAGTTGTTTATGAAGTTCTTTTTCAAGATGATTCATTCCTTTTTCTATCATCTGATTCTTGAAATTCATATACTTTAATTTAGTTTTCTTTTCGCATTTCAGATCTAAAAGGCCCATCATCTTATAAAAATGATGCATAGCGGTAGCGTGGTTAGTAATACATTTTATTTCTTTAGGAATATCTATAAATTTAAAATTCATTTCATTTACTAAAAAATAAATCAGAAATCTTCTAGCCTCTATTACGGCAGCTTTTCTTCCCCTTCTATCAAAATCTTCCTTTTTGATATTAAACATATCCGCTAAAGTGCATTTAGCTATTTCTATAGTTTTATCCATTAAAAAGGTACGTTTTCAGATTCTTTTTCTACTACTACTTTTTTATCATTTAAAATAAAGTCGCTCATTATTTTAGCAGTTTCTAATATATCTACTAGCTCTAATCCTTGAGCTACCCCTAATTCAGTAGCTGCTTTTAGGGCTACACTTCTAGCAATCTGCTCATCGCTATTACTTTTAGGAGTATAACTATAATTCGCTCCAGTAGGATTGCTATAATAAGGCTTAATCTTCGGATAATCCCCTCCTAAATAATTATATTCTACTTCTTTGCCTTTTATGAATTTCTCTTGAGAATCCGAGATAGAAGAATATTCTCCGATATCTCCATTCTCCATTTGTATTTCATATTTATAAAATACTTTTCCTTCCTTATTTTTCCAAGTACCATTAGATTGAACATTTTTTACCATTGACTTTTTTACTGACATTTTTTTATTTATTTTGATTATTAATTAGCCTTATGCAGGATTCCTGATAAGAATTTATGTTTTTAGCAGTTTCTATGATATCCTCTAAATCTTCTATAGTGTTTTCTATAATTTGTAAAGCATATTCTAAAGCTAAAATCTCAATTTTATTCTCGCTATTAAGACTATCTATCTTATTTTTCAGTTTATCTTTATATTTGATCCAGCTTGCTTTTTTTGCTTCTGCTATTTTTATCATCTTATTCTTAATATTAATACTTCTCTATTATTTAATTCATATAATAATTTATATTCCTTTAATTTTTTAGCTACTCTCGCATTTTCTTCTTCAGGATTATTATATATCTTATACCAATAACTCCCCTCTTTTTCTACTTTATACTCAAAAACTTCATCTATATTATATTTTTTTCCTACTTCTTTTATTTGTTTTTTAGTTCCGAATACTCTTAATTCTTTAGCTACTATTTTAATATCAGCAAATTCTTCTCCAGTAGCTGCATCTATACTTACTATTCCTTCCGAAGTAGTATCATCTAATATCCAAGATTCACAGAGTAAATCAGCCATTCGGATATCCTAATTTTTCTCTCCATTTTTCTTGAGCTACTCCCTTCCTTATAAAATATTTTTCTCCTCTCATTTCAGGAGTTTCTTCTTGTATTTTAGCTCTAGCTCTTTTAATAGAAGGAGCTAAAGTTATTTTATTTTTAGCATAAAGCTTTAAAAATTCTGTAGTAGGTATATTATAAGGATCTAATCCCATAGCCTGTAATTCTCTAAACCAAATATGAGTACAAAGTCTATTGTCATTATCTCTTAATGAGGGCTTCTCCTCTATTAAATTAAATACTATTTCTTTTGTTTTCATTTAATACTATAAGAAGCTCTGACTCTATTAGAAATCTGTTTATCTAATTCTTGTAGGTATTCTATTTCTTCTTGAATTTGTTTAGAAGTTCTAGCTCCTACTTCTCCAAATTTACTTTCTTCTTTAGGATTGTCATTTTTAGTTAAGGTACTATGTATATACCTCATCCAGTTATTGTAGCTCAATTTCATTTTCCTTATTGTTTTGATTAATAATAGTACAAATATATAAACAAAATAAAAGTTTTAAATGTTAATTAGTATAAGTTATCAACAATATAGATGTTAATAATGTAACAAAGTTACAATGTAACTAGATAAAAAACAGTATGTTTGTAATTCAGTTCAATTTCAAGCTGAAAAGCTTGTTTTCCTTGTTTCAGGAGGCCTTACTAGTTTAGTAGGGCTTTCTGTTATATATTATCTTCTAGTAATTTTAGAGCCTAAATCCATAGGAATAAATAAAGCTACCCTACCGCCATCTAATACTACTCCGCATCCGATAGTAGGCTTTTTAGGAAATTGTTTACCATAACGAAAGGAATAAGCAGAATTATCAATACCGCATCCAACATTCATCCCATAAATAATATCTGATCTTGAGGCCATATAATTAACTCCTCCAAAAGAATGGCAATGTCCTATGACTGTAGATTGTCTATTGGCGATAGCTCTATTCTTTGCTGCATTAGGGCCAGAGCTTCCTGTGCCGTGTTCAAATAATACTCCTTGTACTTCCCATTGTAACTCCCATTTCCAGCCTTTAGGAGCTTCCCAAATCTCCTCATAAGTTTTCATAAATCTTTTAGGGATTCCAGCTGCAGTAGCCTGCCTAAAAGGCAAAGCCGAATGATTGCCTACGCATACTTTAACCTCATCAAAAGCAGCATAAAATTTATTCATTTCAGCCTGTGCTTTCTCTGCTTCGGATTCTGCATTTAAGGAATCAGTTTCTTTCTGATGAAACGAGATTGCGCAATTATCCACCTCATCGCCTATATGCAAAATTTCAGTACATCCAAACTTATTAAATGTTTCATAGCAAAATTGGAGATAACTCAAATGCTCATCTGTTTCTTGCAAATTAAATGGGCAATGAGTATCTCCAATTATACCTATGTTTTTACTATTTCTGAAGTCCTCTATAAGCCTGTTCTCTTTTTCTGATAATCTAGGCCTAAATTGCTTCATTACTTCTTTTTAGTATTCATATCTGCAAATCCTTGACCAAGTACAAGCGCTCCTATAGAAATTAGGATGTTTTGTACTTCTTCAGGATTCAAATTGAACGTATCGCTTAAAAGTGTTGTAAGTACCCCTATTACTGTGTACCAAAATTTACGGCTCTTAATCATTTTGCCGATTATATATTTGCTTAAAAAATCTTTCATTTTCTGTTTATTTTTTAGTTAATATTAAAGTTTATATGATAATCCTACATTAAAAGATCCCTCCTCATCTTTACGAGTATAGTTAGGCTCTACATAGAAGTTATCCCAAATATTTACAGACATCCCTACTCCATAAGTAATATTATCTGTAGAGTTTTCTGTAGGCATTTGTACTGATAAATACAAGTCATTAGATAGATTATACCTACCTATTAAATCATAATCATCTCCATTTGATTGTACTCCTACCATAATATCATCTGATATTTGATAGCCTACTCCTATATTATTAGTAAAATTATCTATTCCCCAGCTTACATCTTCTGCTGGCTCTTGTACATTAGTAATAACGCTTATTTGTGCGGAAGCACTAAAAGCGAATAATGTAATCATCATAGCTAAAATTGTTTTTTTCATTTTATTTATTGTTTTAAAGTTAATTAATATAGCCAAGCTACTTTAGCTGGCTTTTCTATATCATCTATATCTATATGAATAAAAGAATCTGCTATTCCTATTCTTTGTATTCCATAATATATAGCTGCTTCTATTATTAGATATCTACTTCTACTATCTGTAGCTGCAATATCTAACGCTTTTCCTTTTATATGAGCTGAATTTTTTGAGGAGTTTTTTAATTTATCATTATATTCTTGACTCCTATATGCTGAAGTTATATTGAATGGGATTGCTGCTCTATGTCGCATTTTATCTACTAACATTAGCAAATTAATATCCATTTTTCGCCAAGATTCAGGAAGGCCTGGCTGATTAAATTCCTCCATCTTGAAATACTTTAGATTAATTTCCAAATCTATTTTTTTTTCTTCCAACTTTTGTACTCATTCATAATTTTTAATGAAGTCCATACTATAGCTACTGAATAGGAAACCAGCTTTAATCCTATCTCTACCTCTGTTAAACTCATTCCGATTGCTCCTATATTTAAAAATACTGTAGTAGGGCAAAACTTTCCTATTATTTCATTAATCATTTTTATCTTCATTTTTTATTATTATCTTCTTATAAGTGTAAATACTAAACCACCTCTAAAATCAAAAGTAGGATCTTCTCCTGGAGATTCGGCATATAAATGAGGTACAATAATATCTCCTCTATTTATACTACTAGAATCTATTGATAAGACATCTACTTGAGTTATTGAATCTCCTCCTAGCTCAATAGTATATTCCCCTAGTTTAGTCATTGCCGTAGTAGAGGAGCTACCATCTACAGGAGTAGTCTTATAAAGAATTAAGTTTATATCCCATCCTATACTCCCTGATCCTATAAAAGTTCCTGATTCTAAAGTAAAATTCTGATCTGCAACAAGCTTCATCGCTTTAAATCCCTTTTGAGTACCTATAGAGCTAGGAGCATTAGTATTGGTAGGAGAAAATCTACCGCTCTTATTATTATCTTCTCCATTTAATACATAGTAATTGCCCTCGCTTAAATTCTGTCCTTCTACTCTAAAGAATATCTGATTCCTACCTACTTCTAGCGCGCCATCTATACTGTCTGCCGTAACATCCATTCCTCCTATAGTTCCTTTAGTTTTATGTTGATATTGCATTAGCAAATCAGTAGTACTTATATGTATTTCATCCAGTTTATAAATATTCTTATAAATAGTTTTACTATCTACACTAATAGAAGTTGCATCTGCTAGCTGATCGGCAGCTACTGTAAAAGTAATTTTACCATAATCTAGCGTACCAAAATTATTATCTTCTGAAACTGGCCCTAGTGAGGCAGAACGTAATTCAATAGTATCTCCATCTTTTAATAAAGCAGTAGGCATATTTCTAACTGAAAGCGAAGTAATTGTTTGACTAGTAGTGGTAGTATCATCAATAAGGGAATCCGCGCTAATTAGTGCTATAGGCCTAGAAGTCATCCTTTGTTGATGTTTCTCTATATATTCTGTAGGATTATTAAAGCTTCCTACTTTAGCCATAGATCCTCCAGGAGTAGGAGATTCGCCAGGATGGCCTGTATTTCCTGAATTTCCTCCATAAGTATCAGTAGTAGTAGTAGTTAGCCCAGTTAAAGCAAAAGTTTCAAATTCATAGAGCTTCAAATCCCATACATCAGACACAAAATTAAATCTTCCAGTATTCATTATCCATAAGCCAGATGTAGTACCGCTAGTAGAGTGAGAAGGAGTAAAGAATCTACTTATAGGCATAGGAAACATTGGCCGACTTCCCGAGCCATCTGTATCAGTATAATCTACATTCATATTAATCTTCATACTAGCCTTCCTTACATTTTTTAGTTGTCTTTTTAGAATTTCTCTTGCTAAAGTTTCTGCTAAAGATGCCGTGCCTGACAAAGTATCAATACCCCAATATCCTACAAATCCTGAATTAACCCAATTTGCGCCATCATATACCTCTAATCCTCCTGCTCCTCCATCGCCAAAAAGAATAGGCTTAACCTCCAGCGTAGCCGTATCATCGCCTGATTGTGCTATTTGAGTTTCTATAGAGTTAGATCCGATTGCTCCTGATTGTATTTCGGCAAAAATACTAGTACCCATTCCTGCAGTAATACTAGTATTCCCATAAGTTACATCATTGTCAGCTGGAGTCATTCCTTGATATTGAGTAGGATTCGGATTAAGAGGATTAATTACCGCGCCGTGCCCATCTATATAGGTCATATCAGGGCAAAACCAAGTCGCGGCTATTTTATATCTTACTTCATATTGGCCTGCAGGAAAAGCCGAAGTAGGAAAAGTTACATAGCGGAGAAAAGGCATAAAATTAATTCCCTCTACAATATCAATGGAGCTAGCTCCTTCAGGTAGCGTAAAGGCATTATAAAATTCTGTTCCTACATAATAGGAGGCACTACCCATTGTAAACCATTGGATGTTAATTCCTCCATTTAGGCCATACTGCAACCAAGCTCCACTAGAGCCAACTAATCGCGCTTGTAATGTAAAAGCCGTTCCTACTACTACAGAATTGCCTGAATTATTAATCCAGTCTAGCCATACTTCTTGATAAAAAGTTCTATCATTTACTCCATCAAATTCAAAAATGCCTAAAGGGCCGTAATCTTCATATCCTTGACTAGGGCAGCTCCCTAGCGCTCCATTAAGAGGAAATAAAGGGAAGGCAGTAAAATAATTATAATCAGAGATATTAAAATATCTTACCTTTACTTTTTTAAGCGGAGGAAGCAATCCAAATACAGTAGTAGCTAGTTTTCTATTGACAGACATACTGCCAGGAGCATTAGTTACAGGTACATAATATCTTCCCCAGTAGTAATCTAATTTAGTTCCATTTCCTGTGCTAGTCGTATTAGTAACATCCATTTCATAGGAAAAATAATTTATGTTTACAGGATTCGCTAAAGTTCCTGTATTATTGGTAGTATAATTACTTAAACTTATAAAATAAAAAGTATTTCTATACATTACACACCTTAAACCAAAGCTCTTGCATATTCCTGCTAAAACCTCATAACAAGTCATTGGCTTATACAAAATAGCGCCTGTTTCTCCTTGCGCCTCATAAAAGCCATAAGCCCTTCCTCTACTCCAGTTTAAGGGATCTCCATTTAAGTTGGCCATATTTGCATTAAACCAGTTGCAAGCAGTATATATTCTTGACTCACTCCCACTCCCTTTGGCAGTAGTAGCATATCCTGTATAATATAATACATACTGAAGCCAGTTTAGGATAGTTCTATATTCAGGATAAACCCCTCCTGAATTAGAAGCATCAGGGATGAATGTTTCGTGCTTCTCGTATAAATGATCCGAGCTTTGAGAAGTAGAAGGAGGTACAAAATCATAATACTTTAAAGCAGCTAATCCATCTACCGCCTTTAATTTTTGTATAAAAGGCAATGATACATCCTTATCATCTGCTAAATCCATTAATAAATACCCTGCAAATAGCGGCCTAATCTGTGCAGGTACGCTTCCGCTCATATGCGAAGATCCAGTAAGATATAAATAGACATATACATCCCTCTCCTTCCTGTTATGTCGTAATTTATTTACATAGGAGGCATCCACCGTATCAGTAACCATAAATTCAATGTCTAAAGTTCCTGCCTTTATAGGAGCAAACATTTCCTTTCCTGAAGAAGAATAATTTAAAGCAGCTGCATTAGGGCCTAATCTGCCCTCTATAGCGTTATAAGATGTAGCGCCAGTTCCTTGATCCCAAAACTCTAGCCTATATGCGAGGCCAGCATTTGACATAAACTCAAAATTGTATGTATTAGTATAAGCCATTATACATATCTAGGCCTCTGATCTGCCGTTTCCTCATTAGACAAATAAATATCATTTCCTTTTAACATTCCGCCTACATTTACTTCTAAATTCATTTCTCTATGGAGCATCTGTTTTAATTTAGATAGAGGAGCTATTACTTCAGGATCATTTGCTGCTCCTGGATTATCTCCTACTATAGCATTAGTAGGCCCATAAGCTAATCCTCCTTCGGCTAAAGGTAGCGGAGTAGATGCTATAGTAGCTATTTGGGCTGCTCCTAAAGCCGCTATGATGATAGATAGAGGGATTCCTACAGGGCCTAAAGCTAAAGCGGCAGTAATTCCTTGAGCCGTGTTCATTATAGCAGCAACTATATTCAGCATCTTTTGCCTTTTTGCTTGCCTTTTTAGAATTTCCTTCTCTTTAGCCTCCATTTCCTTATCTAGCTTCTTTTTATCATCATTGTATTTTTTTTCTAAAGCGATCATTGAGCTTTTCTTTTGCTCCTCTGTCATTAAAGAATTTTCAATAGCCGCTTTTTCGTTTGCTTTTGTAGCCTCTAGCGTATCATATCTTACAGTAAACTCATTATTTAATTCTGTCATTGCCTTTTCGTGCTGGGCGCTCCATAAAGCTGAAATACCATTTATAACCTCTCCTGCTATAGCTTGTATGTCCTGAAACTTATTACCTATATCATCAACCCAATTTCCCATAGCGGAATCTCCCCAGCTGAAAAAATCCTCCCAGCTTGCTTTAAGTCCTTCTGTAGGATCTCCTGTTGCTCCTCCTCCTCCTCCTGCAGCGACTCCTCCACTTACTTCCCCTTCGCTTTCAGTAGTTGCCAGAAAAGTGCCACCACCCATCAGCTCTTTTATCTTATCTCTTACTCCTTTTGCCTTTTCGCTTAAATATCCTTCTAAATCAGCGATAGCCTGATCTACTTGCTCCTCTGTAACAAGTTCTATTTTGTCTTTAGTCTTAACATTGGCGTGCATTGTTGCAAAGGCATCATTCATAGTGTCAGACCATTCATCCTCAAGTTCCGACATTCCTTCTCGCAACATAGAATGGCCATTGTCTATCATCTGACTCCATCCTTCAGCTATTAAATCAGGATCTAAACTAAACGCTCCTGCAATAATTTTCCCTAGCCCATCAAAAGTAGGCGCTGCATAGTTAATAAAATTATCTATTTGCTGCAGCGTTCCTTTAAATAACAATTTTATTGTAGCCCATACTCCCTTAAACGCCACTCCGATTGCGTTTACTACTATTCTAAAAGCTTCTGATTCATTATATAAATCTATCCAGTAATTAATAAACTTTACAAAGATAGGGCGCACTTCTTCCCAGTTATCATAGATTAAAGCAAAGAGAAGTCCTATAGCTGCTATTACTACTCCTACAGGGCCTGTCATCATTCCTAAAGCTTTTACTACTGCTCCACTCATTGTCATTAAAGGGCCACTAAAAGCAACTAAAGTTCCTGCAGCTAGGATTATTTGTTTTGTGCCTGTATCTAAAGAAGTAAATCCTCTAGCTATTTTTACTGCTCCCTCTACTATTTGAGTAAATATAGGCATCATTATGACTCCTAGCTCTTGAGTAGCATTTTTTAGATTATTAAAAGCGCTCTGCATTTTAAAGCCTGTAGTCTGCTCTAAATCATTAAAGCCTTTATCTACCATTCCAATAGAGCCACTCATTCCCTCTAATACATTCCCATAAGTTTCAGTTTGCTCTCCTAATACACCAAATACCCCCTTTAGAGCTTGAGCCTTACTGAAAAATTCGGACATAGGCACTCCTTGAGCTTCAAATTCAGATTGTAGATGCATTAATGTAGCTCGCAATCCTTCCTCGCCTAGCATAATTTGTAAGCTATCAGCCGACATACCTATCTCATCTAAAGCTCGCGCTTGTTTAGGAGTAATCTTTGCTAGCGCCATCATAATACCGCCAAAACTAGTTGTCGCGGCTTTTGCATCGCCAGTCGTTTTAGTGTAAGTTGCTATAAAAGCATTTACTTCTTCAAAAGAAATTCCTAGCTCTGCAGCCATTCCTAATTGAGTTCCTAATACTTCAGCTAAATCTGAAGCCTCAAACATCCCCTCTCTTACTGCTCCTCCGAAAATATCTAGGGCTTTTGCTGCAGATATCGTATCTGATCCATAAGCATTTTGAGCCGCTGCAGCTACTTTAGCTAAATCCGCTTGTTCGCCTAATCCTATTGCTACTCCTTTAGATACACTCTCTAAAGTTTCCATAGCATTAGCTCCTCTTAATCCTGCAGAAGTTAAAAAGAATAATCCTTCAGCTAATTCAGCTGGAGCTTGAGCCGTAGCTCCTGATAAGCCCATTACTTGTTTAGAAAATTCGTTTACTTCTTTTCCTGAAATACCAACTAAAGTTTTAATTTTAGTCATATTCTTCTCAAAGTCAATAGCCATTTTTGCTCCTGCTACTCCAACTGCGGCAAAAGGTAAACTAAAGCTCATAGAAATAGATCTTCCTACTGCTTGCATTTTTCCTCCAAAGGCTACCAGTCTTTTAGAGGCTTTATTTAATCCTCTAAATAAAGGAGAAGTAACTGCATTAATAACTACATTTAAGGAGGCTAGAGCTTTTTTAGGCATTTTTCTTATTATTTAATTCTTCTATTTTATCTTGATATTGAGATTCTTGTATAATTTTCTGTATGTCTGCTTTGGTACGATTCTTATTGCGTGACTTTTCCCAGCTAAATACAGTAATTTTATTAGGAGAAATAGGCCGTTTTAGATGAGGATTAATTATAACACAAGCCATCCATCTTGCGCGCTCCCAGTCGGCTTGCTGCTTTTGCTCATACAACCTTCCTGCTCCTAATTGAGCATTAAGAAAGTTGCGAGGATTCATATTATATAATTCTTCTAGTGTCATATTTAATTCTCCAAAAGCTATTTGCTCTACACTATCAAAAGTTAGCTCTTGAGCTTTGCCTTTGCCTTTTTTTTTCCGCCTGGAGCTTTTATATTTTGGCCCATCTGCTCTCCGAAAATCTCCATCGCTCTAGTAAGTCCGCTCATATCAGTATCTAGTGTATCTCCTAACTCATCTATAGTTAGATTAAATTCTTCTCCTGACTTTCTGCAGCCTTCTTCTATCCCTACTAAAACTAATTTTAATGCTTCATCTAAAGTCATATTTTGCCCTAGATTCATTAGCTTATTTAAACTAGTTCCTGTTAATCCGCAATATTTTCTCAAGCCATTAAAGCCAAAAAATATAGGATATTTTTTTCCTCCTAACTCTATTATTTCGTATGTCATTTTTTTATTCTTAAAGGTTATTAAAATAAAGAGTTCATCCTAGCCACCCCTTTAAGAAATAAAAAGGCAGCTAGGATTCCCTCTAGTTGATTATACTGTAGCTTGTGTTAAAGCTCCAGTTCCTGAAAAAGATCCACTCCAAGTAGAGCTATCTTCATTAGGAGTATCTGCAGATAAAGAAGTCATATAAGCCTCTCCACTCCATTTGATATCTCCACTTACTTCGGTACTGAACATTATAGTAAATGCAGTTCTACTAGCTATGTAAGAAGAATATAACTCATCCATAGTTTTATCAGAGATTGCACCTCCTGAATTATCTACAAATATTACCATTCCTTCTACCGATACTTCCCAGTCTCTTTGTCCTTCCATTTGATCTCTCCATCCTGAAGAATCTTTAGTAGAAGTATCTCTTAAATTATGATTCATTGATATTGAAGCTGATGTAGCGTAGCCAATTTTAGTGCCAGCTGCATAAACTCCAAACTTTGTTCCGTTGATTACGCCATTTGTCGCCATTTTTTTTGTGTTTTTTTAATTAATTAATTTAGTTTTTTCTATTCAATTTCCTTTTATTTTTTATGATCCTGTTCCTGTTGTTCCAAATATAGAATGATTAAGCCCTGATAAAGTGATACTATAAGTAGCAGTATCTTCATTAGCAGCTTCTACGCTTACACTTGTAATGTAAGTATATCCCATAAACTGTAAATTGTTCACTCCTATTCCTGGAGGTACTATAGTAGCCAGCACCGTATTTCTATTTATTATATGATTATTAATAATTTCTGTTACATTTATATAGTTAGGCTCATTAGAATATAATGTTCCTCCTGTAGTTCTAAAAGCTACTGCGCCTTCTACCGATACCTCCCAATCGCGAGTAGATTGTACTGATGTTTTCCAGCCGTTTGTTTCTCTAGCAGTAGTATCTTTAAGCTTATGGCCTATTTTAAAACTAGTATCAGTAGAATGTACTACTATTTCTGAATCCAAATATAATAACACATCGCTTCCATTATATACTCCTTGTACTGTACTCATTATAGATATAATATTGCTGCAGAATCAGGAGATCCTCCATCATAGGGAGTAATCGCAAAAGTTACCTCTTGATCTGTGTCATTATAAGCTTCTACGGCAAATGGGCCTATGTAGGCCGTTTCTCCATCAGCTACTACTTGAGTAGCATTTGCTTTTGTAGTATCTCCATAAATAGGGCTATCTATAGAGGTAACTTGAGTAGTAACTGTAATAGTTTTACTATCTCCGCTAGAATTTGTATAATATATAAATTCCTTACCTGTATTGGTAAAAGTATTAGTTTCGCCTAAAGAAGTAGTAGTAGGTACTATTCCTGATTCTGTTATTTGCTGACTAGTTAAGCTCGCCATCTTCTTTTATTTTTTTAGTTTTCTTTTTACTTTTTTTAGCAACTGTTACAGGCTCGCATATTCCAGCTTCCGCTAATTCTGCAGCGAAATCCCAAGTTACATTAATTTTCGTACCTACAGGAAAAGTTTTTTCTCCTCTAGTGTATTCTTTGATTGTTGTTATTGTTGGCATTTTTTAGTCTTTTATCCAGCCGTTGCTGGGATTATTAATTATCTCTAGTATTTCCGAATGAGAATAATCTACATAACTACTTAAATCTGCAGGCTTTTCTCCTGAATATTTTACTATAAACTCTGTATCTGCTATATTATAGCGAACAGTATTTCTATTTTCTAGCACTTCCTCAAAATTGATATTATTAATATCTTCTATTCTTATTATGCAGTATCTTCTATTCATATTTTTTATGTAGGTACATCTGTATTAATATCATCGGCTGACATATTTGTCATAGTGCCTTCATTACTATATTGAGGGGATGCATCAGGGATAGTAGGATAAGTAGCTCCATCGCCGCACCTCCAATATCCCACCAAATAATTAGATGAAACAGGATATCTATTAGGATCTCCTGTTGCTCCGCCATTATATAAATCCTCTACATCAGCTGCAGTTAGTACCTCATCCCAAATTGAGTATTCATCTAATAATATATTAGCATAATCTGTTCCGCTAGTTTTTGCAAGTTGCATCGGATTAGGCGTATTGCTAACTGCTCCCCACGATCCAGTTAAAGAAACAGTAGCCTCTGCATTTGTTGTATTTTTTACTTCCTTATCTATATACATATTTAGCCCTGTTGCTGCTTGCGATAGATCATAAGTTATAACAATATGATACCAAGTATCAGCCCTTAATGTATCTACGCTATCAAATTGTATATAATCGCTTGCGCTATCATTAAAAAACATTTTGAATCTTATTTCTCCATTAAATCTAACTAGTAATTCCCATTCGTAATGATAAGCTCCTGCGCTAAAATGACCATTTTTAGTTATCAGCCAAGAAGTATCTACCTCTGGTAATTTAGCCCAAATAGAAATGCTAAATCCTCTATTTCCTCCTGATCCATTTATACTCCATAAATCATTATCTCCGAAAGTCATATAATCATCTACTCCATCAAAAGCTAAAGAATAATTATTAGTCCAAGTATTAGAAATATATAGCCGAGTTACTCTTATAACAAAATCTAAATGTTTTACATAAAATCCGCTATCTCCTGCAGAATCATCATAATCATCTACTGCTCCTTCAAATACTATTGAATCTACGCTTATATCTTCATTGTAAGGAGTATTTACTGTACCCCATTCTCTATCTAGCGCTTCTCTTACTTTTACAGCTATATTTTCTACTTCTAAATAAGTTTTAGCAAAACAAGAAATTTGCACTCTATTAGTATCTAAAATACTTCGTTGCTTTATTCTAGGATCAGCTGCAGTATCTATAGATGCTCCTTTAGTATTTAATGGGATAGAGCTAATCTCTCTATAAACTAAATAAGAAGCAGTAGTAGGCTGCTCTGCTCTTAAAGCAAACATTTTCGCAGCTGCTACTAAATCAGTAAGCTCGCCATAGGCGGATAATAAAGGATATATAATTGCTCCTGTTCGCATTATGTATAAAGTCTTTTTTTACCTTTTAACTCTCTTTGTAATACTTTTTCTACTATAGCTTGCGCTCCCTTTAATAATATATCTTTAGCCTGATTCTGTGTTTGATCCCAAGCTGGGCGCATAAATGGATGAGGATCTGCAGTAGCCGTTCCATACTCTACCATAGCGCCATAATATCCTCCTCCTCTTTGCTCATTTTTTCGCGCTGATCCTCCAGTTGCTTTTGGGCCTACATATAAAGCAGGCAATCTTCTTGAGGCTCTAGTGCTAAAAGCTTTTATACTTCTTCTTAAATCTCCTTCATCATTATTTATTCGCGATCTTGCTGCCGCGATAATAGGCTTTGCTGCTTGTCTAAATACCGCCATAAAGAATTTATCTTTTTTAACTGCATAAGGAATTTTCCTCATAGCTTTTATGAGTTCTTTATTTCCTAATACTTTTCCTGAAGTAAGCTCCATTAATTATTATCTTTTTCTACTGCAGTTAAACGAGTTATTTTATGCCTGCCATCTATATGAGCTATCTTCTCTATATAATAATATACATAATTTGCAATACCTCCATCATTCAAAGTATATCTTATTCTCCAATTCGGCTGAATTGTATCTTTATAATTTTCATATCTTATATAGAAATCTACTTTTTGCTCTCCTACTTGCTGATCTCCTTCTTCTCTTTCTCCTCCTCCTTTAAAAATCCTATAAGCCCAACAAGTTGTTATTTCGCTGGCTGCAGACCAAGACCTATTCTGTATGCCGCCATAGTTTGCATTGCCATCAAAGGTCGGCTCTTGAATTTGTATAGGAGTATCTAATTCGCCTATAGTAATCATAAAGTTTGAATTTTATAAGGATTCATCAAATATTGAGCCGTTTTAGGAATTTCAGATACTATTTTTCCTACAATTACTGATTGCCTATTCTCATACATATCTGCTACTACTATTTTAATAGCTTGAATAATAGGATCAGGAATATCTGAAGCTGCAGCATAGCCTACAGTATAACTACACCTCCAGGCAGTAAAGACATCATCTGTAGTAGGGAGGGTACTATCTTGAGCTGGATAAATTCTAGGAGGCTTTATTTGATGGATGACTTCATAATCGGCTGCAGCTAAAGTAACCCACGCGCTAGAAGATCTATAATCTATAGTAGTTGAATCAGCCTTCATAGGGCTTTTATATAAAATATTCAAATCAGAAAACCTATTCCCATACTGTCTTAAAGTTGTTTCTAATAAGTAAGTATTAGTAAATTCTTCTATGCGATGTACTGCCGCTTTTTCTAAACCAGCTATGTAAGTATCATCATCGGAGAATGTAATTCTTAAATGAGTTTTTAAGTCTGCAGTAGATACTATTTGTGTATCGTGATGGGAAGTTACTTCTAAAAATTTCATCCTTTTTTGCTTTTTTTATAATTTAACATAATATAAATTATAGTTTTTTTCTTATATTTTTTCTTATCTAGTGAATCTCTTGTATTCTATTATCTACAATGTTTAATACTAATACTTATTAACACTAGCTAAATCTCTTAAAGTGGCTCTAAATAGCCTTAAATCGCATTTAGAGTTTTTTAAAAAAAGGAGGGAAAAAGGAGCAAAAAGCTCCAATTTCCAACCTAATTTTATTACTAATTATGCTTCAATTAGTTTATAAAAAGCAGTAGTATTTTGTACTGCATCCCCATCAACTAAAGAAGTAACGACCATTCTAGGAAGTCCGCTAGCAGCGTTAGTATAAGGATCAAATAAAATATCTAATCCACCGAATTGCGCTATATGTACTTTAGAGAAATCTCCGAATAAAGCGTGACCTTTAGAAGCAGTACCTGAAGCAGCTACATTTCCTGATTGAAAAGCATAGTAACCATTTAATCTTCTATCAGCATTATCCCATATAGGAGATACTGAAGATACTTGAGCTAAAGTTTTAGCAGTCTTATAAGCATCCATATCTAATAAGTAAGCCATTCTAGCTCCTTCTCTATTTACACCAGCTCCAAGTACATCAGTTTCTAATTGTACAAAATCAGCAGCAGTTACACCAGTAGGTCCTGCAGCAGCATCAGCAAAGATAGACTCTGGAGCATTTGAAACATCCCCAGTATCTAATAAAGCATACTCTAAAGAAGCAGCTACTTGAGTAGCCATTTGTCTAGTTAAAGCACCTTCTAAAGATGGATTCTGCATCATTGATTCAGAAGTCATATTTACTACAGAGATAAGTTTCTTCGGAGTTAAAGTTACCGCAGATAAATCTCCAGCTGAAGATACCGCACCCGAAGTACCATCTTCAGAAACCCAAGTAGAAGAAATCCCTGAAAATACTGGAAACTTCATATCGTTAATCCCAAAGTATGTATTTGCTCCAGCTTGAGATAATACTAAATTTTTCTCTAATTGCTCTGTAAAGCTCATAGTAGTTTCACTATTTGTAGAAGCCGTACTCCAAGCTCTTGTTAATATAGATGAAGGAATACCAAATCCCTTAACTGCATTTCCAGTATAACGAGATTCATTTACTGCTTCTTCGTGCATTTCTTTGTAGATTCCATCAACTTTTCCTGTATAAGCAGCTCTTATCGCTCCCTGAAAAGTAAACTTACCTAAATCCTTATCAGTATTCGGAGTAGCAATAGTAGATCCTGATACTGCAGCAGCAGTTCTTAATTCTGCTTCCATTTTTTCTGTTCTTTTAATTTGAACATCTAACTCATCTATTGAAGCTAGAGTATTATCTACTTCAATAGTTTCAGCCTCATTAAGATTACGAGATTCTCCTTCAGCAGTATTTTTTATAGCCTCCAAAGTATCTACTAAACCTGAACGAGATTCTTTTAATTCTAATGACTTTTTCATTTTTTTCGTTTTAGTAAATTAATTTTTAAGTTTAATAATGTATTCAATTCAAATTCTTGCTCTTGTTTTCTTCTTATATTTTCTTTATCTACAAAATTACTTCTATGAGCTAAAGCTAAATTATCAGCTGAAGGATATGCAGGCAAACTCACAGGAGAAACATCGTAAAGCCGATCAACTTTATGGATTACTCTAATATCTGCTCCATCTTCTGATCTCTCCCAAGAGTCGCCATCTTTTCCTAGAGTAAAAGCAAAGCTACTTTGTGTAATATTTCCTAATTTCATATTCTCTTTTAAATCTCTCCCTGCAGAAGTATTAGGAATATCTAACTCATATCGTAATCCTTTTTCATCTACTCCTAGCCTTAAA
>TARA_R100001594_G_C4054271_1_pt1 | contig 20167 bp, 32 predicted proteins | sample TARA_R100001594 | Tara Oceans TARA_R100001594 (sample SAMEA2622752) | marine metagenome | biome: marine biome (ENVO:00000447); feature: marine epipelagic mixed layer (ENVO:xxxxxxxxx); material: "saline water (ENVO:00002010), including plankton (ENVO:xxxxxxxx)" | depth 150 m | reverse complement strand
TAATACAACATGTCTTCTTGTCTTAAATTCTTTTTAGCTTCTAATCTCTCTGTGATTTCATCTACTCTGTTTGAGTTGAAATAATGTTTTGTTTTCATAATAATAATTTTAATTGGTTACTTTTATTTTTAAGTTCATCGTAAAACTCATTTATTTCATTACCTGTTAATTCAAAAGTCATTACTGACATAATCTTATTAGCTTTCTTTTGATCTTTTGTCATCATATCAACAATCACTCTTACCTTACCAACAGGATTACAAGCCATTTGTTCTATATTATAATCTCTCATTTAATTCTTTTATTTATATCATCATTTATTTGTGAAGAGGCATAAATACCTACAGCTATTCCAATGATAAATATTGTTAAACATATTACTACTTCCATGTTTTTACTTTTTCTTCTATAACTTTGTTTACTGTATCGATACTCACGTTGAAATGTTTTGCTATTTGTGGTATTGTTTCATCGTGTTTTAATCTTGAAAATATCCATCCTTTTGTTATAGGTGATAGATCGTCATATTTTTTTACTTTCTTTCTCATTTTAACTGTTTTATTTTATTACTAATTGATATCATACCAGTACCATTACGACTTCTGTATTGGATCCTTTTATCACGTCTTTCAGGTTCTTTTGATTGTTCTTTCCATATTAGATTTCTTTGGTCTTTTATCCAATTGTAATAAGTTGGAACATTCAATACAATAGTTTTGTTTTCAGTTTGGTTTCTTATACCGTTATGAAATGCAAGCTCTATATCTCTCACATCTAAATTTTTGAAATCATTTTGTAAATCTCTTTTCAAACTATTTGCAAATGTTTCTAACCATTGTGAGTTCTTATTCTGATTCAATTCGATTAATGTTTTAGTTAATAACATTGTACAGAATTGTAATAATTCAGGATCCTTTATTTCTTTTATTACCATAGATACATTTCTCCTAATACTGATATTACATAACCGATTGCTATAAACATTAATATTGAAAGTATAATACTAATACGGTTTTCGATTCTTCTTTGCTTGTTATATTCTTTTAGATTCATTTGATTCGTTTTTTAATGTTGTAAATAATATATCCTAATATAGGTGTACCAATTAATAAGGTTAATAAACTTGGATGTGGTTCACCACATATTCCTAATGCGTGTCTAAAAAATTCTATCATTTAATTTTATTTAATACTTGTTGCATAATATCTATTTGTGATTCAATTCCTTTTGGTTTTTGTAGTGTTACTTGATTGAATTTACTTGACATTTTTTTCCATCTGGATAACCTGCGAGATGTGCTCCATGTTTTTTCTTTCTCAAATTTCATAACACCACGTTTATCTGATTCAGTCCAATAATCAACAAACTCTTGACACATTTCTGTTTCATATTCCCCATATTGAAATACCTCTTCACTAAATTCTTTTTCTCTTATAGAAATATCTTTCTTATTATATTTCTTCTTATTAATAGTGTTTGGTTTTTTTAAGGACCTGTTGTTAAGAATTTCCATAACTGTATCATCATTTATCTTGAAATGTTGTTTAGCTGGCATTCCCATACGTTTAACTTCCAGTATTTTATGGTTTTTAAGTGTTTTAAGAGCGTTTCTCTGTTCGTATGGTGTCAATGTAGTATCACGTTGTATATTCTCTTCTGTGTTAAAAAAATATCCGTCAATTAAGGATCCGTGTTGAATGAAATATTCTTCTTTACTTATGAGGTCGGCGAGTAGGACACTAGCCTTCAGTCCTACCGCCTGTGATAACCTTTTATTAACTATTAAAAACGCACTACTACTTAATAGACTTTTCATTCTTTATCTTTTGAAATACATTATATATTTTTTCAAATGTTTGTCTATAATTTTTCCACCCTAATAAATTAGATTCATGGTTTCGTTCATAAGCATAAACAGTTGTTCTATCTCTATTTATAACCTTAGAAATTAAATTGTGATGTATTCCTAATTCTTTCAAAGCTATTACTGAAACAACTGCACGTGGTAAAACAGTTTCAGACCTTCTATTATTTGTTGTTAAGGATCCTTTACGTAAACCACATACCTGTGTTGCCATATCTAATAAATCTTCCATCTCTTTTTTATCTGAATAATTTACTTTTATCATTAGAAAGGCATTTTTGGTACATCAATAATTTTACCTGTCATTTGCCATTCGTGTATGATAGCTGCATTTTCCAATACAATATCAATACTACAATCTTGATTTCTACAAAAATCTACAGCTGCTTTAACAGATGATTGACGACTGATTAATATTTGTTTTTTATTCTCTGCTTCAGGATCGTATTTTTTACCTCCACCACCTGTATAAGCTGGTTGTTGAATTTTAATACTACCTCTATCATTTAGAGTGTATTCTAACTCTTGTCCGATATCTAATTTGTGTTCCTCGGACTTACGATATAGTTTTCCTACATCTCCGTTTTCAAATTCCACTTCAAATACAAATAGTTCTTTGAAGTTACCTGACGCTTGCACGTTTGTTACTTTACTTTTTTTCATAATTTTAATTGATTTGATTTATATATTTAATTAATTGTTCTTTCATATACTCGGTGTTACCATTTAACCACTCTAAAAATTGAGAGGTTTGAAATACAAGTGTTATATCTTTTTTTATTCCATCAATAAAATATACACCTCCCATATACACTTCATTTTCAACACATTGAAACGTATGCATATCCCAAATGTGTCTGTATTCTGTTTCGTTATCTAACTCTTCAAACCTTTCCTCTATTTCTTTGATATCTTTTTCGCTTATATATTCCCAAAGAATATCCTCTTTTGTTTTTTTCATCGTTTTATTTTTTATAATAATTAGTTGAATTATCTAAACAATCACTACATCTCATGGTTTCAGGAATAAACTTTTTACCACAACAATCTGATAGTTCAGAACAATCACATTGATTGTCTCTATCACCACAATAATAACATCGTTGATGGTCTTCACAATATTCATCCATGTGTTCCGCTTCTTTATCACACAATTCACATGTTGGATTGTTACCATTCCATTCTGTAGGATCCTCGTATTGACCTCCTATAACTAATGTCTTTATCATTTGTTTATAGTTTTTAATTGTTCTTCTGCTTCTTCATAAGTATCAAAAAATTCTTCTTCTCCAGTTTCATAATCTGTTACTAAATAATCTACTGATTGTCCGAAACAAGAACAAATTGATATACCATTTTCAAGAGCTATATATACATATCCACTATTAGTATTAAATCCTGTTCCACCTTCCATGATCCACTCATTATTATCTAATTGACGATAAGCGTCTATAACTTTATGCATAGATTGTATGTCTAAGCTTCCCATTATATCTAGATCAAATTCTATTTTATTCATCGCCCATTTGTTTTTTAAGATTATATACTTTGTTATTACCTTTTTGCATTCTAAATAAATGTGTTAGAATTTGTCTAAGTTCTTTTGCTGCTGATTCTTTTTCTTTTGCAATAATATTCCAAAATTCAGCACCTTTTGTATCACCGTTACATTTTGCTGAAACTTCTAACTCATACCATTTTTTACAAATTCTTTCATTAACGGTAGCAGCCATATTTAATGTGTCATATACTAAGTCTGCGTCAAGTGATTCAATACCGTTGAATACTTCTTTCATAGATTCCTTTCGGTCTATCATATCGGTATTACTGTTATCAATTTTTTCAAGTTTTTTTATTTCCGCTTGATATTCAGAAAATCTTTCGTTTGTCATCGTTTTTTAATATTGATTAATAATGTGGTAAAATTACAAATAATATTCAAACTATACAACAATTACTCAAAAGTTATGAAACATTTTTAATTCATTGTTTTAAGACGTTTTGTAACTATATGAGGTATTTGTATTGTTTTATTGAGAAAGTGTCTTAGAAGTCCTCTAAACACTAAAATATAGTATTATAATAATAAGAATGAAATAGAATATTGTTAGTTTAATTGTTGTTGGTGTATGTTTTCTCATAATTCCATTAAAAGATTAATTGGTAGTTTTCCGTTTTCTTTTACAACTACACATCCAATTGCAGGTTTCTTTCCATACTTTGCGTACGCCATTGCATAAGATTCATGATTTATGCCACAGCCGGTCTGTGTGCCATATACTCTATAATTCTGTCCTACGTAATGTTCTGTATAACATTGAGTATGTAAATGTCCTTGTATAGTATTCATCATATCAGCTCTACATTTTGTCCGAGCAGTTCCACCCTCGCCGTGGATATATTGCACACCGTCTTGAACAAATCTTTCTACAAAATTCCAACCAGGAACCTCTAATACTTCTTTGTAACTCTTGATCCATTTCTTAGGTATGTTTGCAGTTTGTCCTTTACGCATAACCATTCTATCGTGGTTGCCAATAATACATGTAGCTTTTGGAAAATTTTTATACCAGAGTGATATTTTTTTAATAGCTAGTTCCAATTCAGTACCTCCCGACATCCCATCCGGATTTGTCTCATGATAACTCGAATAATGGTTGTCGATTAAATCACCTATGAATATGACTTGATTACATGAATGTTTATGATATTGTTCTACACACCAATCTCTGTAAGATTCTAAACAAAAGGGCTCATGCAGATCCCCGATGACTAGGACTGTTTTACCCTCTTGTTTACGAACCCTTTTTATTAACTTAATCTCATGAGGTTTCAACCTGTAACGGTTGTCTCTCATCTTACTTATTTATATCAGCAATTCCTTGCCCTACAATAAGCGTCAAACATGCATAGAAAATTTCTTGTGCTGCGTCTTCAGAAACGCCAAGATACGATACAATAGCTGGTACAACTACCGAAGCTACAGCGTACCAAAACTTCTTACTTGAAAACATTTGTTTGATTAGCCAATCTTTCATTTTAATTTATTTTTGATTAATATTTATATGTCCACACCCTATTTGGTGTATAATTAGGACTATTGTCCACGTGTATGAAACTAGCTCCTATTCCAAATCTATTAAACCCAGCCAACATTAAGGATCCTATAATTAAGTATCTTGTCTTACTATCTGTACATGCGATATCACACGCATAACCTTCTTGATGAGGACTTTTATTCTTAGCTGTTTTATACCCTCTCCTTTTCAAATCTAACTGATAAGCTTCTGTTCTGAATCCAGATGTAATACGGAACGGTGTATCCGCTATCTCACGAGCCTTTTGAAGTAACTCCATAAACTCGTCTTTCATGTTATCTCCGGATCCTGGTAAATCAGGAGAATCAAATTCCTTACTTTTGAAATTTTTGTACTCTTTCACTTTTTGTTATTTCTACAATGTGTTCGCCACCTTGAGATAGTATAACCGATTGACAATAATAGTAATAATATTTTTAATATTAATTCAAAATCGGCAAAAGTTGTTACGCCTATGACACTAGCGTTTACTGTTACTACCTCGCTTATGTCCTGTGATACTTTTTTTAGTGGCATGTTTAATGTATGTTTTCAAAGCTATTTCGTTTTTAGCTTTTGGTTTATAATTATTTCTCATTATGGATTCAAATCAGGTGTTAAAAAATCATCTAATGTTATTCTACCTCCTCTATGTTTTTCTCTTTCAAGATTCATACCCGAGTAGAATGCATTGGTGTCTGGTGATACGTCTGAACCACTCGATGTTGAATATTCTGGATAACTAGAGCTATTGTGTCTTAAATAGTCAATCATTCGTTCAGTATAAAATTCAGCGGTGTTACGTATTTCTTCTCTTAGACTACTCATCTCCTCTTGTGTCATACTTTCAGTCGTTTCAGATACTTTTACACCAATACCGTTATTTGAAACTCTTACTCTCAAGAATGGAAGACACTCATAAAAACCCCAGTGTACTAAAGAATCTTGAATATAGTCATCGACTAGTGTTTGATATACACCCGTTAATGATCCTGCAGTAATTTTAGTTTGTAAAGCTTCAAACAAATCTGTACCAAGCTTACTTTCTATATACTTACGTTGTGCAATCTTTAGGTATGGTAATATGAAATCATTATCGATGTTACCTCCCAGTGCCGTTGAGTCCTTAATCTTGTTCTCTGAAATAAATAATACGTAATTTGCCATCTATTTTTTCATTTTCAATGTTGCTGCGTCTAATTTATTTACTGCTGATTGATATTTTGATATTTCACTTGAAACATCTACACCTAAAGCTTTTGCTGAACTTTCAAAACTTTTGATTGCAGACTTCATTTTATCTACTAACGACTCTCCTTGTGATTTCATTGACCTTGCATTTTGCTCAGCTTTAAGATAATTATTTTCTACTTTATCAGATTTATCTTCTAATTTGTTATAAATACTTCGTTTCTTTTCAATATTAGCTTCTTGTTTTTGTTCTCTTTTATAGTTTTCTTTAGATATTTCTTCCAATTTTTCTTTCTCCTCTTCCCAATCCATAAAAGCCTCTTGAGCTAAAGTTTGTGCGTCCTCGTTTTCCATATACATATCAAGATATTTATCATAAGCTTTTTTGAAATTTGAAGTCAAATTTTCAACTTGTTTTGTTAAGGCATCTAATGTTTTTACATCTTGAAATTCAAATCTTTCTTGTCTCTTTTCAAGACTTACATGCTTCTTATTTAGGTTCTCGTAAAATTTTTCTTTTGTTCTCATAATTTATTTATTTTCTTGGGTTCTTATATCCACTATTCGGCATGTTCTTTGGAGCCCTACTAACTCTTGAATCATTTGCTTCTGGATAGAACCCATTTGCCCTTGCCTCTGTTGTTGTTATTATTCTTGTTGCGTCTTCTATATTTGTTCCGTCTGCTTCTCCTAATTTATAAAAATAGATCTCACGTCTCCAGTAATGACCACATTGAGGTCCTCCTTTGTAAAGCCAGATTGAATACGGCTCGTTACCATTTGGACCAAAACCTGGATTGTATGTTTCACTATTCATAGATTTTATATGTTCCTTTCTATATATTCTATTATTGTTTAACATATTAGTACAAAACTGTCTAGAGTTTCCACTTGATATTGCTGTTGAATATCTGTATCTAACTTTATATAAATTACTTTCTCTATCTTCTCCGTCTTGTTCTGGATCCAATTCATCTACACCAGAATCTGAAACAATAGCAGCAGAGCTTCGTTTTGTAGAAAACTCTTGTCGGTGTAATTTATTTAATTCATTCTCAAAATCAAAGTCCTCATGTTCATCTGTTACAATTTCATTACTTATTAATTCCCAATCGTCTCCAGGTACGTCTTCTCCGTACGTTTTAATGAAGTTTAAGAGACTTTCGTTGGAATGTAATGCTGTAACAGTAGAATGGTCTTTACAAGGCATATACCACACTTTTCCGTTTTCGTCTTCATGTTTATGTGATCCTTCACATCCCATCTCTTTTGCCTTTTCTTCTGCTTCAATTTCAGTTTCAAAAACAGGATATCCGTCTATATTGTTTACCCAATCGGAAATATTAAATTTTGAAAACTCATCTTCTTCAACTTGTTCGTCTGATTCTAATGGTGGTAATCCTAATTCTTCACGTATCTCATCTTGTGTCATAACCGACTTCATATCATCAATTGTGAATTGTGTAGTAATAGGTTTGTTTTGTATAAATTCGATAGGTATATTAATCTTATTGATTGTAAGTATCTTTTGAATACACCTCATTATTTTGTGTTGATATGGTTTTACTATCGTATTGAGATATACTTCAAATGCAGAGTTTAATTCATCAACATTGGATCCTAGACCGGTTTCGTTTTTAATTCCCATTAACATTGGACTCGTAACACGATGGGCGGTAAGAATGTTCTGAACGAGCAATTCTTGCAAGGCGAGGTACTGTTTGTCTGCGTTTGAAACAGCTATAGGTGTAATCTGTGGTACTTTTGTTGCGTCGTCTGAGAATGTTAATACAATCTTCCCACTAGCTTTTGCACCACTGAATTTATTTATAAGACTATTCTCTATTTCAATTCTCTCTTTCTGTGTCGGAACACCATTTGCAAAATTCACAAAGTACGATCCCGAGAATCCTTGAGCTATGTTGCTGAGGTGAAATTCAGCCACCATCTGATCAACGAGTGCCCAGTTACATCCCGCTGAATAATCTGGTGTAAAATAGATATCCATATTAGGAGAATAATCACCGTCATATATTATTTGACTTGGTGATGTTCTATCGTTCATATTAAAAGCTGGTATAGGTGTTGGTTTATGTTTTCTTGTATCACTCCAATCACTTGATACCCAATAAGTATCTACAACACCGTATTCGTTTGGTTTACCCGCTCTAATTCTTTCAACTGGAACGTGATGAATCTCTGAAATCTCCGTTCGTGTTTTATTCCAAATAACGTTAAGAGCAAAACCTCCTTGTAACTTATAATCAAATGCTACTTTTTTAATAACATCATGTAATGATTCTCTACCATTTACGTTGTTTACAAAACTTGTTAATTTGATAAAGGTTTCGTTATCTTCTGTCTCTTCGATATTCAACCCTTCACCAGCAATCATATCTCTTGTTGCGTTAATAATTGCAGCATGTGTCGAGCTGTTGTAATATAAATCAATTAGAAACTGTGGATAGAGGTTTGCCCAATCATTTGTTCCGTACTCAATCCAATCTTTATTCTGTTGTTCAGATACCTTTGGTGCGGTTTGTGTTTCTAAATTTATACTTAGTATGTTTTCCATTATAAGCTATTTAAGTATGTGTTTAATGATGTTCTCTCCGAAGCAGTTAATCCTCTATTCACCCATATAATTTCTACAAAAATTCCATCCCATAATCCACCTATTGCGTCTAAAACAAAATCACCGCTAATTGCTCCACTATCATATCCAGATCCCGAAGTTCTAGATTGAGCGCTACCGTTTAAATAAGCAGATAGAATATTTGATCCATCTCTTTCTAGCCCCCAATTATTAAAAGAATCTAATGATGGATTAGTATAACTCCAAGCAAATTTAGTTGAATTGTCTATTTTACCTCTCAATTCTGTGGTTGATTGAAATCTAAAAAAGTCACTACCACTAGAGCTACTATCATAGATAAATAAATCAGTACCTCCACTACTACTAACAGTAGATAATGATAATCTAGCATAGCAAGCAAAACCGCCAGTAAATGTAACATCTTTTGACCCGTCAGTTGCTAAATAGAATTTACTATTTGTACCATCTCCACTTTCTGCTCCGCCGGTAGCTGCGTCGTATGTAAAGTAATTATTTGGAGCTACCATATTATTACCTGAACCACTTTGATCTGTCCATTGTGTAATTTGATCGGTATCTTCCGGTGTAGATCCATCACTTTCTTGTAATCCTGTATCTTTACGCAACCAAAGTTTTAGATCACTACCAAATCTAGCTGGAGTCCATTCACCTGATACTTGACTTCTTACTGTATTAGATAATCCTAATTTCATTATAAAGTATCATTCTTATAAACTAAAGCTAATCCTGTTCCTGATAAAGTTATTGCTGTAAAGTTAAGGAATAATGTAGTTCCAGCAGCATACGTTCTATGCAAATCTGCGTCATCTCCTGTAACATTGGATCCTGTTGTTATTGATGCTATTGTAGTTTCTACCGGAAAGTGTACTGCATAATAATCAACGCCTGTCGCCGCTCCAATTGAGTCCGTATCCTCAATAATTGTTACAGATCCTTTTCCTAGTTGTTCACCTAATAATTCTACTGTTGAATTTCCCATATTTTTTTAATTTGAATATAAATAATTTGTTGTTGTTTCTGTATGTGTTGTATATTGTATTTGTTCGGATCCTACTGTTTCCGTAACATATAATTTACCCTCATGCACTTTACCCTTAACTACTCCATTGTTGTTGTTTACTGTTAATACTTCTGTTTCACTATTAGGAGCGTTTGTATCATTTACGCCTACCGTTCCAATCCAAGACACTTCATAAACTTCATAACTCCAATATCCATAAGGTTTGAAATTTACTCTCCCACTAAAAATATTTTCAGTTGTGTTATGATCAATAGTTTGTTTAACATACCTATCATTTTTTTTGACAATAGTTCCATAAGCATATTTAACTGTCTTTGTCATGTCATTAGTAAATTTGAAAAGATATCTTAAATTATTATTAGAAACACTTGTGTGAATTTTACTTTCTAATAAGCTCAAATAACTGGTTATTGTCTGTCCATATATTGCATGTATCATACTATATAATAGAAAAAACTCTTAATTATTTGTATTTCTCTTAATTTACGTTTTAACACCGAAAAGAACGGTTCTACGAGACTTTCGTATAGTTGGACAATACTTACATTAAAAACTTTTGTTCTTCGATTAGAACAAAATTACTAGATTAAGATTTTTTGTCTTTTTTCTCCTTTTCAAAATAGTCTTGCAATCCTAAAATCTCAACTTGTGATGATTTTACCGAGTCCAAATCGATGGCATTACCACCTGTTGAAACTACATGTCCTTTGTATCTTTTTTTTAATTTATACATAATTTTTTAATTTTCAAAGTTAGTAAAAAAAAAGAGAGAACATTGATAGCTCTCTCCTTTTTTGAATATATAAATAAATCAATTTTACTTAAACTATTGTAGTTAAAGTAAAGTGATCAAATGGTGTAGAAGTGTATTGAGTTAATCTCTGACACGGCTCTGGCTCACTCGAAGAGAAGGTCAAATCGTAGCCATTCATATCTCCAAAGGCCGCACCCGAGTTCGATGTTCCAGCGGTTAATTCACATCCATTTTGAATACCAAATGCCCAAATATCATTTTTATTGTTTGTAGTTTGATATAATTCTACAAAAATAATTAATCTATTTTGAGCCAATAACTTTATTTCGTTTCTATCGTCTAAAGTTAGTTTGTGCAATTTTAAGTTAATAGCACCGTCATAAAATACAGTTCCATTTTCAACCGACGCATTGATCGTCTCAACCATACTCGCCTGTCCTTTAGGTATTCTGTATTTGTAATAACCAGCACTATATCCTCCTGCACCTGCTAATTGAGTGACAGCTCCGTTTGCCGTTGTAACGGTAAGATCTCCATGTTGTGCGAAATAAATGTTACGCACTCCAGCCATGATGTCCTTACAGTCGAGCCCTCTACCTCTTGTTAATTCACATGCCATATAATATAGTTTTTTTAGGTTATTAAATTAGTTCATTCTTACAATATCTCCTGCTTGAGCATGTTGTGTGCCTCCAGTGAATTTAGCCACGACACGTACGTTATCACTCCCGTCAAGAGCCGACATGTCTAGCATACGAATTTCCGTAGTATCCGAAACTAGGTCCGTGCCGAAAAATAAATTACTCTTTTGTGCTGCATGCATCTGGTCAGCTGGTATGCCTGGGCAAACTGCTAATTTAATTCCATTATACATAGGAGTAAACTGATCGTTCATAGAGTATAAGTTTTGGAATCCTGCGTTTGCTTGATTCTCAATATATAATCTATAAGCTGCTGTTCCTAAGTAAATATATAAATCTTCTTTCCCCCATACTGCTGCTGGTATAGCTGCTGATATGATTCCTAAATTCTCATCTATATTAGAAGATGTATAAGCAGTTCCTGCACCACCAGAGTTATCTGACTCCGTTGGAGCATCTCCATTAAAGTTTAAATTCATTCCATCAAATTGCCCAGGGTTAGCTCCATTCCCATCCCATATGTTAGTTTCAACATGATCCGCAATAGTATCAGATAAATGACTTATAACAAAAGCTGCAAAATCTCCACTCATGTCTCTATTGTGAGCTCCAGCACTCATTTGAGCTGCTTGCCAGTCAGCTAGTAAGTCCTTCTTACAAAGATCTACATTGATTTGTAGTTCCTTTGGGTTTAAAACTCTTTCAGTAAGTGTAAGTGTTCCTGCGTCTGTGAAATCACATGTTGCATCTACAATCATTCCTGAATTAGCTACTTTAGTTATGTTTCTTTTGTATTTAACATTTTCTAATACTGTCAAATACTCTAATGATTTTGCTGAATTTAATGCTGCCGCTATATACTGTCCAGCATGTTCCCCAGCGTAATTACTTGTAATCGAATATCCCATTTTCTTATTATTTTTTTTGGTTTATACTTATTTTTTTCTTTTTTGTAAATTATAAAAGAATCTTTCTCTTGAAGGCAATTTTCTGTATTCTGCCGCACTTAACTCTTGTAAAACTGAAGTTTCTCCAGTAAACTTGTTAAATTTAACAGGATCCCCACCAGACGTATTTTCTATTTCTTTTATCTTATCTTTCATAGATTCTAATTCTGTCTTTAATATCTCTGTTAATTCTTTCAATTGTTTATTCATTGCTACTTCTTCAACTTTTTCTTCAACGATTGCAACCGCTATTTCAGCTGCCGCTTCAGCAACTTCAGGTGTTACTTCATCTCCTGTTGCTTCGTCAATAGCTATAGCAATTTCATCTTGTGCTGCTGCTACCTCATCAGTGATAACTGACTTTACTTCTTCAGCTGCTGGTTCTTCCATTTTGTCTTTATCTTCTTCTTCGTATTTTTCTTCTTTTGCAGTTTCTTCTTCTGCTGGTTCTTCTTCTTCACTACCAACACTTTTTACAGTTCCTTCTGTTTCAACTGTAAATGACGTTCCGTCTTCCGTTGTATAATCTCCTGGAGGCATTGGCATTGTGGATCCATCTTCTGTCATGATAGAAATATCAACACCCGCTTCCAATGAATCTGCACTTGATACTATAATTGTGCCATCTTCTAATTTAGCTTGGTACTCTAGATTGATTTCTTCATCAAGACCTAAAGCTGATAAAATTTGTTTTTTTATATCCATGGTTTTTTTGAATTTAGTGTTTTACAATATTGTTATTATGTAATAGAAATAAAATTATCTTATTTGATTTTCAAAATTTCTGCTAAAACTTCTAATATGTCTTCTTCTTTTATTTTGGTGTTCAATCCCATTTGTTCTAATCTATCTACAAAATATCCTTCAATAGATAATCCACGTAATTCACCCGACTTTATACGTTCCCACATTTCGTTGTTATTAATTTTCATCTTTACAAACCATGTTCCGATAGGTAAATCAAATCCATAAGCGTTTGACTTGTCATATTTGTCATCTTCTTTGATCCAAGATTCAATAGTTAATACACCAGATACTCTACTTTCGTGTTGATATGTAGCTTTGTGATGATTATTATGTTTCAAATACATCTCTGAAGCTTTACGTACCGTCTCTTTTGAGAAGTAAACGTAATAATCTTGGTCGGTAGAAGCGTCGTATCTGTATATATTTTTGTTCGGTATCAAAGCGGGACTAACTAACATTCTTTTTTCTTCATCTAACTTTGCAAGAGTCAAATTATTTTTACTTTTATTGAAATAAATGAAATCAACTTCGATAGCTGGATCCGAAACAAGACTAATTGCGTCAATTGCTAACTCTTCATTCTCGTCTGATATGACCAATTCTGTGATTTTATATGATTTTTTCTTCTTCTTTTTCTTTTTTGCCATTATTTTAAGTTTTAAGGTCTGTTTTATTCGTTTTAAGAGCGTTTTATATTATTTTGATATCAATCATTATATTGTTGATTCTTGTCTTATATCCTCTAATTGAGATTGAGAGTCCGTTACGTCATCAGTAACCACATAAGCTCTCATAGGTTCTTGTTGTTCTCCACCACCTAATGTAAAGGATCCTGTTTTAGGTGTTGATTCTTCTCCTGATTCAGTCGTGTCTTCAACATCCACTCCACCACCACCTCCACCGTCTCCAACATCTTGTGCATATATTTGTCTTATTGAAGCTAGTCCACCAAGTATAATTGCACTTGCAGCAATTGGTCCAGCTATAGGACCTAAATCTGCTATAGCTCGTGTTGCTCCTACAAACGTGTTGATAGCTGCTTGTGCTGCTTGTATTGCTTTTTGTCTTTTTGCTAACCTATCTTTTTTCTTTTGAAATTTAGCATTAATTTTTTCTTTTTGTTCTTCTGTTAAACCCTCTACCGCAAGTTCTTTTGCTTGTCTCCTGTCTAACTCTGCACCTCTTGCGTCTATATTAGCTGAGAAAGCGTCTAATAATTGTTGTCCTGCTTCAATTTGAGCATCCCTAGATTCCTGATCCTTAGTGTCTTGTTCTGATTGGTATCTGTCATTGATTTCTTTCTCTCTTGCTTTATAATCTTCATGAAGTTTTAGTTTTTCTTCATCTGTTAGATCTTTTGCCAACAACATGTTTTGGTAATGAGATTTTATATCTTCTAACTCTCTTTGTTGATCATCTAAATTCTTACGTCTAATTTCTTCTAAATATTCATCTGTACTTTTATCTAATGCTGCTTGATGTTCTTCTGCTTTCTTTTTCGCTTCTTTATCTGCGTCTTCTTGTATTTTATCTTTCTCGTCTTGTATTTTTTGAAGTCTGTTTTTTTCTAAAATATCAAACTTTTTATTTATCTCATTGATCGTTTCTAATCTTGTTGATTCCTTTCTTATACTCTCAGCAGCCCTTAAAGCTTCCTGTCTTTGTTGTTCAATCTTAGATTGTTCTCTTTCATCGTCATCTTCTATCTCCAATAAGAATAATTCGTTTTGTAATTTTCTTAAACTCTCTAATTCTGTTGCGTCTTGTTTTTGTCTTTCTTTTCTTCTGCTTCTGTATGTCTTTCTTTTTTCTTCTGCTTGTTCTTCTGATTTAATTTGTAGTTCAGTGGCACGAATAGAGTCCATTTGAGCTTTATTATACTCAACCTGCACACGAATTTTTTCATTCAATCCATCAATAGTAGCTTGATTTCTTTTTAACCAAGCTTCGTCATGTCCGTGTTCTGCTAGTAACTCATTGTTACTTCTTTGGGTTTCTAAAAAACTTTCAAGAGTAGCTTCCATCGACTCCAACTTCCTTTGTTTTTTCAAAAGAGTTTTTTCTGATTCGGTTTCTGCGTCTTGTAAATCATACTCGTGTTGTTTTTGAGATTTATAAGATTCTCCTAAAGCAAGCATTGCGTTTGTCTTCTCTAACAAAGCGTCTCTAGTTGCCCTTGTAGCTGCTGCATGTCTTTCTTGTGCTGCTGTAGATTTATCAGTAGATGAAGCGTAAGAAAATACCGCTGCTACCAATCCGATAATTAATAATGCTAGAGCTCCAATACCTGTCGCTGCTATCGCTGCCCTTAAAGCGTGCAATCCAACTGTCGTTGCTGCTACACTTCCAGTCAAAACACCTTGACCAACAGCCCAAGCTGCGTTACCAATTGCCATAGCTTTTGATAGTCCAATACCAATCTTTGTTTGAATGATCCCCAATTTCTCTACCGCAACTCTTTTTGCAGTCGCTGCCATAAGAGCTGCTTCACTCATCATTCTTATACCTGTTGCTATAGCTATTGCAGATTGCACTTTAACCTGTATTTTTTCCATGTTCTCACTTTCAATACCCATCAACCCCATAGCCCCCTGTGCTACTGCAAAACCACCGGCAATACCTTCTCCCATTTTTAGAAAGGCTTCAGCTTTTTGTTGTGGCTCTAGTCCTTCCATATTTTTTTCCAGGACTTTCATTTCACTACTTGCATTCTGTAATTGAGCAGTTAGTCTATCAAATTCCTCGGATCCTAATGGAGCACCTTCAATCGTATCTCTTAACTTTTCAATACGTTTGTTTAACTCATCTATATTCTTTACAGGTTTACTTGTATCAACTGTAAATTTTAAGTCTAATTTTCCTTTCTTTTTTGCCATATTATTAAGGTTCTATTTCAACTCTATTTGTATGATTAATATATAAATTTACATGAGCGTTCCATTCTGCATTTACATTTGCAGCTCCAGCAATATTAATCTCGAAAGTATTTGCTGTTGAAGTAACCAAATTTATTGTTCCTGTTGATCCTACTGTTGTAATGTTTTCATTGCTATGAGCGTCATGCAAAAATGTTCCGTCATTATAACATAATAAACTTCCGGATAATTTTCTAACTTGATAATGTCCTAATGTTCCTGATGTTCCCCCTGTGACTAGTCCTGTTATAAAGATTTCATATAATACAATTGAATTTATAGGAAGTGTTATTTCCTCACTAGATTCGTTTTGAACGTATAAATTAATATCATTCCCTGTCGTTTCCCCTGTTAATTGTATAACGCTAGTTTGTTTTGTTCCCGCAATTGCACCGCTTCCACCACCACTGCCAATTACCAATTCTCCTGTGTGTGTTGCGTTTCCGTATTTTCCTAATATTGTAGCATTAGTTATTTTATTATCTATTATGTGTTTTTTACCCGAAATTAAGACGTTTCTATTTTCTGATAACACATGATCCGTACCAATAGCTAAAGTGTCCTTAGAACGTCCTATATGAATGTTACTACCTATTTTTTTAGAAGTTGATGTAGCTGTAGATTCAATTATAGATTCTGTGGAAGTAAATGCTCTGCACGATCCTGTTTGATTGTCGTAAGTGTATCCGTAAGCCTCGCATGTTTGTTGATTAGCCGCAATATTATTATTTGTTCCGTCTGTAAATAACACTACTCCAGATCTTAATGTTGTGTATGGTTTTATTTTATATCCTCTTTTATACATTATGGTAATAATATTAATTCTACTTTACTTAATTTACCAGGTTTGTAATCTATTTTGTTAGCCCTATATAACCTGTTTTTAATTGTTATCTTATCATTAAAGTTAAAAGTATTTAATTCTCTTGAAGTTAGATTAACATGCACTGTAACTATTCTTGTGTCTGGATGATAAACTTCGTCATAATAAGGACTCCAATATGTATTAAATAAATTATGCGTTGGTACTCCCAAACTCGGTGGAGCAATGCAATGTCCAATCATTTGGTGTGTGCCAAAATTCAAATCTAAATCTGTTACTGCTGCTGGGTGTCCTTGTAAAGTTGAGAATAAACCAAATGTGGATTGGTCTTCACCAAACAAACCATTTGCTCCAGGTATTCTATATGTATCTGGGGCAACTGATATTCTTCCCCCTGTTCCTGTTGGATCAGATGAAAATGTAGCGTCATAAAGTATTCGTGGATTGTTGTCTATAGAATCGGTTACTCCTTCTTCTAAGCTTCCATTACATATATGCGGCACTGTTAATACTTGATTAAAGTCATCTAACACCGGCACCATCATAGTAGGACTAAAAACTTTTAATTGTATTTTTTGCGTGCCTGTTGCCATCGCAAAATCTCCAGCTTCAATTTTGAAGCTTCCTAACGTCAAACCTGTAGAAGATGTATATACTTTGTTCGCATAATCTTTTGGCTTCTTATAATCAAATGTTACAGTTTCTTTTAATTTTAGAGGTTTAATTTGCATTTGACCAACATCTACTTTGCCTGTCCAATCATGTTCCGCAATATCTATATATGAACTAGATCCTGTTATGAAAACATCTTCGTATGGTTCAATGATTAAATTATTAGCGTTTTTAGGATCCTGTAGTGTTACTAAATTAAACATTGTCATAATGTCTTTAATTAGATCCCACTGTTTAATTTTTCCTCTTTTGCTTAATAAAATACTAGAAGTTATATTTGGTGTAGTTTGCACCGCTACAATAACAGTAGCTCCTGGAAATGTTGTGCCGTAAGTTAGATAGCCTTGATATACATTTGATGAAGTTGTTTTAGCTTGTATTTCTATTGTATCATTTGCATCTAAATTCCAAACAACACCTACATTAAAAGCTGCATAAAGATTATTTTGAGCGGTAAGTGTTTGTGTGTATTGATTCACAATAGCTCCAGTTGAGTCTTTATGCACAATACGACAAGTAATAGTTGCATTACTACCGCTTGTATTTCCAATTAAAAAATCTCCATTTATAACGTAAGTAGTCGTTGTCGTTGTGCATGTGAATTTACTATGAACTGTGCTCCACCCTAAATCTGTTAAAGCTTGCGGCACGTTTGCACCACTAACACTTGTGCTGTTCATTTTAAGATTTGTGTATGAAGATCCTATAGTATTTACCGCGCTAGCGTCATACCAATAATATGCGTCTACATTGTCTTCCGCCCTTAACGGCTTTGTTTCTTTACCCCAATTAAAGTCCATAAACAACCTCTTAAATTGAGCTGTATTAATAAAATCGCTTTGATAACTAAAGCCCGCTTCTGAAAATATTCTATCCCACAGGTATTTAATTTGTATCCAAGGTCTAAAAGCGTCTGGTAATTCACTAATAACAGGAGCAAGTAAAGGTCCAGAGCTTCCGTCTGACTGATATATGTCTGGGCTCCAACGGCAAAATGGATATTTTAATACATTTGTAGTAGTTTCAGTTGGAAATACTGTATATGTTAAAGACCCTGTATAACCAGATGTCGGTGGTGTTATTTCTAAAGATCCATCCCAAGAATCTTTAATTGAATTTTTATTATATGGATGTTCTAATTCTGATAAACCATGACCACCCCCAAATTGACCACCGTCAAAATCATTTAACGTCTTTTTAGATAATATTTTTTTTAACGAAACGACATCACTAAATAAATTTACATTATAAGATACAATTCCGTCTTTCTCTTTTACTGCAATTAATTTTAGATAACCGTCAAATATTGTTAAACTATCTTCTTTCAAAATAGCTTTCGTCATTTTATATGGGTTGAAAGCAAAGCCGTCTTCTTTTACCGATCTTGTTACATCAAATAAAGTGCTAAATATTATATTGTTGTTTTTTGTTGAAGGTAAATTAAAAGCTTTAGAGTATGATTGTGGTTTCTCCCCTACGTTTTTGAAATTATCTATTGATAATGTAACAGGCACTGAATTAGCGTCCATTAAATCAACTAAAACTTGTCCGTCATGCACTCTGCTTAATAATTCTGGTGCAGTTTCTTCTGATTCCCTTACAGATACTTCTGTGATTTTTAAGTCTTGCGTATCTGCTGCATGATAATCTAACAATAAATACTCCTCTGTGTTTTGCGCAGTAAAGGTATAAGTTAAAAGTCCTGTAATATCAACGCTTGTCCAAGCTGCAACGGCATTCTCTGGTATGTGCCAATAATTTGTTCCACCTGAATTAAACGTTCCAAAATTATAAATGTTACCAATATAAAAATAACCTGTGCCTGTATTATGAAGCTTAACTGATACCGTATAATCATGACCTACTGTTAGTCCGTCTATCATTTGATAAACTCCTGTTGAAGATCCTCCTACTCCTTGTAATACTAAGGCAACATTTAAGTTTCCTATATTCTGAAATGTAGGTTTTGTGGTCGCTGTATTACCGACTCCGTTGGTATGAAACGCTTGCCATAACCCATTAGGTAAATATTGACTTACCGCAGAAAAAGATGGTTGATTACCACTAATTGGATAAGATGTTCCAAAACTAGATCCGCTAAACAAAGCGGTTAAAAAGAAATTTGGATCATTTACTAAATTAGGAGCAACAGGTGTTGATACATAACTAAATTGTCCTGTAGTATTATATTGTGGATATATTGATAATTGTAATGCCATTATGATCTATGTGCACGTTTAGGTTTTGATTTTTCTATTTCTATTGAATACTGTATAAGCTTATCATTAGCTTTGGTTTTTTTAACGTATTGTGTTGATGTTATTGTAACAGGTTCTACATACTTTCTGCCGTAGCCCATAATATCGTCAGCGCTGTCTTGATTTAATATATATACGTCATGTGTTAAAAATAATTCTTGCAACCACGTTGCTTCTTCTTCTGTTATATAATCTGTATTCAATGTAATGGTTTCTGTTGAAGCGCTTTGAACAATTTTAGTACCCCCTTTATGACCAAAAGCTCTATATGTTTTTTCGTTCCACGTTCCATAATTTTGGTGGTATGTGCTTGGTTTTTTGTCTAATGTTCTTGTAGATTTCTTTGTAAAATTATAGTAATCCCAAGTTCCCCATTTATTTACCCAACATAGCCTTATAGTTTCAAACCCTTTACAATCATCAAATTGTTGGTGTATTACATATTTCTTAGAAATTTGATTACCCGCGCTGTCTCTGATATAAAATTCGTAGTGATCCCAATTAGCAGGTAAAGTGACTCCAGTGTTAGTTAAATTTGCTGGACCTATTCCCCTGTATATTATATGTGTTTTACTCAAACCATTATGTCCATAATAACCACCATTGGATCCAGTATTAGAATAAATTAAAGCAGATCCTG
>TARA_R100001594_G_scaffold11741_1_pt1 | contig 20194 bp, 26 predicted proteins | sample TARA_R100001594 | Tara Oceans TARA_R100001594 (sample SAMEA2622752) | marine metagenome | biome: marine biome (ENVO:00000447); feature: marine epipelagic mixed layer (ENVO:xxxxxxxxx); material: "saline water (ENVO:00002010), including plankton (ENVO:xxxxxxxx)" | depth 150 m | reverse complement strand
CGTAAATCGCGGCGGCGTAGTTCAGGATGATCGGCGAGCATCTTACGGTACGCCGCCTGCCAACGACGATATCCCTTTTTAACGCGACCCCGAAAAATATTCTGTGGAATTAAACGCCGTCTGATATATCCGGCGTAACGCTTTAAAGCGTAACAATTAATAACGAGTGTATGCCTACAAACATCACTCGTACCGATGCGACCTCCAGCACGCTCACATTTGCTGAACAAATGGTCGCCAAGCTTCAAGCTGAAATTCTAGCCGGCTCTTCCGGCGTTGTGCAAACCACCATAGACGGCACGACCGTACAGGTCAGCCGCAACCAAATGCTCAAAGAATTGACACGCTGGCAAAAAGAGGTCGCCAGAGCAAACGGTACGCAACCACTTGCTTCAACAATCGATTTAAATCATGCCAATGATAGCTGACGCGCTACGGTTTATAACCGGCAATCGTAAAACAAATCTGGATTATGACGGAGCGGCAACCAATGACCGCCGCTTTATGCCGACCACCCGGCTTAAAAGCACCGATCAACTCCTTACCAAAACAAAACGTAAACGACTGACGAACGCAGCACGCGATTTGCAAAGAAACTTTGCAGTAGCCGCTTGGGCTATTCGTCGGCATCTAGACTACGTAGCTCGCTTCAGCTTCGAACCAAAAACCGGCGACAAAGGTCTTGATGCCGATCTGCGTGCGTTGATGGAATGGTTTTCGCGGCCGTACAACTGCGATGTCTCGGGAAGACACAACCTCGCTCAACTCATACGCATGGCTGAAGAACGTCGAACTATCGATGGTGACGTGTTTTTCATCAAATTGTCCAACGGACAACTCCAGGCAATCGAAAGCGACCGTGTTCGTGACCCAGAAAAAATCGTTGACGACGAGCAATGGGTTCACGGCATTCGAGTCAACGCCGGCGGACGCTCGAAGCGGCTCGCTGTCTGGAGGCGTGACGGTCAGGGAGGCTACGACTTTGAACGGACAGTCGGATTTAACAACGTCTATCACCTCGGTTATTACCAACGCTTCGATCAGGTTCGCGGCATCAGTCCGCTAGCTCCCGCTATCAATTCACTACGCGACCTGTATGAGAACTTTGATTATGCACTAGCAAAAATGAAGATTAGCCAGATGTTTGGGTTAGTCGTCACCCGCGAAGCCGCCGGTGGTTTCGGGGAATACACTAAAACGGATGACGCTGGATACAAAGTCGACATGGGCAAAGGACCAGTTCTTCTGGACATGGATCCTGGCGACTCAGCCGAAATCATTGAGAGCAAGACCCCCTCCACGGAATTCCAACATTTCACGCAGGCCATGACGAGCCTGTCACTTAAAGCCTTAGATATCCCTTACAGTTTTTATGACGAGGGGTACACAAACTTCTTCGGGAGCCGCTCGGCTTTTATTCATTACGAAAAAGCATGCAAGGCGAAACAGGCACAACTCAGTGAACTGCTAGATCACATCACCGGCTGGCGTATGAAGCTGTTCATCGCAGATGGAACGCTAAAGCTTCCGCGCGGCCTGACACTCGGCCAGTTGAACTGGGAATGGGTTGCGGACGGAACACCGTGGTGGAATCCGCTGCAGGAAATTAACGCCGACATCGCGGCCATCAACAACGGCCTCAAAACACGCTCGATGGTAGTACGCGAACGACACGGTAAAGAATTCCGTGATGTTGTTGACCGACTCTCCGACGAGCAAAAGTACATGGCCGAAGCGGGAATCATTGTCGACATTGCCGGCGTGCCGCTTGACGCTGATCAGGCAGGTGAAGAAATCCAACGTCAGGCAATCGAAATCGTAGATCGCGAGGAAGAACTATGACCCAAAAGAAAGTACGCGCAGAAGCCCTGCGTTTCACATCCGGCGAGATCAGTTTTACTGAATCGGAAAACGCCGACAGCCCCGTTACCGAATACGATGTTCGTTTGCTGGCTCGATCCAGCGGTGCGATCGAACATTGGTATTGGGGTCAACAAACTATCCACGACATGAGCGGAATGAATGTCGCTCCAAAGATACCGATTGATTTCAATCATGATACCGGCGAGATCATAGGGTACTTAGACCAATTCGAGCAAAGCCCGGAAGGTCTTGTCGCCAGTGGCAAGCTCGTCAGTTTCTCTGAAGACGACCGTGCCGGCGATATCGCACGCAAAGCCAAAGCTGGCATTCCCTGGCAGGCTTCTATCAATTTCGGAGGAGACGGTATCCGCGTTGAGAACGTCAGCGAAGGAACGGAGTTCTCCGTCAATGAAAAACAGTTTACCGGTCCTGCGACCGTGATTCGCAGTTGGCCGCTGAGGGGAGTCGCGATTACGCCATACGGCGCGGACTCATCCACAGAATCCGTAGTGTTGTCCGACAAGGGCAATGAATTTTTAGTCGAAGTGAAGGAGACGCAGATGAGCGACGACCAAATTCAAGACGCAGTCGAAGAGGAAGCAGTAGTTGCGACCGAAGAGGCTGTGGAAGAATCCGTCGAGCAACCAGAAGCCGATGATCACTCCGAAGAGCAAGAAGTGGTCGCTGAGTCACCTGAACAAGAACAGGCTGAACCAGCGGATGCCCAGCTATCTCAGGCTGAAGGCAAACGCTACATCGAACTTTTTGGTGCTGATCAGGGAGCCGTTTGGTTTATCGAAGGCAAATCTATCAACGAATGTTTTGCACTCAAAGTTGCGTTGCTTCAGGAAGAAAACAACAGCCTGCGTGAAGAGGTCGCAAACCTCCGCACGTCAGATCGTGGTGAGGATGCTCCTTTGAGCTTCTCAGACGAGCCGCCTGTTGAAGTGTCTGAGCAACAACGCAGAGTCAATGAACTCAAAAAGCAGGGAATCGAATCAGACTTTGTAGCCAACATGGCCGCAAAGATCGAATCCCAACTTAATGGCTAACACATCCCCACCCCCCCCTATCAAACAAGGAACATATAAATGGCCGATACACCAGATTATATGACTTCAGCAACGGTCTTGTCGTTTAACGACTCAGACCTTAGCTTCGACGTTTCGGATGTCCTGGAGGATTCTCCAGTGCTGAGACGACTCAGTGCATTTTCTATCGACGGTACTCAAACCAAGTACCAACGCAAAACAGCGAATCCGGTTACTGGGTTCCGAGCCGCTAATGACGGTACTCAAAATGACGTGGCGACCTTTGAACAAGTGACTGTCGATCTAGCGATTGCTGATGCATCGTTCAATATCGATATCGCTTTGGCTCGCGGTTACCGTCTCGGTGAAAGTGCTTTCATCGCTTTGCAGATGCGCAACCATCTTCAAAGCATGATGTTCAACATCGAAAGTGAGCTTATTAACGGCTCTTCTGACGCAAACGGCTTTAACGGTCTAGGCGACGAAATCGATGCACTCTCAGATGCCATGATGGTAGATGCGCAGGGCACGTCAGCCGACGAAGCTAGCAGTTGTTACTTAATTCGCACTGGCTTCAACGATACACAGGTAGCGTGGGGCGCAAACGGCGTTATCACCGCTGACGATACTGTGATTTCGCGAACCATTGGTTCTGCAACCGGTACGTTCCCGAGTTACTACACTGCCGTCACTGGTTACTGCGGGCTGATCTACGGCTCCAGTTACAGTGCCGCTCGTATTTGTAACCTGACCGAAGACAGTGGAAAAGGTTTAACTGATGAGCTTATCTCGAAAGCTATCAGCCTGTTCCCTGCCGGCCGAGGACCCAATTTAATTGCCTGTTCACGACGAAGCTTGCACCAATTGCAGGCATCGCGTACAGCCACAAATGCCACGGGTGCGCCAGCCCCGTACCCCTCGGATTCTTTCGGAATTGAAATCGTAACCACCGATAGCATTCCTAACAATCAGGCAATCATCAGCTAATGAGCATTGCCAACTCACTTGAGTCGAATTTCAAACAGTTGCAATCCGCTGCGGGCGTATCCATCAAATACGCTCGTGGCGAAAGCAACATCACCGTAGTGGCTGTGCCGTCCAGCACTCAATTCGTTGAGACTAGCGGCGATGGCTACATGGAATCAGTCGAGAGCCGGGACTTCATGTTCCTAGCTTCCCAGCTGAATTTAAGCGGTGCTGAAACGCGACCCGAGCGAGGGGACACGATTACCGAAACCGTCAATGGCATCGAGCGGACTTACCCCGTTACGAATCCTGGCGGTGGCAGGTACTACCGATACTCCGACCCGTATGGAAAGATTCTTCGCGTTCATACCAAGTGGACAAGCTAAATGTCAACATCGTCACTTACAGCCTTAGCCGATGGTGTCGTTACTCGTTTGAGTAGCCAGTCATTTAGTAAGTCTTTTTCGGTAAGCCGGAACTATCTCCCCGACTTCGAACGGGAAGAACTTTCCGGGGTCGAGATTTCGGTATTCCCGAACGGAATGCAGGCAAGCACGGTCAGTCGCTCCAAAGAACAGTTCATCTACACGCTGAACATCGTTGTGCGGATTCCGATCACGCCGAGTGCTTCGCCTGATATTTCGTCGGAACTTTACTTCGTTCAAGAAGTTCGTGATGCACTGCGTCTTATTTCAATCGGCACGGCCGGTTATCAGGGGATTCAAAACGACCCCGCATATGACCTCGAAGCCTTAGCCGAGCGAAATGAGTTTGTCGCAGTCTTAACTTCCACATATCTCGAAATTAAATAGGAGCCAATAAGATGGCTTATGTACTGGGCTTAAACGCAAAGATGTATCGCGAAACATCTACCGATGATTCAACATACGTCGAAATGGATAACATTCGTGACGTTTCTTTGTCACTCACAAAAGCAACGGCTGATGTGACTACCCGAGGCGGCGATGGCTGGCGGCAGACTGTGTCGACCCTGAAGGAAGGCTCCGTGTCTTTCAGCATGGTTTACGACACCGGTGACGCTGACTTTACGGCCATCAAAGACGCATTTATGAATAACAGTGACGTGCGACTGAAGATTCTCGATGGTGCTGATCCACCAGCAACTGATGAAACCGTTCAGGGTTTGAAATCGTATTTCACTGTTTCAGATTTTAGCATTAATGAAAACCTCGAAGAGGCAATGACTGTCGATGTGACCGTGCAAACGACTTACTCGGCGACTGCTCCTGCTTGGTATTCGGTAACTGGCTAATTAGTTTTTTTAATGGGGCGAACAAATGGCTAATTTTTCAGACCTTAACGGTCGCAACTGGGTTGTCACTCTTGATGTGTACAGTATCAAGCAAATTAAAAAAGAGTTAGAAGTAGACCTCCTCGATGAGAAGGTTCATGAAACTCTTCAGCGAATTGCAGAAGATATTGTGCTAGCAATCGATGTGCTTTACCTCGCATTGAAAGAACAACTAGACACTGCGAACATCTCCGATGTGGAATTTGGACGGTCACTTGCCGGTGACTGTCTAAATGATGCAGTAGGAGCGTTAGTGGAAGCTCTAGTGGATTTTTTCCCGAACCCTCGAAAGAGGGAATTCATGAAGAAGATGTGGGAAAAGGCAACCAGTCACATGGATCGCAGTCACCAGGAAATGATCGCGATTCTGGACGACGAAAGGATCGATTCGAAGCTGGAGAGTCAGATGGAGGAGCTACGGGAGAACGGCGTGAAAAGCGTAATCTCTGGGCTGAACTCTATCGAGTCGCCGGCTACATCGGAGTAAACCCTGACCGTTTTACTTTCCGCGAGTTGTCATGGATGGCAGACGGAAAGATGGATGCCGAATGGTGGCATACAGCAAACATACTGTGTTTGCATGTCAACATGAATCGCAAAAAGAATGCAAAGGCCAGACAGCCACACGAGTTTCATCCGCTTCACAGTCGCAAAAAGGTGACCAAGAAAAAGGGTGACATTACATGGCTAAAGGCATTGCTTCCAAAAGGCGATCCAGACCGAAAGAGCTTCGAGCAGAATGAACCCGTTTCCAAAGATTAAATCTCCGAGAACGCCAAACGATGCGTCACGCAAGTTGATGAGATCAGCTTTCCGTGACGCATCGAAAAGCGTTACCGGCGGAATAGAGTTCTTTGCGAGTTTCAAGCAGGTTCATGTTAACAACTCGAAGTACGAACGCCGCGTGGAACGCGAGTATCGGATTATTCTAAGCCGGTTCGGTGCGTATGTGAGAACCACGGCTAAAAACTTGTTAGGCCGCAAAAACCAACGCCGTGTAATCGACCGCAAAAAAGTCTGGTACAACGGCATGAGGTATCATTCCTGGCGTTACGCAAAGCCCGGCAAGCCTCCAAAGAATCATTATGGCGGCTTAAAAAATTCGTTGCGGTTCAAAACAGACGTTCGCAGGCGAAACGTAAAGATTCAAACGACGAAAATTGGCAAAGGAACGGCCGCACATTTACTTGAATATGGTGGCAGGCAGTCAATATTAGTCAATTGGAAAACAAGCAAATCAGGTAGGCTTAAAATCTCTAAGCGACCTGAAGACTTGATTCGTAAAAACGTGCGGTATAAAGCACGGCCATACCTGCGACCGGCCTTTGTTACTACGTTCGAAACATTCCTACCGGAACTGCTTCGTCGTAGCAAACTTCCCAACGCTCTCAAGGGAGTATTCTATCAACAGGTTTCCGCTGCGGCGGGGAGGTATAGATAATGGCACTTCGATCTCTTGCCGGTCAGGCAGTTGTTGAACTACTTCTGCGGGACCGCATGACACAAGGCCTGCATAAGGCCGGAGCCAAGCTAAAAGCATTCGGCCGCATGGTAGATACCGTTGCCATGGGGATGATGAAAGCCGGAGCGTTGATGGCTATTCCCACGGCCGTTGCCGGCAAGACGTTCTTAGCGTTCGAAAAGCAGATGACTCAAGTCGCGACTATGCTCGATGATCCCAAAGCGCATATGGAGAACTTTAGAGATTCGATTCGGAGGATGAGCAAAGAGTTCGGTGTGGGTACGGACGAGCTTGCCGATGGACTTTATAGAATTCTGTCAGCCACTGTACCAGCAGAGGATGCGTTAACCACGTTAGAATCAGCCATCAAAGCGTCAATCGGTGGTATTACTGACGTTGCGACAACAACCAAAGTGATCGTAGGGATCATGAATGCTTACGGGATGTCAGCATCGAAGGCGGTAGATATATCAGACACTCTGTTTATGACAGTTAAGCGTGGGCAACTTAATTACGAAGAACTCGCTAATAGTATCGGTACGGCGACATCATTTGCTAAACAGGCTGGAGTCCCTATTGAGCAATTAGGAGCAACGCTTGCACTCGTTACAACAGCAAACATTGCGGCTGACAAAGCGATTAATGGCCTGCGTCAGGCGTTTGCCTCAATGATGGCTCCTGCCGCCGAAGCCGACAAAGTATTTAAAGAACTGTTTGGCGAGACATTCGATATTTCGGCAATAAGAAAATCCGGCGACATAATACAGTTCCTAAAGCTTATTAAAGAGAGAACAGATGCACTAGCAGAAGGTCCGCGGCAGAAAGCTTTAAAGGTACTGTTTGGAGATATCCGTGCCGCCCAAGCTCTGCTTCCTGTTATTGATAATGTCGAAAAACTGACAACTAACATGGACTTCATGGCGAACAAAGCCGGTGCGGCTGACGCTATGTTTCAGTTGTTTAACAAAACACTCGGAAAAGATTTTGACCGCTTGGTTGAAACCGCAAAAGACATGAGGTTAGAACTCGGGATGGCACTCGCCGACACGATGGTGGATTGGTCGAAGTCATTGACAGAAACCTTAGAAAGTATGACGGAGTTCATAGCGAATAATAAAGAACTTATTGTTACGTTCGCTAGATTAGCAGTCGGATTAATTACCGGCGGTGCGGCGTTGAAAGTGTTTAGTGTTTTATTAGGTATCATCACTCCGATGGTCGTAAGCTTAGGTAGCGTGCTGATCAAAGTATTGACATTTGGATTAATCGGTGCGGCCAAAGGAGCATACGCATTAATTGGCGCATTAGCACCATTGTTGCCAGTGTTAGTCGGAGTCTTCGTCGGCATGGCCGCTATGAATCAAGCGTTTAGTTTAGGGTTGACTCTCGGTCAACAATTTGCAGCGGTGTTAGCGACTGTCATTGCAAGTCTGGTTATTTACAAAACCGTTGTAGCCATAATCAGTGGAGCGATGGCAATTTGGAGTGCTTTGACAGTTGCTCTTACGGCGGCGAAAGCGGCACTTAGTGCGGTCATTATCGCGATGGCCGCTTTTATCGGTGGAGCCTACCTCGGGGCAATTTTGGCGTTTGCGGCGGCGTTTATATATTCGTTCACAGAGGCTGGATCGTCGTTTGATGCTTTTGGAAAGCGGTCAACAAAAGTATTCGGAGAAATAGCGGATGCAGGAAAAACCGCGTACAGCGGAATGGTTGCGGCGTGGCAAGCTGGCGACATGGAGCTTGTAGGTAAGATTGCTATCAAGGCGTTAGAACTAATTTGGGCAAAATTCTGGAACTGGCTGAAAGAGGGGTTTTCTTCGTCGTGGGATGCTGTTGCGAATCTGGCAAAGGATTTTGTCGGATTTTTAGCTGTGTTGCTAATCAAACCGGGGCAATGGTTACTCCAAGGATTTTTATGGGTAGGAAACGCGATTAAACATTTCTTTAGTTATGTTGTTCAGATCATCGAAGAGGCATTCATGACGATCACCTCGTTAATAGCCGGGACGCTTCATTTCGTTACTGGTGGTTTAATCGGAATGAGTACTGACGAAATCGGAAAGTGGGCAAACGAAATCGGCGACAAATACGAAAAAGAACGCGCCGAAATGACTAAAAAACACGACAACCTTCAGAAACAAATAGAGGAGCAAGTAAACGAAACAGTAATCGGTCTTTTCGATCATCATGACGAATCGGCACAGGCTCGTCGTGAGCAGGCTATGAAAAACAGAGCGCAGGAAGCCGCTCTAACGAAGGAACTCAAGTTACTAGAGAAGCAGGCATTAGCCGCCAAGAAAAAGAAAGATGAAGAAGAAGGCGTGGTCGATCAACTCGGCGGTGCTGGAATGACCGGTCTTGGAGAAATGCTGGAGAACTACGAACCGGCAATTGGTGAGGGTTTCAAAAATGGAATCGAAAACGCTGACATTCCGGATATCGATATTCCTCAGCTGGATACGATGAACAACAATCTCGGCGACATCGGCACTGGAATGGATCAAGCCGCACAAGCCATTTCGATGGGTATGCAGGGGGCATTCGGAGCCGCGTCAAACATTAGCAATATTCGCGATATCTTTGGGCGCGGGTCAGTAACGTATGAATCGAGAGTTATAGACAAACTAACCTCGATGAACAACTTCATGAAACAAACGGCTCGTAGCACGCAAGCAACCAATAGGAATCTAACATGGCAGTAAAGATTACCGAAAAAGTCACTTCCGGAAATACGGTTCTTAGTTCGACTGCCCCAACAACGACAAAACTTTACAACGTGTGGGGTACGACGAGCGAAACTGAAGTTATTTCAAAGATTGAAGAAACCGCTCCAACCGCCCACCGGGGTTTGCTGCGGGCATCTATTGAATGCGACCCTCAAGACCATGAGTTTTGGGAAGTCACCGTCGAATATAGTCTGGAGGAATCGTTACGGTACGTGACCGATGTGTCATGGACTACCACTGGTAAAACGCAGACTCGCTTTCGTTCGTTAAACACAGAAACCGCCATCGACTTCGATAGGAATCCTTGGACAAGCCCACCTGATTTTGACGGATTAATAAACGTCTCCGAAGACGGACCCGCAGGAGTCGATGTTGTCGTCCCTACTCTGTCGTTTACTGAAACGCACAAGTTTAACCCAGTTGATATTACGGAAGAAAAAATCGCCGGCTGGTCAAACCTGACGGGAACGATAAACAACACAGCCTTTCGCGGGTTTAAAAAAGGTGAAGTGTTATTTAAAGGCGTTTCCGGACAAACGAACGCAGACCTTGTGAGTCTGACATTTGAATTTGATGTCGCCAGGACATGGTACTGGAGCCAAAACGGCTCCATAAAAACGATTGAAGGCTGGAATTACATGTGGTTTTTCAACCTGCCACAAATGGATTTAGTCACTGGCTTGACGTTTCAGGTTCCTATGGCCGCTTATGAAGAGCAAGTGTACTACTACGGTGTTTGGGATAACGTGATACCCGAACGTGTCGGTCTTCCAACGAATACTAACCAACCAAACGCGAACGAATCAGAAGAGGATGCAGAAGATGCCGATTGATTTCGCTCACAAAGGAAGAAGTAGATTACTTAATGCGGCCGAGCATAATTCAATGGCTGGCGCAGTTAATTATGTTGAACAAAACGCACAGTTATATCAGGCAAACATCAACCGCCAACAAGTCAAAAATGAATTTGTTTGGGTCTACGCGACGAGTTTTATACGGGCTGGAACAGCCGTGCAGTTGGGTGGAGCAATTGTGAATATTGGTGGTGATTTTCCTCCAAACGATTCGGTTAATGCAGTCACCGTAGGGCAAACGCAACGTACCGGTATTCTTCAGACTAGTCGAGCGGTGTATGGGTCGCCGCCAACCCAAGACAACACGGAGAATGCGGATGGAACAAAAATCTGGGACTCTGGTCGCGGTGCATACGGAATTGCTAATTCCGCGATATTAGCGGGAGACGTTGGCAAAGTTCAAACAGCAGGGATTGCCGCTGCGAGAATACGGTTCGATTCGTATGACGACCTCATTGCATTTCCTGCTACCACAAATCTCGTCGGTGATGATTATCTCGGTGTCCTACAAAGCGCATACGCTGGTCGTGCTGGAATGCTGATCACAGGCAGGCCTCCAGCAATCGACGCGAATTATTCGTACACATGGGCATACGTCCTTATTGGCAGTTTTATAAGCCCTTACGCGACGCGAATTCGAGCAAAGCTGGCAGAGGATTTAGACGTGAGTGATTCAACCGCCTCGATCAAAGACATCGTGCCGTATGACGGCGTGCTGCCGACGACTTGGAAAGCCTCAACGTATCGAGGAACAGTTCAAAACCAAATGCAGTTTAAAGGCTCGTCTAACTACTACTGTGACGTTGCATACAACATCCAGCAAAACCTATGGCAACTAACCGGAGTCCAATGCTAAATGGGGTGTTGTGATCAATGCGAAGACTGCTGTGTTATCGATGACAAGTTTTCGCGAGTTAATATTGAAACTCTGACGTTCTCGTCGCAAAGTACATCCGGCAGTGATTACGAGGTCACAATGGATGATACTGTGATATCGGCTCAAGCAGGCGATACAATCTACGGCGAATCGCAATTGGATAACTACGATTATTATTACTACGTAAAATCAGTAAGTGGTGCAGTAGTAACGGTAAGCTTTTTATATTCCGAAGGAGATTGGGAATCATCCGGAATTGACCCTGACCCGGAGAATCAATCTATATCGTCGTTTCAAACGCTTAGGCTTGGATCAGCCTACTACACTAACGACACGCCAGCCAATTACATGTATGGTGTCACCAAGGATGGTTTTCTTGTAAACAACGCAAGTGCGCCGTTGTTTCTCACAGATGCAGATGAACTGTACTCTTACACACTTAAGGTTGCCGGCAAACGCAACGGTAAAGCAACCATTGCAGAACACCTGAGAATTCGATCAGCTTCAAATGCCGACTCAACGAATTATAACGAAACTAAGATACTACTAAGTGATTGCACCGAGTGCCGCGCAGATTACAAGCTTACGAGTGAGCTTGTACAATCGTCAACCACTGAGGTTTGCCCTCCAAGCATTAACGATCAGGGAATCCTTCCCGCGTCGGACGGCACTGTCTACGGAGATTATAAAGACGAAGATGGTGTAGTGCATTTGCAATATTGTATTAAGCAACAGTATGCCGACACTGGAAGCGACCCAGACCTCTCAACCGAAAAATCAAGCTTTACCGCGATGGCCGGTCCAGGCGATATGATTGCGTTTCAAAACGGAACTGCCCTTGGTGACGGTTCGAGCGGAATGGGTGACAAGACAGGTATCGTTTTTAGCACGAGCGTTAAAGTAAAGTCGGTAAGACTAGACTATACAAATCAAAGTGATCCGCGAAACAGCAACCCGTATCATCGTAGCGATTGTGACCCATGCATAACTTGGCAATGCTCTGACAGCATTACTCGCCTACCATATTTAAATAGCGGTAATCGAGATGACACAGGCCTTTTAGTAATCAACGGCACGGCTTCGTTCGACGGCAGTATTGTCACAGTCGGTGGCAATCAAACCGTTAATCTCGCTGCTCAACTCGGTACTCGGTCAATGTCTGATCCAGACGGTACAACGAACGATAATTTTACAATGAGTCCGATAAGAGTTGGAACGGTTTCGGACATCGAGGTTACTGGTCGACAAGGCGACTCGGTTACTCATGGTTGGACAATAGTATTTGGCGATTCTAGCGGAGCGGGTGGTACGGTCAATGGTGAATCGTATCCGATAAAGGCTGGTAAATACTATCAGATGCGATGGTGCAATACGTTCCAAGACATTGTCGACCGCGCACCCGTCACAGGTAAGCACTTTGTGCAGAACGGGTTTGTCAAAGAAATAGACGGGGAGACAATTTACTAAATGGGATTTGAAACAAAAACTGAAATACAGACGGCAGTCGGCGGTGAAGTCAAGGTTCGAAATATAGTTAAGCGACCGTTGTTTTTGCCTGACGATAAACTTGCAAGCAACAGTTACGGACACGGCGGTGTCTGTGTGACCTGCGGCCGAATGACCGATTGTCCAATTTGTGATGTTGAGCCTGGCGGAGTTGGCACTGGTGGTAGCGGCGACCCAGATGGAAACCAACAGTGCCTAGCAAACTGGACACTATTTATTTCCGGCGGCAGTGCAGCGGGACCACAACCTGACTACCAAGCCGAAGAAACAAAGCGTATGACTGTTCAGGTGAGTAGCAAGGGCGCACGGTCTTTGAACGGAGGCTATTCCATGAGAGCAACATGGTTAAGCCAGCCTATGTTCTGGCCGAAACAAAATACCACACGGCCTGGACCTCTTACTGCGGCAAGCATCAAGTACGGTTCATCTAGTGTGTCTTTGACATTTGGTCACGTAGAGTATGACTCTATCCCGTGGCGGACTTCTCGGAAACATTTTATTAGTCAACGACAGTTCGACGGTTTTGGGGCAACGGTAATACTGACACGACATTGGTACAGAGGCGGTCGCCAAGATATTTGCGTTGACCGACCTTACAACCCGAACATTCAATGGCCGTATCTCGACGCTTGGAAATACCCTTGCACATGGCCTCCTCAACACATGGATCAGTGGCTTTATGCTGTGTCGAGGAATGATTACCCACCCGACCATCGGCCGTGTTACACGAGGACTAATGGCCGCATGACGTGTGAATATTGGAGTGAAAAACAAGTTCTCATTTACCACGCAGCCGTTAGCGCAGAGGGACTTGCCAAGAAAATACGTTGCCAAGATTTTGCCGGCCTTGAGCTTGGAATCGTCGCACAAAGTGATGAATCATGGAATGGACCCTATCGACGCAGCAAGTCAGTGTTTGATTATAGTTACGATCCGGAGCCTGGCGAAAACCGCAGACAGATAAGTGCGCCGTATCCTCTAGATTTTTGGAAGTGGGAAGGCTCAACTCCATCTATTGTCATCTTCCCATCGGAAAACGAAATATACAAACCAGCTTCGGCTCAGGCTTCAAGAAGCGCGATGACAGGAACGGGTACGGTCACATGAGTAAAGCAAAAACATTTGCTAAAGCTGTCGTCAAACACGCGGCTAACGGTTTTAAAGAAGCAGCGGAAGAAACCATACAATTTCGACAATACACGTGTGCTTTATGCACACATTTAAAAGGCGAAAGCTGTAGCCTTTGCGGGTGTAAAGTATTTGGTAATGGCAAGTTTGTAAAAACACGATGGCAAACGGAAGAATGCCCACAGGGATTCTGGGGCAAAGAATTGTCAGATGAAATATCGGACGGCGATTAGAAACAAAGCCCAACGATAATTGAAATAGAAAGGACTTATTATGAGTGACATTACTTGGACTGGCGGTGATTCGTCAGCCCCGACAGATTTTGATACATCGGGGAACTGGGAGGGTGGAGTCGTACCAGGAGCGGGCGACACTTTAATCTTTTCGCCTGACTACAACAATCCCTTAACCACCAATCTGGATCAGGGGACGACTGCGTTCGCAGAAATAATTGTTCGTTCTGGATACTCGTCGGACATTGGTACAAGCGAAAACCCACTAAAGGGTTCGTTTAGCAAGTTTCAATATCACGGCTCTGGAAAGATTTGGGTCGACTTTTCGGACGCATCAGGAATTGATCCTGTTGTGACGAAGTCCGCACCATTTAATCAAGGTCAGTACAGCGTCAATATGCAGGGTGACATTGACGTGCTGACTGTGTCGGGTGGTAGCGTTGCTGTTGCTCCCGGCCAAAGTGATGCGGCGACTATTGCTACCTTAACTGTCTCAGGTGGCCGAGTGGATATAAGTCCTCGTGTGACATCGCTCACCACAATAAATCAAAACGGAGGAAAGGTCTTTACACATTGTAATGTTGGAACAGCCAAGGTAATGAGCGGCGACTTCTACACATCTGATACAGCGGCGATTACTACTTCCCTCACACAGTATGGTGGAGTATCGCGTCTAAACGGAACAGGGACTGTTACATTGCTTCAATTGCACGACAATGCTCTCGCAGTCTTCACAGAAAACGGTGTTCCCAGAACGATCACTACGTTGACTCAAAATGGCGGCAACATCATGTACGATCCATCCGTCATTACAATCAGCACGGACACGTCTCCTAACAGACCAGTTCTGAGGTCGATCTCAAATGTCTAAACGAAAACGATACCGCGAAGACGGGCAATACAAAGGCTCTCACAAAGTAGAAAAGAAGGAAGTAAAGGCAGCGGCTAAAAGCTCAAAGCTGGAAGCCAAAGCTACGTTGGCTCTCGCTAAATCTCAAAAACGAAAGTGGCTCGCGATCCTTCTGGGTGTCTGTATCGCCGGCTATCTACTGATTAGCAGTGGAGCCGGTAGTGGTTGGCTAGAAAAAATGAAAGGACTCATACCATGAGTGTAGTGAAAGATATTGTTAAAGCATTGAAATCGAAGCGAGTGATCCTCGCCGCAGTAACCGCGATCATCATTGCAGTGAACCAACAACTACATTTGCTTGACGAAGAGATGGTAACAAAGATTACCGCGCTCGCTGCGAGCATTATCGTGGGCGACAGTTTACGACCGACAAATCCCACAAAGAAATAACGGGGCGCACAGCCGGAGGCGAGTGAGCTTCCCCCGAGCGCACAGGTCTGTGACCGCCCCAATCGACCTGCACTCCCTCCGGCTACATACAAAGGAAAAACGATGCAAGAGTTTGCTGACATGATCAACAGCGTTGGACTACCCGTGGGTTTAGTATTAGTGTTTCTATTTGCCGTCTGGAAGATCGCCAGATGGGCTTCACCCATCATTCAGAAGTTGGTCGAGAACCACGTTATCTTTCTAGACGCAACAAAGAATCAACAGAAGCGTACCGTCGAGGCAATCGAAACCCAAACAGAACTTCTCTCGGGGATATCTAGAACGAACCGATCTCTCTCTCATCTCGCAGACGCGGCTAAAAATGCTATCGATCAAAACGATGATGCCGCCCGTCAATCTCTCAACAAAATGCGTGAAGTTCTCAACGACTGAAAACCAAAAAAATCAAACACCGATTTGTGTGCCTGTGAGAAACCGTTTTCAAAAACGCGCAATTTTAGGTGTATGAATTTGCAACACCCCCCTATATGGGTGGATGTACAATATTTACACAACCCACCCACAGAGGGGTGTACCAATTCGATACCCCTTCCAGGGAGGGGGTGTACTCAAGGTGAACACACTACTCGGTCTTTGTACACCATTCGCGTCGATCCGCGAATCTTATTGTTAACCCGTGCCGGTTGATGGGATCACCAAAATTATTTTTGGAAAACCTGTTGACAAGCTATCGGTTGGCCGATAGATTACTCGTATCAGTTAATTAATTTTGAAAAAAGGAAATGGTGTAACTATGAGTTTTACAAAAAGATACTACGAAGACGTAGGTGCGGTCATGGGTTTGGAATATGGCGATTGGGGCGATGAGTGCCTCGAATTCGGCGAGGTTTTGATGGGACTTGCCAAAGATGATCATGTGCAGGGTTACATAGAACAATGCCCACGCAGAATTGGTGATGATGTATGGGATTTTAGGAAAGCTTTGTACGGGAAAGGTTATTGGCAAGACATGAAGTTATGGCGCGACCAATTTGAAAAGCTTCTTCGTTTTAACAGCGTCGAAGAGTTGTCTGAATTTTACCGATCCTCACTCGTCGTGGAGCGTGCAGAGGAGTGCTTCAATGCACTGTATGATTTTTCCCAAAAATTCCCGCACCTGTACGGAGGTGATTTAGAAAAGGTTGGAAAAAACGTAGAACACGTTATAGAACTTTTTGCCGCGGAGTATGCATAAGTAAAGGAAAAGGTGTAAACATGAATAAATATCAAAAAATAATCGAATCGATACTTCACAATCGCGATGCTCGTTACAGGGTCAGCGATGCTCAGGTGAGTGTTCAAATCGGAGCAACGAAGTTTTACTTTGAGCTACTGGGGCTGGATGATCCTAAATGGTACTATACTGCCGCATCGACGTACGGGAACCACAGCGGTGTCTACGATGAAGAAAGAGACATGTGCGGCTACCTGTTGGATCAGGAATATGCGGAAGTCATTGACACTGTCTATAAAGACTCACAGTGGTACGCTGACAACGTTTCTGAGAGTCCGATCCTTGATGCTGAGTGGTTCCGTGGAAGATTAGTTGCTTGGGAGCTTGGTGAGCCTGACGGGTTCGAATGGCTCCTGCCGGCTCTTACGCTGATGGGCTTCTCGCGCGAATTCGAATACGGTAACGATGAATATCCGTCGATTGGTATTAAACTCAGGGAGCATGGAAACGACGAGCGGTATATATCCGTGTTCTATGGCGTGGACATCACGCACTATTACGAGCCGAACGATGAGCGATACAGCCTGAGGGAGTATGGCTTCACGATTTATGAATCATCAACCGAGTATTCGTGCGAGTGTGACTCGGCAGTTGATGTATTGAAAGAAGTAGTTGAACTGATGCAAAAGCATTCACAACCAAAAAAGGAAAAGGTGTAACGATGGAAAAGAACGAACAACAAATGATGCAGCAAGAATTATTCGAGCATACGCAAGATGCGGTTCGATGGAGTTGGAAACGGTTGGGGTCACTCCCAGCATGTGTAGCGTTGGGATCAGCAGACATTGGAGAGTGCGAATTAGAAAGTGGGGAGAAGGTTATCATTACATGGGGACGCAATCTAAAATATCGCGACCAAAAGTGGTTCCACGAAAACACTCACTACAAACCAGTTCACCTTGGTTCGTTCGATGGTTCAGCCGAATTGATTATCCCAGATGATTTGGCAATCCAATTGATTAAGATGCTCCCGCCAGTTTAAGAAAGGAACAGGTGTAACTATGTTATTAACAGACAAAGACATTCCAGGGGCTTGGGAGGCGATTTGTGGAGATGCCGCCCCCATGCTCATGGCGGCATACGGAGACATCGAAGTGTGGGTCGGTGAAGAGATGCGTGTACATCATGTGGATGGAAGTTGCTCTGAGCTAATCAACACAGTGATGTCACAACGCCTGCTGGCAGCGCGCCCAGGGGGAGCGTATAAGTTGACCGACAACGAATTTGAGTGGCTTAGAAGCAACTACTCAGCGTTCTGGGATTACATTGCAATGGTTGATGAAACCAAGGGGGGGAAAGAGTAGATGAACCCGATGACAAAAAAACAAGCGATCCGCAAAATTATCACGCAGCGGAAGAAACAGAAGCTATCAATGCTCAAAGCATCCAAGCAGGGTGGGATCGCTCAGTCGAGTTGGTGGGAAATCGAGAACGGTACTCAGCAACCCGAGTGGGAAACTGTTATACTAATGGCCAAGGGTGTTGGACTTAAATTTGGTGTTTGCCAGATTTGAAAAAATCAAACACCGTTTTGCGCCCATGCGGAAAACCGTTTTCAAAACCTTGCAATTTTCAGTGTTGCAAAATCATACACCCCCCCAAATGGGGGGTGATTAATTCTGCTACACCCCCTCCGCAGGGGGGTGCTATCATTTTGAACACATACCCCGATAGAGGGGTTGTCATCAAACCGATAAAATCGCGGCCGTTGTACACTAATTCCGGCCGTTGGCCATTGTTCGCGGCCGATTGCCGGCCGATTGTAAATAAGCCGGTTTATCCTGTTTACGGCCTATCGGTAGGCCGATAGATATAGTAGGATTAAGCCGTGGGAAGTTACCCCGCGTTTTACTATTCAGATTTAGAAAAAAGGAAAAGGGTGCAAATTATGGATTCGTGCAATGTTTGTGGTGGTGATTGCTTAGAACATGTTGACAAAAATGGCCTTTGGTATTGCCGTAGTTTTGAAGATTCTAATTGTGTTGCTTATCGTGTTATCGGTATTATTCTCAATACCGGCCGGAATATATCAGAATATGACGCGGATAGAATGGCAATGCGTTTATTGACGCGTTTTATTATTGCTGGCCATTGGGATAAAGACTTTCACGCGTATTTAATTTACGTAGGCCGTAATCAACTGCTTGAATCGGAATTAGACCGATTGTATGCGATTGTAGAAAACGCGATCGTTGTCTTCGGCGATAAGTAACAACTAACTAACTAACTATTAAAGGATATGGTAACGATGACAACTACAACGAAACGAACCGTTACGCGTGACGAACTACTCGACCTATGTGATTCTGTTTTGAATCATTGTGAAGCCGATACTATGCCCGATGAACTTGCTAACATGGCCGGCGTATTGATCGCCAAGGCCGCGACAATTGCCAATGATAAAGGCCTAGAGTACAACACGACATACCAAAACGGAACATGGGAATATACGCTGGATAAGCTTGGTAAATGGCTATTGGCATTATCGAAATTTGAAAAGCAGGCAGTGACTACACCCCCCTTTACGATATTCACTAAAGGGAATAGTAAACTGCCATTTTATAACTTTAGTACATTGCCACTAGTTACCTGCAGCGGGTTCGGTGAGTGTGGTAAATGGTGTTATTCTCTTAAGGCTTGGCGCTATCCGGCCGCGTATGCTAGGCAACTAATGAATACAATTCTGCTACAGATTGAAACTGACTATTGCGGCTCCTACGATTACACGCCGATCACCGATGCATTCAACGCCTTACCTACTGGCGCGACATTTCGTTTATATGTTGACGGCGATTTCGCTAACACTCATCAAATATCGTTTTGGTTCAATCGATTGAATCGCCGGCCGGATATTGTCGCATATGGATATACTAAGTCGTGGGCGGATATGCTTGAATGGTTCACAATGGCCGGCGTTAATGATTGGGAAGTTCCAACCAACTACGTTCTCAATCTTTCCAACGGTTCACGATACGACGACGACGACGACATGCGACAAGCCATGGAACAACTACCGATTACACGCGGATACTTTCACGTTGTACCAGTTTCCGGTAACTATGCAGCGGGTTTTGCAAAGGCCGATGATAAGGCTTACCACGCGGAAGTTAGGGAAGTAGCCCGTAAGCTTTATCCTGATCAACCCGTGTTTTCCTGCCCTTTACTTTGCGGGTCATGTACTAAGGCCGGCCATGCTTGCGGATCGGATCGGTTCGACAATGTAGTGGTAGCCATAGGCTTACACTAGGCAACACGCGACACGCGACACGCGACACGCGATAAGGCCGGCGATTGAATTTTCATCGCCGGCCTATTTATATGCGCTGATCCGGCCGTCAATCGGCCGGAATTCTCAAAATAATACGGTTTATTTTGAAGGCTTGTGCGCCGTTCTAACGGCCTTTATCATCATAGCCTAGGTATTTACCTATGAACCCATATCGGCCGTTACAGGCCGCGTCAGGCCGTTGTAGGCCTATGTCCCTAATACGCCGAGTTTGTACTCAAATTGACGGCATGGCATGTTGTACACTAGTGAACATAAGTACACCAAACCCCCCATGATAGTGTGCCATTCTGCTTCACCCCCCAAATGGGGGGGTGAACGATTCTGCGCCACCCCTCGACTGGGGGGTACTTATAAATTTTGCGCGCGTTTGG
>TARA_R100001594_G_scaffold47729_1_pt1 | contig 20209 bp, 18 predicted proteins | sample TARA_R100001594 | Tara Oceans TARA_R100001594 (sample SAMEA2622752) | marine metagenome | biome: marine biome (ENVO:00000447); feature: marine epipelagic mixed layer (ENVO:xxxxxxxxx); material: "saline water (ENVO:00002010), including plankton (ENVO:xxxxxxxx)" | depth 150 m | reverse complement strand
AGAGCAGTAGACACTGGTGAAACTGCAATTCATTATGGACCAAATGGAAGTGAAGTTAGAGCTAGGAAGTTTACTCAAAAAGGATCTGATGGTCAAACTAAAACTATGTGGTATTTAATGGATGGTAAAACACCATTACCTGCAAACTTTGTTAAAGCTGGTAGTGCAGGTTTAGACCGTACAAAGTCTAGTCCGGCATGGGATAAAGAAGTTGCTAGGAAATCTGAAAATGTATTGAAAGTTTTAAAAGATGTAAACACTAGATTTAACTTAAAGAAGAAAGCTAAAGAAGGTGAAAAGAACGAATACTATTTTCAAGAGTACCTACCATCAGGAGATGTACATAATATTGCTGAATGGGCACATAAAGAAAAATTAGATATGGTAGCATTAAAAAGTAGGGTAGGTCCTGCTTTTAAGAAGATGATACAAGATAAGAAAGCAGGTAATGCTATAGCAGGTAACTCTATTCTACCATACTTAAAAGAAGAACTTATAAAGTTTGACTTAGGTAAAACAAAAAGTGGGCAACACTTTTATAAGCAAGGTAAGTATGAAACTGACCAAGCTAATATGATAAAACTTGATGAGCTTATTAAAAATAGGTTTACTGATCCTAATAAAGCGTATCAAGATCTTTGGAATAAATATAAGACTGGTAAAAATACAACAGCAGGTAGCCAATGGAATGGTCGAACTTATGAATACATCTTTAATCATAAAGAAAATACAAGTAAGTATACTGGGTTAACTCCATTTGCAGCATTTGTTCAAACTATATTAAAAGGTTAGGATTGTTACATGATAGATAATTTAATTAACCAATCAGATATAGAAGAAGTCACAGCAAATGCACAACCTTTTAAAGATTTACCATCTGATATAAGAGGGCATGCTTTTGTTGACGGAGATACTTTAAGAAACTCTGAAGGTAAATTACTTAGGATACAAGGTTTAAGTGCACCTGAAGTATCTAAATGGTATAAAGGTGTTGTACAACCTGGACAACCTGGTGGTTATCAAACAGCACGTCAATTAGAAAGTCTAGCTAAAGAATTTGGTTTTACTAATGTTAAGTATCTAACTAATGCTGATGGTAGTCCAATGCTAGATGCAACTGGCTCTCGTCAAATGGTTAGACTAGAAGATGATAGTGGTCGAGACTTTACAGAAACCTTATTAAGTTATGGTATCGGAGATACAGGAAGATTCTCTACTGAAAAAGAAGCTACTATAAAAGACTGGTCTAATATAAGAAACGATAGAAGAATTACTTTAGAGCATGGTGTACCTAATCTAAATGACTGGGATAAAGCAGCTCTTAAAATAGATGATGCAATCCGTGGTGAAACAGTATATAGAGATGCATTTAAAAAAGCTGCGTTTAATGAAAAAGAGTTAGCAGCTTTACATGCACCTCGTCAACCTGGTGAATCAATTGAAGCGTATGCAATTAGAAAAGAGAATGCTAAAATATATTCTAATATTGCTGTACAGAAAAGACATTCAGATAGAACTCTTTTAAATAAAGCATTGAACCCTTATTCTGAAGGATGGGATTTAGGTTGGACTGGGGCAATGGAAGGAATGTATGGTGCCTTTGAAATGCTTGGAGAAAGATCTAAATGGAATTGGTTAGAAGAGATAGGTACAGACGGAATTAGAAGAAAGCGTGAAGAGATTTCTAAGATGCCACAGTTAAAGTTGGATGCTTTAAAACCTGTGTTAGATGATGATGGAAATGTTATTGGTAATGAATGGGATATAAAAAATCTATCAGAGTTCTTTGAATATCTAGGTACAAATACAGCTGTCTCATTACCTTATATGGCAATATCAGCAACTGCTTATGCAGCTCCAACAGTTTTAGGACCATTAGGATTTGCAGCTTATGCTGCACCTGTTAGTGTTTTTGCTGGACAAACTTGGAATGAAATGGAAGGCCAAGAGAAGAGTGCATCTTTAGCTGTTGCTGCTGGTGTTACTATGGCATTGCTAGATAGGTTTGGTATTAAAGCTATTATGGGTGCAACAGGTGGTAACCTACTTAATAGTACATACAGAAACAAAATGGTTAAAGCTATTGCTGCAGCTAAAGGAGTTTCATTAACGCAAGCTAAAGGACTTCTTAATAAAGCAACTCGTGTAGAAGCTGCACGATATTTAGATGATGCTTTTGGTGTTGCTAAAGCACAATTAAAAGCTAGTAATGTATTAAGATCTTTAGCACAGAGAGGAACAATCGGTTTTGTTGGTGAAGGATTAACTGAAGCTGGACAAGAACTAACAAGTTATATGGCAGCAGTAATAGGTAGTGATAAGAAGTTTGACTCTGTACAATTGCAAGGTCGTTTATTAAATGCTGCATTAGCTGGTGGAACTATTGGTTCTGGCTTTTCAATTCCAGGAACTGCTATAGATGTAGGGGGATGGGTTGATGCAAGATCACAATTAGATGAAGCTAATCCAAGTAGATTATCTTTTGCAGGATCACATGCAAAGATGGATGCTGATGGTGCTTATGTACATATAAAAAAGAAAACAATAATTGGTGGTAAAGAATATCAACCAGGTAAATATCTTTTAAAAGATTTAGAAGGTGAAGCTAGATCAAATAATATAGAAGAGATTAATAAAAATACTTCTGTAGAATTAAACCAAAGAAGAAACAGATATAAACAAGGTGGGAAAAGATATACTTCTCATGAAGAAAAAGTTAAACAATATAAAATTGATAAAGCTAATAAACAAAAAGGATTAACTGCTTTTGAAAAAGCAAAAGGTTTATTTGGAACATCTCCAGGATTATGGAGAGCATCTACTCGCCTTATGTTTAAAGAACAATATCTAAAAATGTCAAGATCATTACGTGATTTAGCTGCAGAATTTGGTGGTACATTACAAAGGCTAAGACCTGGTGCAATCTTTGAAGAAAGAAAAAAACATAAGCTAACTGAGTATAGACAACTAACATATTCTGCTGCACAAGTTGCAAAAGAATTAGGTTTAGGTACAGTTAATAGAAAAACAATTGCAAATATTATAACTAAATTTAATTACTGGGCAGGAAATAAAACATTAAAGCTAGCTGATTGGAATTCATTACCACAAGAATTACAAAAGTATCGACCATTCCTTGCTAAATGGTATTCAGATATGCAAGTATTTGAAAAGAAATTATATGAAGATCAGAAAAAATCAAGAAAAGATAATAATAAAAAGTTTGATGTTGGTCGATTACAAAATTATATGCAGCAATATAAATCTTTTAATAAAGCTGCTATCGAAAAGAATCAAGGAAGGTTTGCTAGTCTTTTATCTAAAGAATATAATATGACTTTAGAAGATGCTAAAAAATTAACTAGAGATATAATAGAGCAAGGGGATTTAACAGATGAGGGAAGTATCTTTCAGGTAGGTAAAGGTAAACATATTCCAGCTGCTCATAAAAAGAAAAGATTAGGGCTTGCAACTAATCAAGCCTTTGAAGAGTTCATGGAGACAGATCCTTTTATGAATATATCTAATGCTGCAAAAGCTGCTGCAAGATATGTTACTTATCAGGAATTTCTTGGTGATAATAATGAAAAGATAAATGAAAAACTTAATCAAGCATTAGATGAAGGAGTTCCACCTGAAGTTATAAATCAATTAGCAAGTAATCTACAAGATTATTTAGATGCTGATTCAGGTAACTACATGCGTATTAAGAATGATGTAATTGCTAATGTACAAAAGCATGGTTTATTCTGGACAACAATGGCAGGATTACCTATAGCTGTTGTATCTTCTTTAGTTGAGATAGCACTTACAGTTCAAGCTCTAACTCCTGCACAAATAAGAAAAACAATTATGAATGCAGCTAAAGAAGGGGCTCAAGCAATCTGGGCAACAATTCAAGATCCAAGATTTACTTCTACAAAAACACAATTAGCAAAAGAACAAAGACAACAGAAGATTAAAGACTTAGGTTTTATGGATTGGGATGTTGGTGCTGCACAAACAACTGGTGCAACTGAGAATACACATGCATCAAGAAGAGTACTAGATGCTTTCTTTAAAGTTATATTGTTACAGCAATGGACAGATTATACACGTAGTATAAGAGCATCTATTGCAAATGATTTTATACAAGATAAGTTAACTATTATTAATGATTATAAAAAAGGTTTAACTAGCTATAATAATCAAGTGCAAGAAGCTGAAGAACAACTAAGAAACTTAGGTATTAATGTTGAACAATATTATGGTTTCTATTTTGATAAAAAGCATAAACCTAAGATTGGTATATTTAATGCAGATGAAGCAAAAATATTTGAGGAACAAAGAAGAAACGCAGAGTTTAATTTTGTTAACCAAGCTGTCGCATTACCGATGACATACAATAGACCATTGTTTTATCAGAACCAACACTTAGCTTTGTTCACACAGTTCCAAGGTTTTATTGCAACCTTCAGTACAAATCATATACCTAGAATGTGGGGTGAGTATGTAAGAAGAGGTACACCAGCAATGAAGTATAATGCTTTTGCTGTTATGGCTACGATGCTATTATTAGGATTTGCTGCACAGTACTTAAAAGATTTACTTAAGTATGGTAAGACAACTCCTTACTTAGATACGTTAGAGTATTATCAAAGAGGATTAGGAGCTTCAGGTTTAATAGGTGTTGCTGAAAGACCATTAAACTTTTTCTTTCCTATATATGAAACATCATCTAAGAATCCAGCTGAATGGTTTTTCAATACAGTATCAGGTGAAGCTGCTGCATTATCTAATGTAACAAGATTTTTAAGTGGTACTGGTAAAATGTTAGAAGGTGAAACAGAAACAGGGCTGTATAGAATGTTTAAAACAATGCCTTATATAGGTCCATTCAATCAATTTAATAGAGCAGCTGCTGAAAAAGTAAATGCTTTCTTTGGAGGTTAAATAAATGGCTAAAGGAAAAGGTGGTTCAATCTCACCAGGAAGTAGTCCTAAGATTGATAGTGATAATTTAATTAGTCAATCAGATATAGATAGTCTTAGTGGTATTAATCAAACTCCTGTAGAGCAACTTCAAGAAAATATGTTGCAGCCAAGAGAAGATAATGTCGTACAAGATGAATTTACTTTACCTGAAACACCAGCAATAGAAGAAGATACTACTGCTCTTGACGAAGAGTTAGCTGATATAGATGCACAAAGAGATGAAGAATTAACTCAAGAGAATGTAACAACTGCTGATATTGATCCCGCTGCACTACAACGAGAAAGAGAACGAGTTCCTTCTCTTAAAGAAAGATATAAAGAAACTCTTGATGCAGATTGGGGTAATCCAAATCTTCAAGAAGCTTGGAAAAAGAATATGAATGGTGTATTTAGTAGAGCTAATAGAACTAAAGCTGTACTCCAAGCCTTAGGTACACAGATGAGTACTGAAAGACTTAAGCAATCTGAGGGTAGTTGGTCTGCAGCAATGACATCAACAGATAAAGAAGGAAATTTAAATGAAGCTACACATCCAGCTTTAAAATCTAATCCTTATATTAATGCAAGACTTACTAATATTATTCATCATCCTGAGTTACTTGATGCGGGAATCACACAGAAAAGTAGTAACCCAGAAACAGGTGAAGTAAAAGAAACTTTAGTTGTTGATCCTGCTCTTGGTACAATTATATCAATGGTTATGGAGCAACATATTTTAACTGAAATGTTTGCTGCAAAAGATGAAGATAAAAAAGAAGGTGTTGAGTTTAATGAAGAAACTATGACACAAGAAGTTAATAAAACTTATAACTTAAAGAGAGCAGCTGGAAGAAGTGAATTAGGTAAACAAATTTTTGCAGAATGGAATAGATATAAATCATTTAATAAAGGAGAACCAACCGATACTTACATGAATAAAATTGATAATGTTAGTAGTGTTGTGTTTGATGTTCTTGGTGATGTAGCTAAAACAACTTATGCTTCTGCTAATAAAAATATTTTAGATCAAAGATCTGCTGGTAATCAAAAAGGAGATCAACATGAATTTGTTGTTACACCTCAAGGATCTGAAATTTTTACAAGATTAAATCAACATTTATCTCAATTGTTTTCTAATCCTGAAGTTAAACCTTTAACTGCACCTACTATTGTAGAAACCTTTAATGAAAAAACAGGTAAATATGAAATTGATAAAAAGAAATCAGCACAACCTGTATATGAAGGTAGAATGTTTGTAAGAAGGGTTACAACTTTTATGAAAGATCTAGGGGATACTGCTAGACTTGATGAAGCTATGATGAACTTAAACCAGGTTGGATTAAGGAATGATCCGACTAAAGAAAAGTTAACATACTTATTTGGAATTAAAGCATTACTATCACATAGAGTACCAGCTAGAACAGTTGAAGGTGAAATTAATCCTGAAGCAATGTTTGCTGAAACATTTAAGATAGGTGAAAAGAAAAAGCAAGAATTACTTAATGAGAAAAAGCGTTTAAATGATTTAGCTGAAATGTATAAAAGAAAAGCAGAGACTGCACAATTTCCTGCTCAAGCAATATACTTTAATGCTCAAGCTCAAAAGAAATTAAAAGAGTTTCAAAATTATAATCCCGATCAGATCATGACTCAAGAAAGAGAAAAGTTTATAAATCTTTTAGGGGCAGCTGCTGAATACTCAGGACAAATGAATTATGTTACATATTATATTCAAGCGTTAACTGGAAGACTTGGTATACAACAAACTTTATATAATCCACAGTCATCAAAATTAATAAGAAACTTAATTGGTAGTGGTAATACATATACTTGGAATCCAAATGAAAATTCTAAGACAGAAAGATTTTGGAAAGCAGCAATGTCTGCTGCATTATTTGAGAAAGCATTTAAGAAAGAGCGTGGATATAAGAGAGTACTTGCATCTAATGCAGATCCTTATGCAGAAAGAATAAAAGTATTTAATGAGCAAGCTAGTACAAACTCTCCTATGTATTCTAAATATGTTGCATGGGGTGAAGAGTTAGAAGCTATGCTTGAAACTCAAGAAGCAATAAATAAAACAGGTGATTTAAAAGAAAAGTTTTTACAATTAAGAAACGCAAAAACTTTAGATGAAACTAATCAAATTAAAAAATCAATGCAAGCAATGCCTGATGCTTTAAAAAATATGTCACCAGGATTAAAAGCTACTTTACAAAAGCAAGGAGATGAAGCCGTAGTCTATGCTAACTATTTAATTGAGTTAGCTAAATGGAATAGATCTAAGAATAATAAATCTCAAATGTCTAGTACCCTTATTCCAGAAGCTGATGGTCAAACACACGGTCCTGGAACTATGGCTGTTGTTTATGGTAGCATTCCAATAGCAAAAAGAATTGGAGTATTAGTTCCTGATGATGTAGCTTTTGCAGATACTAAGTATAAAGATTTAAGAGATGCAATGTCTGATCATATGGCAGAAGCTTTTGATAATGGAATAGGAGTGCCAGGAAATATACCTGTTGAAACATCAGAAGCCTATAGACATATCTTAGAGCTTGCTCGTATGGATAGAGAAAACTTTTTAAAGAAGTCTCCAATGACTATGGGATATGGTCAAGAACTAGGATCTTTAAAAGAACATATATATGATACCATTTATACTGATGCTGCATATAATGATGGAGATGCTGAGAAAGGTATCTTACAAACAATGGAAGAAAATGGTTTAGATTTAGAAAGAGTTAGTGATTTTCTTCATACTATGTTAGTTGATTCTATTTATAATACCTTTGAACAAAGCGCTTTAGAAGTAAATAAATTATTAAAAGCACATGCTTATTTATCTGTATGGACTAATAAGTTATTAACTTTTAAATCTCCTGGTGGTCATACAATTACTGTAGCAGGTACTGTAAGTGAAGAGAACCCTGGTAAAATTGAAGGAAGGTTTACACCTGAAGTAGGTTACACTGTAAAGCCTGGACTAATTGAATTTAATGATCCTAATTTAACTGAAGAAGAGAATAAGCAAATACAAAAAGAAATGCAAGATGCTTATCAAGGACAGAAACTTAGAAGGAGACAAGGTGAAGAACCTTATTTTACAGAGAAAGCAAAACTTTATAGAGGTACACCTCAAGCCTGGGCAATAAAAGAAGATGCTGAAGGTAATCAATCTGTTGGTGAATTTACTATAGGTCGAAGTCAGACTTCAGGTATACAAGCCTTTGATGGTAACATGATAAGTAGAACTGCAAATGACTCTTGGAAAAAGATTGCTGAAAGTTTACCAAGAGATTTAAAAAATAGAATTCCTTTTATGGTACCTATCTTTGATGCAGTGCTTGGTGATCTTGGTTCTATGGAAACTACTATGAAAGAAATGAATCGTCATCATTTAGAAAGTATAGTGAATCATAATTATACTACTCAAATTTTTAATGATTGGTATAAAGAATTAAAAGAAGATATAAGAGCAATAAATAATGAAGAAGTTATTAATTTAGAGGATCCAAAGTATACTGGGATTAAAGAGTTAAGAGATGATGATATATTAACATCAGTTTTTGGTAGACTACTTCCGTATGAAAAAGTACCAGGTCAAAGTATGGATGAATATAAGCAAGCTACAAAACAAAAAGCTAAAGCAATGACTAAAGCATTTAATAAAACTCTTATAGACCAAAATATTAATTGGGATAAAGAAACAATAACTGGCTATGAATATAAATTTATTATAAATACTTTAATAAAGATATTAGGATTTGAACAAAAGAATTCACAAGTATTATCTACAATTAAAGCATCACAAAGTAAACTAAAAGAAATGGTTAAAGGTAAGGTCTCTCATAATATAGACTTTGCACATTTCTTTGCACCATAAAAGGAAGATATAAATGAAAATAAAAATATTACATCTATTATCTAATATTTGTTTATCAATATCAAAACCTATTTTAAATGTAGGTAATTTCTTTTATAATAAACATGTCGATTATTTGCATACTGTACACCGCATGAAGGGACTACGGTAGCACAAAAAAATTCCCCAAGAATATCTTTACGATACTCTTGGGGATTTTTTATTTCTTAAGTTTAATAAATTTTCTTCCTTTAAAGAAGACAATTAAATTGGTTGTTGTATTAATAGTGATAGCTATTATTAACCACCACTGCCACCAGTTAGGTATGATATTAGTTTCAATCATACCTTAGAAATCTTTTTCATAGCTTGCTTTTTATAATCGTTAGCTGCTGAAATTCCTTCTGCTTTCTTATCATTATTTGCATACCAATTTCTAATGCGTTCGCATTCTCTTTCAATTACATATTCATCAAGTTGCCTATCAGTCATAGTCTTTGCAAGGTTTGGATCAAGGTTTAATTCAGATAAAGCAGTTTCATTATCAGGTTCTATTCCTAATCTTACTGGTAACATACCTTTACGCGAAGAAGTATTCACTATTTTGTACCCCCTTAATATTTAATTCGCCTATTCTAGGTTGTTGATAGTTGAAATTATCAGGATTTGTTATGATCATTTTTTCAATGACATCAAAGAAATTTGGATAACTATACATCTTAATAAATTTATCTTTTATTAACTGTAAAAGTTTATCAACATCACATGCGTGGACACTATAGGAATCATGGACCGCGCCAAAATCCCCCTCCCATTCACAGATTACATTAGCCATATGTGCAGCATCCATAGAGTGCACAAAGTTAGGAGAGATACCAGACATAAAAGATCTAATCTTTGGTTTGTCTGTAGGTTCTTTACCAACGTGTTGGATTCTTATAGTATCTGTCTCTTCCTTTGACCCATCTTCTTTAAGAATAGTTGGCTTAATCTTTCTTTCACTACAACTAATGATAGCTTTTTCTTTAAATTCATTCTCAGTAAATGCTTCATAAATTACTGGGAACCCTGACGGTGTTGTCCATCTTATAGATTTCTGCTTACTATTTTTAGCATACTCAGATGCTATCTCTGCTTCAGCAATTTTCTGTAAGAACTTCATAGTTTGCAATGGACCAGCACAAACTTCGTCAATAGCTTTAACTAGTTGTCTAGCAAGCATGACGCAATCTTCCTCAGTTATATTATACTTTTCTAAGTATCCTTCCACATGACAATCAAGATACATATTCTCTGCAATCTTTAATGCACCTGCACTATAAGCTCTAGTCATTGAACCACGTTTAGTAATTCCTTTTCTTATATGCTTCATAGGGATTTGTCTTTCTTCAAACCATTCAGGTACTTTCTTAATAAGATTCTTTGCACATTGTACATAGAAATCTTTTTGAATATCTTGCGGAACAACTCCTACTAATTCACCTGCCTCTTTATCTTTTGACATAGCACATAGATGTTGCCATCCATTATTACTACCATCAATAGGAATAGGAAGGTAAGTTATATAAGGTCCTTCAGTTTCTGTTGCATTATATATTTCTAAAGCAGCAGCTAATAATGATACAGGTTTTTCTGCATTAGAATCTACGATTTCTTCTTTAGCAATCTTAAATATAAACTCTATATTATTATCAGTCCAGGCTTCACGATCTTCTAACTTCATTTTATCTACTGATATATCTTCTAAACCTTCTTCTATTAAGTACGGTTTATAATCAGTAAACAACCATTCAGGTAGATTATCTTTATGAAACGTTTCATTATATGCACAAGCAACATGAATCTTTAACCTTCTTAAACCTTCCTCAGTCATGACTTTACCTTTTGCAAAAAGCATTTGTCCTCTGGCTAAATCATTTCCTTGGAAGTTTAAGAATGGTGTCGTATAATATATTCTACCACGGTAATCAGCTTCAACATACTGATAGAAGGTATCATCTTTTATTAAGTCAGCTCTCGCCATAGTCAAATCAAACTCAATTATTTTTGATTTATATTTCTTCTTAAAAGATTTATACTGATCTAAAAGTTTATGTTTATTACGATGTAATATACTTCTTACTCTTGTATTAATTTTCCAACCAGTCTGTTGTAAAACATTCATACTCTTTATAAAATTATGATGAAGATGCTTATTAAATTCAGATCTTCTACTATAATCCCAGCCTTTAATAACAGGCTTTAAAGTTTCAGGTTGGATAAGACTATTAATATCTAATGGTATTTCAAATGTAGTTCCTCTAAGTAGATCTCTTCTACCATCAGGTATAATAAGATCCCACTTTTCTGGAACAACTATATAATGAGCACGACTTCTTTTCAAACTACGATCCAACTTTTCTACAGGTATAAACTCTCCGTCTTTAGTTTTACCTATATTAATTTGGTGTGTTTGATAGAATGCTTCTAAGAACAGGTCTCCCATCATTGCTCTTAGTCTAAACCAATCCCAAGGTGCGTGGTCTTTATTAGCATATTTAATATCATCTAATATAAAAGAACCAACTGCTATACTTAAATGAGTTAAGTTAGCTTCACCTTGATATGATTTATTTCCACGTGTACTATTTCTAGTAAAGTGTTGTTGGATAGTGTCCATTGCAAATACAAGGTATGCTTTAATACTATCAGAAGAAATTTCTTTTAATAGATTACAAGCGATATGAGCTTTAGACTTTCCAATTTTATTTTCTAGATACTTTAGCTGAGTCTCCATACTCTTTCCTTCTATCTATATGGTTTATCTTTACCTTATTTTCATGTAATAATAATATACCTTCATCAAATTCATAAGGTTCACAGTATACAAATCTTTTTATACCACTTTGTAGTATAAGTTTAGCACAATCTATGCAAGGTGAGAGCGTACTATATAAGGTAGCACCCTCTGCATGTCCTGCACTTCTTGCTAATTTACATATTGCATTTGCTTCAGCATGTATAACTTCCTTTTTCGTAGCACCACTAGAGTGCTTACATTCGTTAGTCATACCAGCTGGCATACCATTAAATCCAAACGCAAGTATATTATTATCTTTAACTATTACAGCACCTACTTTCCTCTCAGTATCATGCGACATATTACTAATACGTAAAGCAATATCAATATATAAACAGTCATATCTATATTGCTTTTCGTTTTGAGATGTAGTCATTAGACCTCCGTGAAGTGTGTACCTACAGCTGTTAACCTTGTAGTCTTATTATCGTAAACAGCTGCTCCAGCGGATCCCGTAAGCCCAGTAAACCTAGACTTAAGTACTCTAAACTTAATGGTATTACGTTCGGTTTCATTTTCAGATACCAGATTTCTAGCAAATGTAACTATATCAAATGAGATCTGCTTAATAGAACCACTACCTTTGATGTCATCTATTGATGCAAGTTTACCTTCTTCAAAAGATGTTCCTCCGCCAGGAGCTTTTCTTAGGTGAGAGATTAAACACAACCAAATGTTATGCTTCTTTACAATCTTAAGTAAGTCACTCATTACTTTATCAACTGCTTCATTACCGGATAGTCCTTCAGTTCCTTCTGAAACAGCGATTGTTATATGATCTAGGATTAAATACTTACAACCCATAAGACACATATATTCTATCTTATCTATCAGCGAAGAGTCACCGACAGATCCTTGATGGTCGAGGAGTACAAGTCTTTCATTGCCAAATACTTCCATGTAAGCTGTTCGTTCTTGGTCCTTAGACTCCAGAGTAGATCCGACTTCCCGTTTAAGTACCATGTGAATGAATTTTTCGGCTGTATCACCGACACTTTCTTCAAGAGATATGAGACCAATCTTATCCTCAGTCTTGTGAAGTAATTCCAGGATAATCTCTTTGACAACAGTACTTTTACCAGAGCCAGTACCAGATGTGAATAACGTAATCTCGCCATGTCTTATTCCTTTTAGTTTATCATTTAATCCTTGCAAACAATCAGGATAAGGAATAGACTTTACAGCTTGTCGTTCTTTATACTGTTCCCATATTGCTTCACCAGTTACAATACCAGCGGGAGACCAGGTCTGTGCATTCCAATAGCTTTTAATTAAACTATCATGACCATGCTTTAAGAGCTGATCACAAGGATCTTTTTCTGTTAGCTTAGCTATCTTTGCTTTACCAGCACCGATAATCTTAGCTGCTTTATCTGTTGCTGTTTTACCAGCAGCATCTTGATCAAAGAATAATATAACAGATTCAAATTTCTGAACCCATTCTCTTTGCTCTAATAATATTTTATATCCTGATGCACTAGGAATAGATACTACTGGATATATTTTATTATATTTATTTAAGAATGCCTGAGCTACAGCACAAGCATCGAGTTCACCTTCAGTTATTACAAGTGTCTTACCACTAATATTATTAGCAGCGGCTTGACCAAATAATTCTATGTTAGTAAAGTTACCATGAACTATAAAATCTTTAGGTAACTTTCTTTCTTTCCATGCAATTACTTTTCCATCATACTTATTAGTGTATGGATAGAAGTGAGAACCAGGTGAACCGTCAGGATTAACCGACATCTTAATTCCAAAGTGATCAACCACTTGTTTGGAAATTCCTCTTGAAGTAATTGGGAAACTATTCAAGTCATTTATTTCTTCGTCATCTCTTATCATATTAGTTTGACTTTCTTCAGTTAAGTTATTGTTATTATTAATTTTATTAGTAGAATAATTACAGGAAAAACAATAAGCACCATCATCATAAATTGTAAAGGCATCTGATGAATCGCACTTAGGGCACTCCGTTTGTTTGTATCTTGTCATCTAAAAATTCTTTCACTTTAACATTCAAATACTCTTCACCTTTAGGTACAATCTTTTTATGTAGTTCAGCGTAATAAACTTTATTATCATTGAACTCTTCAAAGATACCTTGGTAAGTATCGAATAAGGGTTTAATTACATTGTCTAAGTCAGAAGATTTATTAGAGAATCCTGCTGTAATTTCAAATGAAACAGGGTTAGAAGAGAATGGCCAAGCCACCCCCTTCATTTCATCTCTCAATTCATTTTGATAATTCAGATACTTTATCTGCTTTATCGCTTTGTTTCTGTACGTCATTTGATTTGCGGACAGAGGTTTTATTTTGAATGTATGATTTAATATCTTCATATTCTTTCCATGATTTTAACATACGTAATAGGTTATAACTCATAAGACATTGAGCATGATCATATCCATGTTCTTTCCATAAGTCTTGTACCTTATCCCATTGAGATGCACTTGAAACTCCTTCAAGAAGTTTAGCACCTTTCTTAGGACCAATACCTTTTAGACCCATGATATTATCAGTGGAATCACCAGTCAAACATTGTAACATTAAGTTATAATGTCCAGTCTCATCATCTATAAATTGCCAGGTATCTTTACTATAATTGTAATGATTACCAGGAATTTGTAATAGATCTTTATCAATACCACATATTACGTATTGTTCTTTATTTTCTCTTGCTTCATACGCCCATATAGAAACTAAGTCATCAGCTTCCATACCAGTAGCTTCAACAGCACCTTTCTTTAGTGCATGTTTATGTAAGAAATTTAACTTATCTCTTATATCTTTATCTAACTCAGGACGTTTAGATTTGTAGTCACCACATAATTCTTTACGAAAATTATTTAAACCTTTAATTGCATATAGCACAGAGAATTTTTCTTCTTCATCAAAAGGATTAGTTAATTTTTCTTTAACTGCTAACTCCATAGTTCTACAAAAACTATTAAAGTTTTTACGTAATTCATTTTGAGTTTTAGAATTGTAAGCAATCTTAAAGAATATAGAATCTGTATCTACAAACATATTAATAATTTTATTTTGCATTTTGTAATTCCTTTCTTACATCTGCATAAAATCCGTTAAACTTAGAGGGTTTTATTATATCAATTAAACGCCAGTATGGTAATATACCAAGTGAATTTACTTTAATTTTATCACCGGCTTTTAATAAACGTTCAGGTCTTGAATCCCATTCACAGAAAAAGAACTCATGTGTAGTATCTCTTTGCTGTAATAAGTAAACCATTTTCTTTGGAGATATATTATACCAGGTTTTAATAAACTTTACGTCTATATTAATACCTTTAAATACACCATCAACTTTCCAAGAAGGATGTTCTTCCCAATGATTCTCTTTAATCATAGCCCACTCATAAACTTCACATTCAATATCAAGCTTTAATCTTTCAAGTGTTCTTCCATTAGGATTATACTTCTCAGCACGAGCATCACGTTGATCAATAAAATCTTTAGTTACTGTAATATTTTTAATCATTAGTGAACCTCCGCATAGTTATTACCGATTGTACCTTCACCTGCCATAATATTAACACCTACTTCTTTAGGTCCTTCAGCAAATGATTCAACAAGAATTTCTAATACTCTATCTGCATCTTTATCTGAGGCAGACCAAGCAACTTCATCATGATAATAAAGTCTAGGTTGAGCATCTAAGTTTTCTTCTTTAATCTTTTTAAGTTGATAAGCTAAAGCAGATTTAGTTGTAATAGCTTCACAACTTTGTAATAAATAATTTAAAGTCTGATAAGATTGTGGTGTATAAACTTTACGACCATCTAATCCAGGAATATATCCTTCAACTGTACTTTGATTATCAGTTGTTGTCCAGATATTTTCTATCTTTTCTTTTAAAGATTTTAATCCAGGAATAGCATCACCATAAGCAGCTACTGATTCTTTACCTCTCTTAATATTACTAACACCTGTTAATACTTTACCAAGTTTAGTAGCACCAGCACCAAATAGAAATGCATAGATCCAAGTCTTAGCAGTTCTTCTATCAGTTCCAATAATGTCTGCATTATATTGATGTATATCACCACTCATAATTTGATTAGTAAGATTATCATCTTTAACATAATGAGCTAAGGATCTGAATTGATTACCACTAGAGTCAGCACCTACAATCTTTCTTCCAGGTTCAGCGATAAGTAATTCACGTAACTCTTTACCTAATTCAGCATCAGCTGCAGGAAGATTAGCAATAACTTCATGACGACATCTAAATGTAGGAGTACCTACAACCCAGAGTTTACCATGTAATCTATTATCTTTTAGATCTCTTAACCAACCTTCAACAACACCACGACGTGATCTAAGTGTAGTCCATTCGTTAATAAGAATACCATGCTCACCCACTTTTTCTAAAGAAGTCTTAGTTAACTTAGGAGTTTTCTTTATAAACTCTCGACCTAATCTTTCCATTTTCCAATCATCAGGTACCCAGCCAATAGAATATAAATATTCTTTAACTTGTTCTAGGTTTCCTAAGTTAGCAGGCATAGTAACTTTACGTTGAAACTCTTTACCAGCAGGCCATGCATATATGTCTTCTACTTTAATAGATTTATTAAGGTACTCACTTAATATACGTGCAGTTGTTGCAGTATAATATCCTTTCTTAGTAAACTTAGGAATCTTAGGTGCCTTATCTATTAAGCGTGTAACAGCAGGTAATTTAGGTTCAACTATCTTTTCTATAGTAGACATCCTACTTTTAATTTTATCTAACAAAATCAAAGCTTTATCTTGATTGAATGCCCATCCATAGTATCTACAGTATGCATCAAATTTAGCTGCTTCCATTTCAGAAGATAAACCTTTACTTATTAAAGGTTGTTTTGCTCTAATAACTTCAAGCTCTTTCATTAGTCTATGAAAGATAACAGTATTTACTTTAACATCTCTAGCACAATATGTCATCATGGTTTCAGAGTAATTATCAAAGTCACTAAATTCAAATTTAGGATACTTAAGATACTCACCCCATCCACCAAGACCATGTTTGTGTGGACGTTTATAATTTAATACTTGCGATGCAATCCAGGTATCGAAAAACTTTTGATGATATAAATTAATACCATATAGTTTTAAGATAACTAATGCATCAAAGCCAATACCATTATGTGCAATTAGTAAGTCAGCTTCTTGTAATAGTCTAAGACCATCAGCAATACTAGGATACTTATCATCTTCATCAGTGAATTTAAATACTCCACTACTTTCTATGTTTTGTACAACTAAACACCATATTTTAGTTGCATCTAACCCATCGGTTTCAATATCAAACGTGAGTTTCATATTGTTTCCTTTCTATAATAAATCATTTATTGGATATTTTTTAAATCGTTCTTCTTGTTCTTTACTTATTGTACTTTGAGGTGGCCAAACTTCAGCCTGTCTTTTGTTTTCTAAATATGCTTGAAACATTGCACAATAAATTGCCATATCTGTTAATGTATCTTCAAGTGATTCAAAGTTTACATCTTTAGTTGGTTTATCAAGTAGATTTCTCATACGTAAATATTTAGTATGTATCATATGCATATATGATTGATTTCCAAATGGAAAATAATCTTCTTCAGACCATCTAGATCCTTGATAATCTTTACTTTTCTTTTCTTTAAGCTCTATAGCTTCTTGTAATATTTTAGTTGCTGTTACTTTAGACATTAGTAACCTACCTTTCTATATTATTATTTGGAAGGAGTGGCGAAGCCACTTTTTTAAGTTTCTTACGATCATATTTCTTTTTATTAGGAACTATAAGACTAGCAGTACGACGACGACTTATAGCGATTGCTTTGGCAATAGGATTGATTTTGCGCATAACACACCTCGGATGGGGGTTTCGTTTTTAAATGTCTCCTATAAGTAAATATTTACCCAGGAGGTTATTATGGGATACGAGAACTGCGGAAAGCATCCTAATTCTCTTAAACAACTTCGTCCAATTATAGATTCAGAACATGCTAAAAAAATGCAAGCTAAAGGTGCTGAAACTCGTCGACAAAATAAAGCTCTTAGAGATGCAATGAAATTGTCTGCCTCTGAGTTCAAAAAGATTAGAGACGATGTTATTACAGAGATGCCTGCTGCTGTTGACATATTAAAAGTTCAATTAGTTAAAGCAATGCAAGTTGAAGACCAAGAGACTATTGAAAGATTAGCTCTTGCTCTTGCTGAATTTGAGCAACCTAAATTGCAACGTATAGATCAAACATCATTAACGATTGATACTGCTGAATTGTCCGAAGTCGAGTTGAACGCAAGAATTGCTGCACTGACGGAGACGTCGGATGGGGGTTCGTAAAAATTTTAAAAGATCAATAAGCCCAGAGTACGTTATGTACCCTGGGCTTATTTTTGCAATCTAACCAGGCCGAGTTAGCTAGGAGTCGCATTTTTTACTTGTCGCTACCAAGTAGGAGGCCTTAACTCTCATTGCTATTTTGCACTCACCTCGTAGCCCGTCGGCTGACAGGAATTACTGCGCATATCGCGAGCCTTACGTAATCTCAAGTCATTGTCAGTTTATTGTGCATGTTTTAGATAGTAAGGAAGACCCTTTGCTTTATATCTTCATCAACAATTGTAAGGGACAGACTATCTAATTCGTTAAATTTTCGCAACTTAATCTACTCTATATTAACGAATTCTTGGCAGACGAACTAGGATTTGAACCCAGACTAATAAGGTTGGAGCTTATTGTGCTACCGTTACACTATCCGTCTTTAAACTATCAATATATTCGTATGCTAACTTTCTATTTTTAAAGCTACCTAGAGGAACCCAATGTAATACATTAATTTTCTCTTTAGCTTTAATTTCTTCTTTAGTACTAAAACCTAAATCTAAAGAAGATGCTTTAGCAAATGCTCTGAACATATTGTCTACTGGTGATTTCTTTTTACTTACTGAAAAATGTGATAATTTCATTTTACTACTCCAAAATATAAATTATAATTAAAATATTCATCTAGAATTCTTAGATTTTTATAGTCACAATCTTCAAGATTTTCTATAGGAATATCATCTGGATCTGTATCGTCATTAGAATTTAAAATATTTTCACTATACCAATTCTTTTCATGAATAAACCAATTATTATATAAACCTGTGAAGGCTTTATTAGCTTTATTTATTGAAATAATATCCATTAGTGTATTGCCGCTATTTTAAATCCAAGTGCATCATTATCAATTTTATGATTACCTTTAAATTTAATTATTTCTTTTAGCTCTTTATGTGTAATTTTAGGTTTAGCATCATCTCCTTCCATATTTGTACCAGAAACTATAGCGGTACCTGCAAGAGGATAAGGCTTTTCATAAAGAGGTGAATTAACTTCAAAGAAATAATTGGAGTTTTTTAGTAACCCTTCATCATTAACATATATAGTATCACCTTCGTCATTAATATCTACGCAATCAAAGTTACCACCAATCATACGTTGTATCCATTGGTATTTAGGTTCTGATTTATCTAAATAAAATACTTCATTTATTTCACCTAGATCAGGTCGAATTATAAAATGTTTCATGTTATTATTCCTTTAATTTTCTTGCATAAGTTAATACTGCAGGTAGTATACCACAATCTTTTATTCCTATATTAGGTGGTTCCCACCCTTCAGGTTTAATTAAATCGGGTACACCAAGTGGATTAGGTCTAGACTCTTTAATACCAACTTCTTTATTCATATTAGAATGATATACTTCATCCCAAACTTTTGCAGAGTTAACACCAAATAAATCTAAAGTACCAAGAGCAACGACGATTGTATCTATTAATCCGTCAACTACTTCTTTAGCATCTCCATCACCATAAGCATTTACAGTTTCAGTTACTTCTTCTTCTAAAAAGTCTATTCTGTGAGCAAGAAAAGTATCTAAAGTTTTATAATCTTCTTCACATACTTTATCTTTAACCCAATCTTTTGCTTTATATTTTGCATGCATTAATGCGATATCTTCAACCCAATTATTACGGTTTAAATACATAATTTAGTTTTCCTCTATGCTTATAATCAAATATTCCAAGATGTTCAGGTTGAAATCCTTGAATATCATATTGTTGTTTTAATTCAAATCTAGGAGGTTGCCTCCATACTTTATCGAGTTGTACTTTTGCTGTTTCCATATGTTCTTCATAAACATGGGCATCACCTATAATCATAGTAATAGATCTAGGCTTAATGCAAGCATAAGAGGCAAAGCAAGAAAGCATAGTAGCAGCGAACACCATATCACTGGGAATCCCCACCATAAAGTCGCCAGATCTTTGGATCCAGAGTAAATCCAAATAGTCATCGTTGCGCCAAAACTGGTAAGAATAGTGACAACAGGGAAGACTAAGATCATCTTGTTTACCAGGATTCCATCCACTAATAACCATGCGACGACTACTTGGATCATTACGAAGAGCCATAGCCACTTCTTGCATTTGGTTTTTACCATTTGCATTAATCCAAAGATTACCATAGTCCAAATTAAGGTTGCCGTTCTCATCACCGAGATA
>TARA_R100001594_G_scaffold104782_1_pt1 | contig 20234 bp, 32 predicted proteins | sample TARA_R100001594 | Tara Oceans TARA_R100001594 (sample SAMEA2622752) | marine metagenome | biome: marine biome (ENVO:00000447); feature: marine epipelagic mixed layer (ENVO:xxxxxxxxx); material: "saline water (ENVO:00002010), including plankton (ENVO:xxxxxxxx)" | depth 150 m | reverse complement strand
GAAGTGTACATACGGAAACCGTGAAAGTTGTTGACTACAAGACCATTACGAAGTCCACCAGACTCACCATAGTCTGCGTTCATGAAACGAGAATCTTCGTCACGAAGTAATTCCATGAATACAGGGTCAACTATTAGCCATCGTCCTTGAGTGTCAACTTGTTGCTGATCAAGAAGTCTAGCCATTCTAGCTACAACCATTGCTGGTGAAGCTGTTGCAGTTGGTAGTGAGGTAGCACCTGGCATCCTAGCAGTTAGTGGGATTGAGTGATCCCCTGCAGATGTGGTCGTAATGTTACCAAAGCTACTTTTCTTTAGCTTCATACTTGACAACAATTCGTCTGAACCTGCACCTATAACAGCTTTAGAACCATTTACGGTTGTATTTGCTGTGTCTGCTTGTGCATGAAGTGTTGACTGTTTAAAGCCAGAAAGATAACCAAGAACGTCTTGGTCATACTGGTCTGATAAACGATAAGCTGCACGATCAGTTGCAAGTTGCATAAAGTTTACGTGACTGTGAGCTTCCTCGATATCATCCATTTTAAAAGCAAAATAGTTTGCTTTATCAATGGTTAGCTGAAAGTCCTCATCATCAAGATCTTGTGCTGTGACAGTTGTACCACGAGTATAAGCTTGAACTGAGATTTCAGGTTCTTTAATAATTTGGACAGTATCGCCTTGTGCAGCAATCTCCCCAAAATAATCAGAGTTGGTAATATCACCAACCACTGTTGATTTCCTAAAGGCCAGTTGAACCTTTTTGGAATAAATTACAGGACTAAAATTACCATTAGGTAAATTTCCATATCCTGATGCGGATGAAAAAGCCATGATTAAAATCCTCCTGATATTTGGCTTTGTGACAAAGCTAACATAAAAGGGGCTGTTATTTTTCTAGGGTGCAGATGTTACTTAATTGGCCTATCAAGCAATACTGGGCCTAAATACTTAAACAGGTAATTCTTATTAGTTTAGACTTTTGAAAGTTAAGGCAGTACAAAAGGTAGTCTTACGAGGCTTTTATACTTATAGCCCTAGTTATACTGTTGTTTTCTTATTTGTCAACAGTTTAGTTTATCTAGCATTGCCAGATATATCATAAACGAATTTACCAGAACGTATCGCTTTGTTAATTTCGTCTGATCTCTCTTCAAATTCTGTAGTTGACATTTTAGCAACTTCAGATTCTGATATTATATTATTAGCATCTTCTACATCTACTTCTGTTCTAGTACGTTTAGTTACTGTAGAAGCTGCTGCTCTTCTTTTATTTTTCCTATCATTATTTGTAATACCTTTATCTATTTTATAAAGATCAATTACACGTACTACTGAAGCAGGATCATCTGAGTTTTCATAAAGAGCATCTTTAACCCACTTAGGTTGTTCATCTGCCCAATTATGAAACTCATCTGAACCTCTAAGTTTATCAAAATCAGAATGTGATTCTTTTATTTTATTTTCTGCTTTTGTTCTTTGTATTTCTGCTTGTGCATTATCTAATTCTTCTAAACGTATTTCTGCTTTAGAAAACATTTCTTGAGCTTTTTTAGTTGCAATTGTTTCTACTATACTAGCTACATCAGGATATTCTTTTGCCCAAGTTTCAATATCTTCATCAGACTTAGGAATTAAAATACCTTCTTTTTTAGAACGTTCTTCTAAAGATTTTAGTTTTTCTTCCCATTCTTTTTCTTTCTTTTGAATATGCCGCCTTAGATCACCATATCGTTTTTTAAATGATTTTTCTTCTGGAGATAACGCCTCTTCTTTACTTTCTGTATTGGCCTTTTCTTCTTTGGAAGTTTCTTTTTTTTCTGTTGATTGTTCTTCTTCACTCTCTCCAAGTTGTTCAGCCTCAAGTTTTTTAATCTCCTCTTCTTCTTTCTTTAAACGATCTTGTTTTCTTTGATAATTAGAACCTCTATCTACAAATCCTACAGTTTTTTTAGTTTCTATTTGTGCTAATTCTGGCATTTTATTCTCCTTTGTTTGGGGCCAACATTGTTGGGTAGCCTTAATCTAAACCTAATATTTCTTTTTGATATTGTGTTAATGTTTTTCCTGCCTCTTGATCTATTTTTGCTTGGTTTCTTTTTGCTTTTAATAATCTTTCAGCATCTTTAGGCGAAATTGTTTTTAATTCTAAATATTCAATTTGATTATTTAAATAATTAATATCTGCTTGATTTGTTGCTTTTCCTTTAAGCACTTTAAGTTTTGCAAGTTTATTTAAGTCTCTTTGTTCACTTTCACTTCCTTTCATTTTTTTATCTAAAAGTCTTTGTGCTTCTCTTCTCAATGCCCAATTATCTCTAAACTCATCTGAGTCTCTTACTGATTTAAAATATGCCATTTCTTTTTGAAGACCTGTTAAATCTTTACCTGCACCTTTTTCAAATTCTTTATAACCAGGTCTTTTTGCTTTATCACCATCTATTGGGTCAATACCTAATACTTCCCTTGGGGTAAGTTGTCCAGATATACTTTTAAACTTTTCTTCTTCTGTTCTTGGCTTTTTAAATTTTAAAGAAACATCTGCTAAATCTGTTGATGCAAGATCTTCATTAAATTTTTCTTTATATTTGTCTTCTAATTCTTTTTTTCGTTTACTTATATAACCAGTGCCTTCAGGTAATGCTTTAGTTAAAAGTTTTAAAAAAGGTGAAGTTTCAGAAAGTTTACTGAGTGCAGTAGCTTCTTTATATGCTTGTTTAAAACCATCTTTATCAAGATCTTGGATACTAGTTTTATATAATTGTGAATCTCTCATTTGATCTTTTAGGAGTGTATCTTTTTTATCATCATACATGCCCATAATATTAGCAACACTCTTATCAATAGGATCAGAAACTGTAGTTGTAGAAGTTTGAGTAGTTTTTTTAGTTCTTGTATAACCTGAATTTTCTAAAGTTTTAATTGTAGCATCATCTCTAGGTGAAAATAACACTGTTTCTACACCTTCTGGTGAATATAAAACAACTTTTGTCCCTCCACTTTGTTGTGCATCAATTTGCGCTTGTGTTGGAAATAAACTAAAACCTAAAGGAGAACTTTGATTTTGGTTTTGTAAACTTGTCTGTGCAGCCCCAAGAACATTTTGTTCTATTTGTTTTTTAACATCACCAGAATCTTGATACCCTTGTACATTACCATAAGTTTTTATTGGATTACTTATATTTTGCGGTAATGGTGGTCTATATAAATTTTGTTGTTGTTGATATATATCTGCCACCCCACCTTCAGCCATTCCCATAGCTTCTTGAATAGCAGCCATTTCTTCTGGAGATAACTCTTCATTATTAACAGGGCCACCAACAGGGACAGGTTTACCACCTATTCTACCATCAGCTTCCATTTTAGCCATACCCATTTTTGCTTCATTACGTAAATCTTCAAAAAACTTTACACCATAGTATCTAACTACATCAGCAGGAACTACATATTCACCCTCAGAAAGTTGTGCAGGTACATCATCTCTTACTTCTTTAGCCATTGAACCAGATGGTACTTCATTGCCTGACACTGGATCTTTTTCCATACCATCATCACGTAGACCACCTTCTTGCATACCAGCTATAGCAGATTCCGCTTGACCAGACGCAAATAATCCTCCACCTATATAAGGTATTATTTCTCTACTAGGTTTTTTATTACTTTTTGTTTTTCTTAAAATTTGTTGATATAATTTTTTAATACCTTTAGCTCCATATTTACCAGCAAAACCTCCTAACAAAAAAGCTGCATCAATAGAAGCATTTCCACCTGCTTTTTTTAACTCGCTATTTATATAATTATAATTACGTTCATCTTCAGGTTTTAAATATTCTCCTACTACATTATTTAAATTTACCCCAGCCGCATAAAATGGAATTAAAAGAGATCCAATTTTATTAATCTCTTCTGCTTCCAGACTTTTAAAGTCTTGACCATATAATACTTTAGATGTATCTGCAAATGCAGGAGCAACTTTAGTGGGTTTTTGACGAATTTCCTCTAATTTTTTTCTAGCTAATTCTTCCTTATACCCACCTTCAGCCATTCCTATAGCTTCTCTTTCATCTTTATTCATAAATGCCATTTCCATTTGATCTTTCATTGCTGTACCACCTTCTTTATATCCTTCATAGTCCAAGTCCAACACAGGGTTTTTAGCTAACACCAATGGACCTATTTGTATTACCTCTTCTGCAGATGTAGCTACAGCATGAAGAGGTGTATTTGCTTTTTCTCTACGCACATAGAAATTACCTTGCCGTCTAGGATCAAAACCTAATTGTATCCACTCAGGGTCATTCAGTAACTGCTCTGCTAGGTTACGTATATTGTCTACGTCTAAATCTTTTACGTACCCACTAATAGCAGCATAAGGCGTTTTACCATATATTTCACCTTTAGGGTTCTTTTGTGCTGCACCAATACGCTCACCTGTTCGTATGTTAGTTTCATACTTCTTTGGTTTATCTGAGTTTAAAAGTATAACAGGTTTTCCATTGCCACCTTCGTAGTGAACAGCCTTGGCATAATGCTGTCCTTTCTCACCAGTTTTTGCACCTGCAACAATCCACGTATCAAACTCTTTATAGGCAGTAACATCTAGTCTACCATCAAAAAAGTCACCTATAGATAGGCTAGATTTTTTAACACCTAATTTAGCTGCTTCTTCTGGAGATAAAACAAAGCTACCACCTGAAATCTGATTTGGCTTAAGAGAATATACCATAGCCTTTGTAGAAGGTTCTCTAGGAAGTTGATCCCAACCTGTAACTGGCTTATATTCGTCTACGTACTTTAAGTATTCTTCTCTTGTTATTTCTTTATCTATAAATCTTTGTGCTGCTTCTTCTAGTGGATAAGTTCTAACAACAGGGTCTACGTCTCGACTATCAGCAATATATTCCTTGACACTCTTCTTCCATATATCCTTATCATCTTCAACATCAAAAGCAGACATCTTTTTAGCATACTCTGCATTGTCTAGCTGTGGATTACCTGCTATGTCCATTTCTTCATCTAGTATTTTTTTAGGAGCTAGTCTAATATTACCACCTAAAGCACCAACTGCATCTGGGTCTATCTCAATACGTTTTCCTACATCTAAAGCTCTTCGAGCACCTGTTCTTATTGCTGCTGCTGCTGCATCTCCTATTCCAGGGATCAAACCTATTATGGCTGCACCACCTAAAGCTCCCACTAGTAAATAATTTGGATTATCTTTTTGTAGTTCATCATAAATTTCTTTAGCTGCCATAGCATCGCCTACAATAGGTGTTAGACTTACTATAGACCTAGTAGCTTCATCTTCATCAAAATCTGGACTTCTTTTAGTCCATGAAGATATCTGTTCACGTATATTACCTAATTTTTCTCCAAAAGTAATATTAGGATCTATTTTAGTTAAACTAGAGAACTTTTGTCTAAGACTTAAATCTTCTTGGTTTTTATTAGCTAACATTGCATCTGTTTGTGCGTTTACGTCACCACCTGTATTCATACCTTTTTTTGTTACATAATTTTTAATATTTTCTAATATTTCTTTCTGTTTAGAATTATAAGTCTTATCTATTTCTTCTTCATTAAATTGATTAAAAACATATCCTCTAAGTAATTGAGGATAACCTGTTCTTTCTAACCAAGAATTAAAATCTCTTTCTTCACCAAAATTATTTTTCTCATATTCATACATACTTTCCATTGTTTCTATAGGTGTAGAATTTTTAAACTTTTGATATTCTTCAGAAAGATATTCATCTTCATTGACTAAATGATGAGATATAATATCTCCTGCAATATCTTCTGGCCTTACATCTTTAAATATTTGTAATCCATATTTATCAATACTTATATCTTTTGGCCTTGGCCTTTCTAGAGAGCCTGGTTCTCCTGGTGGAAAGTGTTCTAAAAAGAAAGGGCTATTTTCATCAGGGGTGTTTACTATTTTATAAGGGTAGTCTCTTAAAATAGGATACATTTCTTTTGCAACTGCATAAGGATCAGCCATTTACTTTTCCTTTATCTATATATTTTCTGCTTGGACAGTGGCTCATAGGAGAAACTTGATATTTTTTATAGTGATATGGGTAAGCTTCTTGTTGAGTCATATGTGATGGTCTGTAAGTACAAACCATAACAAATTTATTATTATAATTGTTTTCCCAAATGTAAGCATAAGTTACAGTCACTAGTATGTATAACAATTTTAACTACCATTTACTTTTTCTCTTAACTGTGTTAAAGAACGTAATGCACGTATCTCACCTTGTAATCTAAACATTTCAGAAGGATCATCATATTGTTCCAGTTTAATATGAGCTATGGCAATTCTTTCATAAAGTTCTCCAAGCATAGCATCCCATTGAAGTTTATTATTTACAACAAGTTTTAACTCACTCATTGAACAGGTCCAGTATTACCAGAGAAGCCCTGTTCTCCTGGTGTAGGTGCTGTTCCTGTTCCTATAGTCCCCCCACCACTACCTTGTGTATCCTGCACTTGTGCTCCTGCTGGTGCGCTCTGTGGACCAGCCTGTTGTGGTGGTGGATTTTCCGCTTGAAACTTTTTAAGTATATCTGCTTGTATAGCAGCTTCTGCCATGCTATTACCAACTTTATCAGGGTCAAGATCCATAGACTTAGCAATCTCACGAACAATATAATCCATTCTAGCAAATGGAGCAAGAGCAGGATTAGATACTACTTGCATAAACTGCATAAGTCTTTGGCTGCGTACTTCAGTAGCCATTAAACTTTCTGTACCACGAGCCTTTACTTCTAAGTCACCTTTAATCTCTGGATCAAAATTAAACTGCATATTAAAATTAAAGAAAGCTTTACCTAATGGTGCAAGTAAATAATCATCTATATTTTTAACAACATTTCTTATAGAACCATTAGCAGCAGACATAAGCATAGAAATACCGGAAGCAGTTCTACCTACTCCTGATACACCTGTTTGACCATGTGCAAACGATGGAAATCCGGTTGACTCATCAGAAAGCACCCTTGCTTTATCAAACATCTGCATGTTTTCATTAGATACATTAGGGAACTTAGTACCAAAGATAGCTTGACCAGGAGCACCACCTTGTCTTCTAAATACTTTGCCTGGATACACAGATAAGTCTTGACCTGGAACTAGATTTGTTTCATCTATCTCAATAAGTAAGTTGCCTGATAGTGCAGCGTTATCTACTGCCATACGCATAAAACCATTCATAAGAGTTTGCGTATCATCCATATTTTCTGCAATACCTACTCCAAAAATACTATAAGGATTCATTTCATATGGAGCCGCAAAGTATGGGATATACGCAGGAGTAAATGGATTCATAACTAAACGAAGAACTTGCCCATTACAAACCCAAACATTTACACTTACTTGTTCAAAATCTTCTACTTCTTCAGGTATATCTATGTCTTGTTCTTTTAACATTTCTATATCACAGAAACCCCAAAACTCTAAAACTTCAAATCGTTCTACACTATACTCCTCAGAATCATCTTCCATAATGTGTTCCCACCATTCTTTCTGATAAGACTCACCTAATTTTAAAGCATTTTCAAGAGCATTTTCACGAAAGTATGGTCGATGTTTTAATCCACGTAATTGAGAACGTGACATCTTGTGACGTTCAATAATATATTCTGCTTCTTCCATAGTAGCAGCATCAGGATCAGGATAAAAATTCCAAATAGATACACTACTTGTCTGAGGAATAGTTTTAAACACAGGGGAATAATTGCCTTCTTCATCCCAATCAGGATATTCTTTATCTACAGCAAATGGTCCTTTCATAATACCAGTACCAAATAAAGCAGTTTCAAATGCAGCAGCACGTAAATGTTTTTTAGCATGAGACTCTTCTAACTGGTCATGTATTCTTTTTTCCATTTTTTTGGCTGCAACTTCTGCTGGATGAAATTCCACTGTAGTTGGAGTATCTCCTGTGCCTTCTTCTAGTTTATCTATTACAGGGTCTAATTTATTTTTTAAACCACCAAGTCTTTCTATAAATTGTGGATAAGTTTCTCCAGGTTTTAAAACTAAATCTTTCTTAGCTTTAACTAGTCGATCATTAGTTTCAAAATTTACTGTTTCTGCAACACCTTCTGGAAGAGTGGTGGGATCTATTGTAATAGGAAATCTTTGTTTTCCAAATAAAACTTCAGCAATTTGTCCATATGCAGCTAACACTTTAGTCTTAGTTACTTTAACAAATACTTTAGATTTTTCTGTAGAAGTAAACTGTACATCTGGACCATATAAACCTCTATAGTTTCTGTAAGATTGTACCCATCGTTCTTCATCCATACGTCTAGATGTTTCAGCTTTAGAATATTTTTCTTTTATAAAACTTACAATTTGTCCTGCTGCTGGATCAGAATATTGTTCTTTTTCCATATCTTCAATGGAAGAAGTTTCTTCTCTGTCCATAATCATTTCTTCAAAATCTTCTTCCATTGTTTTATTACCTTATAAAATTGAATTTACTACTGCTGATACTATAAAAAATGCTGCTACTACTGCTGCCATCTCTATCATGTCATATCTCCTTTAATATTCTAATGTTGTCATCATTTCAATCTGTTTTTCAAGTACAGTAACTCTTCCCTTGATTTTAATTTGTTCTGTGAGCATCAGGCTCAAGGAATTTTCCATCTCCCACAGTTCTTCTAGTTCTTCATCTAAACTTATACCCCAAGACTCTAGGGTATACTTAATATCTTCTACATCTCTTTTAAGATTTATTTCTTCTTCTTGAGCTACTCTACTCGACATTTCAGAAACTGTCTCTTGTAGATTATTAATTGTGGCTGCTTGTTGAGATACCCACCAGACACCACCAGATATCTGTAATACCATTGCTACTACTAATGCTATTGGTAATTTTAAATTATCCATTATTTTTTATTTTTACCTTTTTTAGGTTTTTTTGATGATATAACAATAGCTAAACCACCTGAATGGTAACCTTTCTTTTTATTTGTTATCATCATTTTTTTCTTTGGGGGTCTACCTACTTTAGATCCATATGTTCCTTTTCCTTGAGGCATGTTTATTCTCCTTTTTTCTTACAATCTAGTTGTATTTTATAATACCTATTTGTTTCATGGTTTTTCCAATTATCAGGATTGATAATTTCTTTACATTGTTTTAAAGTAAATAATTCTTTCATTACGTATTGATTGCCCATATAAACCCATTCACTACCATTACTGCCCCACATACTTATAACCACTAAAAAAATTTTCATGTTTAATATCCAAACGTTGAATCTGACATTTGAAATCCTGTATTATAATTAGAGGTATCAAAATCAAATAAATTACTTTTTGGTCTTGTCATTATACCATAACGTAAAGCATCATACAAGTGGTCTTCTGCATTAGTATTTACATCTTCTGGATTATTTTTATCAAGAGGAAGGGCAGGTAGTTGAGATATGGTATTAGTACAAGTATTAAAAAATACCAATCTAGGTTCTTCTGTAAACTCATCTACTTGCAATCTCCTATGTAATTCATTTTTACCTGCTACACGAGAACCTCTTGATCTATCTGATGGCCTCCATCTACAACCTTTCATTATCATTTGTTCTGCAAGAGATGGGCCAGTATCACCCCTTTTATGCCAAAGAGAAGAATCTAAAACTCCATAACGTATTTTATCTTCACTTTCTGCTTCTAATACCATATCTGCTAAATCTGTAGCAGTTACTTTAGATACGTAAAGTTCTCTATAAACAACTAATTGTTCTGCAGGTGTTATAGTAAACCAAACAACTCCTGTATAAGAACCATAACCATAATCACAAGCCCTAAACTTTACCCAACTATTAGGTATATCATAAGGTTCTATAACATGAACTTTACGATTGAACTCAGGAAAAGCAGCACCTTCATTTATATCCCAATCACCTTCAAGTAATTGTCTACGTTGATGTTCAGGTAAAGATAAAAGGTTAGCTTCATATAAACCATCATCAGAAAGATAAGGATTATCAAAAAGTGTAGCAGGTATAAACTTACGTTTAAATAAAGGTTCCCCTTCTCTGCTATGTCCTTTAGGCCACGTAATTATTTCTCCACTATCTATATCTGTAGCCCAATAAGATTTATTGTGTTCTGCTGGATCAATAAAAGTTTTCTTTACCCAACTATGACCTGGACCACCAGGGTTACTTGTAGCTCTCATATATAATGGTAAATTACTATCTTTAGTTGTACGTAATCTTGAACGCATATAATTCCAAGGATAAGGTGTAGGCCATTGTGTAAGTTCATCAAAGCCAATCCAATTAAATGCTTGACCTTGATATCTCATAACATCATCATCTCTATCAAGATAAGACATCCAAAGTGTTGCACCTGATGGTGCTACCCAAGTTTTATCCCTTTCCATAAATTTTATTCCAGGGATAGCTTTTGGATATAATTGTTTAGAAACTGATATAAGTTCTCTTAACTCTTCTGTGCTACGTCTAACAAGTAACATACTAGCGTGTGGATTATTAAAGTATCTAACAGGGTCAGCAACCATTGCATAAGATTTACCACCACCAGCACTTCCACCATATAATACTTCTTGTTCTGTAGCAGCTAGAAAAGCTGTTTGAGGACCAGGGTTAGGTTCAAATATAATTTCTTTTGGTTTTTCTTGTATTTCTTCAACTAATACTTGAGGCTTCTCTAGTTTCTTGGGAGAGGATTCTACCTTCAAGTTTTTGCGCTTTCTCAAAGGCTTCTTTGTATCGCTTGGCAAGGTAGCGTTGATTTGAAGCTGTTGTCTTACGTTTTTTCTCAATCTTTACTCTCTTCATTAAACCCACATGAGATATTCTTCTACCTGATTGTGTACTTAACCAATTTGCTACATCTCTATAACTATACTGTTTTAAAAATGCTTTAGCTTTTTCATATAGTTCTAGTTCTTCTTCTATAGGTAAAAGTATGTCTTTATCTTCAGGATCTTGTTTATATCCAAAAGGTATATGTCTTCCTATCCTGACAACAGGATGCCAAACAAATCCTTCATCTGTTTTATCTGGCGATGGTAATGTCCATTGTTTTTTAATCTTCATTTTCTTTTGGGGGTAAAATAAATAAAGGACTTTCAGATTTTACTTCTACTTTTTCTGTTTTAACAAAACCTGCTCTGTCAAGTAAATCTTTTGCTGCTGCCATTTTTTCTTTATTTCCTAAGTCTGTAGGATTATTAAGTACATTTACCATTGACCAAGCAGCTTGGGGTCCACGAGTTGCAATAAATTTTTTTGTCAAATCTGCAACTTCATCTTGTAAAGAATTTAAAATAATTGTAGAGGAAATACCATCAGCATATCCTGCAAGTTTTCTAGCTTTAGCAGGACTGCCTTGAGCTTCTTCAAATAAGACATCTAAAAATTTTTGTTGTTTTTCTGTAAGATTACGAGGCATTTTTATTCCTATGCTATTATAAAGTCTATAGTTTGTCTCAATGTAGTATATTTATTAGAGTTATATGGGTGATAAGCATAAGAAGTTTCATACTTATATTTTTCTGCTTTTTTATCTATAGCTTTATATGTTTCTTCTATAAGATCTTTTTTAGGTATAGTAGTTTCTGGAGTTGGTAAATTAAAAGGAAGTGTGGGTGTAAAAGGATCTATCTTCATACTATGTTACTTTCCTATAGGCTCTGGTTTTTTTTGCAATTTTTTTAGGTTGAGCTACATGCTGCTTACCTGCCTTAGTACCTTTTCTTTTTGCTCTGCTTGTAGCAGCATACTCAGAAGGGCTAAGAGACTTAATAGCCGCAGTAGGTAAATAACGCTCACCAGTTTTAGAACTAGGCTTGCCACTCTTAGTACGCCACTTTTGTTTTGTCCAAGACTTTAAACTTTTTTGTGATTTAGCTAAGGCCATTTAACAACAGTCACACCCATCATGACATTTTCTATTTATTAATGCACACCATAGTCTTTTTAAGTATCTTTTCATTTATATCCTCCTCCTGCTTTTTTATAGGCAGAAGCTAACATCTGAGCTTTACGTGCAGACCACTGACCAGCACCACCACCTTTAGTTCCTGCTTTTATTCTAGCAAACTGACGCTTACGCATAGCTGGCTTAGTGTAATTACCTGCTTTGTTTACCGTAGACTTTTTGGTAGATTTCATTACGAGTTAATCCTATATCTTTTAATGTTTTATCAGACATTTGTTGCAATCTCCAATATGCAACTCTACGTTCTTGCTGTTTTATTAAACACTTTTTTAATTTTGTCCACATTTATCTTATCTTTTTAAATAAAGGGTTTGTCCTAATAAACATAATTTTATATAAATGTGGACATATTAAAAGTGATATTATTGCATATCTGTTATATTAAAATACAGTATATTCTACCATAACAGTAAATCTACCTTGTTGAGAAGTATTACTATTCAGTGTTGTTGTTGTACATGCATACAAGTATATTAAACTAGAAGCAACTGTAATATTAGGATCAAATACATGAACACCAGCACTATTAAAGTTTATATCAATTTCAGTTACACTTGGAGCAGCAGATATTTGTGGGTCAATCAAAGCTGCACCTGCACCTACAATCTCTGTACCTGAAGAAACAGCAGAGTTAGTTGCAGTTCCTGAAGTTGCACTAAGTTGCAAGTTACCTACCAGAGTTTCACCAGAAGCAGTAGTAACAAGTATTTTCACTTTGTCAATAAATATTTTAGTTGCTGCAACAATACCAAGATTAGTTGCATCTATTGTTGTATCTAATGTACCAAGCTCAACAAGAATATCATTGTCTGCGTACTGCGTTGTACCACCATTTGTATCAGCTAGTGATCCAGCAAATACTTGGAATTTTTTAGTACCAAGAGTTACAGTTCCAGCGTCTACATTAAGACCGTCCTTAAATGTAAACTGTGTTTCATACTCTTCAGTACCTTGGGTTAGTGTAGTAGTTGTCATTTTTGAGTCCTCCTCTATGTTAAGTTAATACTACTCTTACTACTGTGCTTGAGCTACTTGCTCTTCTATAGTTTAAAATTGTAGAATTGCCAACAGCTTTAGGTACAACAAAAGTATGTACACCTGCAGGTAATTCAATATCATTATCATCAACATCAGCTTCTGCTGCACCAAAATTAATATCTAAAGTATGGCTTGTTTCAATAATTACCATCTTTGCATTAGTGCAATCAACGTGTGTTGTATTGGTATTACTTAGAGTGACTGCAGTTTCTACAGACCACCCTAAATGTTCTCCAACTAAAGCTGCTTGATCAACCATTATTTAGTCCTCCTTTTATTTTTTACCACCTATAGGGCCACCTTTAGCTTTTTTAATACCAGTATTAATAGTCCCAACAGATTTAACCATCCCACCTATATTATAGGTTATAACTTTTCCACCTTTAGCGTAAGCTTTCTTTTTCATATTAACCCCACCTTTAGTGTAACCTTTTTTCTTCATCATGCCGCCATTCTTCATAGCTGTCTTTTTCTTTTTCATATCATTTGGACCTTTACCATCAGCCGCAAACTTAGGAACTTTCATTCCATTAACAGTAGTCATAAGCATACCACCTTTAGTATAACCTTTTTTCTTCATCATAGCACCACCATTAGCCATACTTTTTTCTTCATTCCATATTTCATTGTTTACCCTCACTGTATAAATTATTAAACACTCGTTGCGTATCCCATACATAGTCTACGTTTTCTTTTGAGTTATATATATGCTGGTTAGGTCTAAAGTCAGGAGCACCTTGTCCTGTCTCAAACCAAGCTGGGTGAGTTACTCTCACTCTATTGTTGGGTAACGCAACCATGTTACCTGTATATTCTCCTGCATCTAATAACTCAAGTACATGACTTTGTTTATGTTGTGCAGGATCATCTGCTACTTCACTGTCTGTATAATCTACTGTGAAATAATATTTAGCTGGATAAAACTCTCCATCTACTTTTGCAATCCAAGGGGCAGGACTAGCTCTTTCTAACTTATACACAGAATGATTATGCGACATACAATCCCAAGGTTGTGCTACGTAAGGTGGTAATTCTTTAGGCCATTCTTCGTAAGGTGTATCAGCTACAAGTGCAGTTAGAGGTAGCCTAGCCCACATAGCTCCTCCGTGAACGTTTTGCTCGTCTTCCAATTCGTCTGACTCGCATCCTGTAAAGATCACTTGGAACCCTAGAGTCCTGTTGGGAATTGTTGTAACTGCAATCACCATACAGTGTAGAAACTCGTTCTGATATTCTTCTAAATTCTTTGTATACTCTCTTCTTACCCATGCTTTAAAATATGGAATGTTACTAGTTATGTACGCCATGAATTAAAATAGAATAACATATTATTTGGATTACCACCACGAGTTTCTGCTAGTTTTTTCCAGTGATTATATTTTTCAAGAGCAATATCTTTAGCAGCCATAAAGTCATCATAGGCCATTTCAATTTCACCATATCTTAAATCATGTAATTGTTTTTCTCTGTCTGCAATTTCTTTTTCTAGACGTTGTTCTTCTGTCATATCACTCATAGTTTTTTTCTCCTTACCATTTAACTTTGTGACTCCAGTACCTAGCAGATAATTTACTAGGGTTCTTGTCTTGTGCATCATGTCTTGCATAGTAACTTTTTTTACGTGCTTTATCTTTAGCAGTTTTTGGACTTTTACCTGCACCACTAACTCCTTGTTGACCAAAACGAATAAATTTGTACGTGTCTCCTTCTTTGGCCATAACGCAGTGAGACTTTGTAGGATGACTAGGAGTTCTTTTAGGCTTATTTACACCTTTAAGTCCTTCCTCTTTCATTTTAGTTTTTACACGTTCAGGTATTGACATCTAAACCCTTACTAAGAAAAAATTGTTGTAAGCTCATATAATCAGAAGCAGGACCATCAAAATATTCTTCTCGTAATTTTTTTTCTTTTTCTGTCATTACTTTATTATTTTCCACTACATTTTCTCAAAATGTGGGGCATCAATAAATGGTCTGCGTGATTCTGATCTTCTTAGATCTATATAGGTATTCATAGCCTGTTCTGCTGTACCAGGGTATGATCTGATATCCCCTTCAGACCAAGCTGCGCCCCATTTTATAGGTACACCTTCTCTTCTTGCTGCCTCTGCCATTGCATCACAAATATCATCATACACATTTAACTCCCAGGAAATATCTGAACCAAAGTATGCAACAAGATCTACGGCTCTTCCATCTAAATGTTTAGATTTCATTGTTTGTGATCTACCCTGTTCATATAGTTTCTTCTGCTCTTCTAGAGTTCTAAGACCATAAGTAACTCCAAAATCTACTTTTGTTAAAGTTATAGCCTCAAAAACAACAGCCTGTAAATCTTCTTCTACACCTTTTAATTTATCCAGACTTCTTTTACTAAGTTTAAAACCCATCACTAATCCTTTTCTCTTATAGCATCTTTATGTCTTTGTAGACTTGTTCTTCTACGCCCAAATAAATCTAAAAAGAAATCTCTAACACTCCTAAAGATTTCAGTGGGAGTAGGTAATAGCCAACCCAGTATTATCAATAACATAACCCAAGGTGGTATGTTTTGATTTTTAATTAATAAATCTTCTACAGCACCCATTCTTAAAGGGTTCTCCTCAACTGTTGTTATAATATCTCTACCAGCATTAGTAGTTGTTTCTTCTTCAAATGATACTGCGGCTTGTCTATTCTCTTTGCCAATCTGTGCATTGGAGTTTACGTTTGTTCCACTCCCACCACCACCTGATATAAGACCAGTAAGTGTTGATAAACCACATCCAGAAAGAAAGAGAAATAGAACTAGCCATTTCATTTATTTTGCTTTTTTTCGTCTATAGTCCTTGTAGTTTCCTCCTACTTTAAATTTTTTCTTATGTTTTGCAACAGACTCATTTTTATAACGAGTAGTATAAAGTTTACCTTTCCAAGTAAATGTTGCCATTCCAGCAGCACGATTACGTTTAAAAGCTTTAGCAAAAGACTCATCAGTTAATGGACCTGTATTTGGTGTTTTACTTGGAGTATGAAGTATTTTTATATCAGACTTTTTCTTTACTGGAAATTTTTTGTCTATTTTTCTAAGTTTATCTTCTGCCTGACGTTTTCTTTTTTGTATTTTTTTCATATCAAAAGCAGTATAAGACTCTGTATCTATTTGTGGACCTCCCTCTAAAACTGTTGTTCTTAAAGTAGCTGGTCTACCAGTAAGAGCTTTCTTGTTTAATGGACGAGCAAAACGTTTAAATGAATCTGAACTACCACTACCTGCAAATTTCATATCAGGTTTTTTAGGTGATGTAGTAGTAACAGACCTAGGTTTTTTTAATGCTACAGTAGTAACGTTCTTTTTTGAAGGTGGTTTAACATCTATATCTGGTTTTTTAGGCGATGTTTGTTTTCCTAGAGCAGGTGGTGGTGATTTTTTTTGAAATCTACCTGTTGTAGCACCTTGAGGTTGAGACAAAGATTTAGGTGGGGGCTTAATATTGTCTATCTTTTGTTTTAAATTTTTAGGCGCACGAGTAGTAATATTTGCCTTTGGATTATATTTTAATATATCATCTACTACTTTAGGATTCTTTGTTGCATAGATTTTATTTTTCCACTTGACATACCAGGTTTTTGCTTGCCTAGCTCCTGCTAGTATTCCTCTTCCCACACTCATTCTTTATCCTCCTTGTTGTTGATGTTAAATTCATTTTAAATAATTATTCAAATATGAATGAGATTTTTTATTCTTTTAAACTCTACTTATTAGTTTAGCTATCTGTTGTACAAAAGGAAGTAAAGCTATTGCCATCAATAAATTAACTCCTGTATGTACTAAAGCTATTCTTAATGTATCACCTCTTGGCATACCATCTGATACTAATAAACCAGCTAACCATATTGTACCTGTTGTACCTACATTAGCTCCTAATACTGCACCTATAGCTGCAGGTAAAGGAACTGCCCCACTTGCTACAAGGGCTATTATTGCAGTGGTAGATAGTGAAGATGACTGCCAAGCCAAAGTCATAATAATACCACCAAAAAACATATAAACTGGATTAGCTATAAACCAAGATAAATGATCTATGTTTCCTAGTTCTTTCATACCACCAGAAAACATCTTCAAGCCAATATAAAAAATAACTAGTCCAATAATAATTTGAACTGAATTGTACATTTAAGCTAGTAGCCACCTTTATCTTTTTTCATTGCTATTTTATTGCCCATAGGTTTACCAGCCATATAAGCTGTTGCACCCATATATGCAGCTACTACACCTGTTTGTGCAATATAAAATAACCCTAGTAGGTCTGCCAGGGCTTGTACTCTTGAGTCAGACACCATTGGAGTAAACAGATATACAGATAGTCCAATCATCATTAGCATGGCTACCCATGCCATTTTCTTTTGTGATTCTGCTTTTTCTTCACGTAACTCTATCTCAAGCATACGTTCTTTTCGATTTATCTCTTCCTCTGTGATTTTACCATCACCATCTAAGTCAAAATCAATTACCATGTAATAATCTCTGCTATAATTACACCTGCAATTAAACCTATTATAAAAACTTTTTTATTTTCTTTTATTAGGTTCCAGTATTCTTTAATCATTATTCCCAATCCCTTTTTCTTCTAGGTTGAAATACGTCTGAGGCTCTAAGATGTCCCTCTAAGTACATAGCTCTTTCTACTCTATCCAGGGAATACTTAATGCCTGTATCTAATCTAATTTTTTCTCTGACATAAAATACATCTGATCTGGGGATGTGTACTCTACGCATTCTACCTTCATCTTCGCTGGCTAAAGCTAGATAAAATTCTTCTAGGACTTTATCAGAAAGATACATTTTTGGTTTAGACATGCTAGTTATACTCTATTGTAATACAAATGTCAACCTTTAAACTAAGGGAACGACAAAAAATTTGTTTATTTTTTTATTTAATTTATAAATCTATACTTAAAGTATACTTAAAGTATTTATAAACTAATAAAGAAACAAAAATATGTTAGATGACTTTAAGTATACTTTAGTAATACTCTAATTATACCACAGTAAAATCTTTTGTCAACAGATATTTTTATGTTCTTGTTTAATTTTTTTATTGACAAGAATAAACATGTGGTTACCAACCTAAATTTACTAATTTCTGTCATAATGGGTATATGTATACAGTATACCCCCCAGTGGCCCATGCCCCCAGGACAAAAGGTGAACAGGATAGGAACAAAACAAGAACAAAAGATGCTCACTGAGTAGAACAAAAGGTGAACAGATGAGAAACAAAGATTAAATTCAAAGAACAAAAGCAAAACAATTGTTTAAACCATTGTTATTACTAATGATTTTATACAATGTAGGATAGTCTGTTTTATTTGTGATTACAAAATAACTTTGATTTTTTTAAGATGTTGGCACGCTGGTTAATTTATGTATGACCTGTTGCTTTTTTATCACTATATTTTTTTTATCAGTACAAATCATTGAACCTACAATTTTAATACTTATAGTTACTATCAATATAAATTAAAAAGGAATAGAACAAAATGAAAAACATAACTCGACATACTGGACGATTAGTTATTCTAAAACGTTTAAAGAATAGCACGCTAGGCAATCCAAAATTTTTAGCTGCTGTACTAGACGTAAACAAAAATGGCGTATCATTTGAGACTGCAACAAATTCAATGCATGGCTATTCAATACAAAACTATGACAATAAAAATGTTACTGTAGAAATTGGTACATATTATAACAAGGCAACACTGCACACTATTAAAGAGAATTGCATCAAGAATTAAACCAAAAGAAGTAGGGAGAATGTTTGATAATGAAAATTTTAGTGTCAATAAAAACATCTTACGGAACTGAACGGATCTATCCAGAGTGTTTAGACGCCAAAAGATTTGCTAGAATAGCAAAAACAGAAACGCTTACAGAGGACACCATAGAAGCGATTAAAGCTCTAGGTTACACAGTAAACATATTTAGGCCGCTGCCAGTTAAAACATAAGATTTTGTTTTTCTAATAGCATCTATTTTAGGTGCTATTATTTAACCAAATTTTTAAAAAAAGGATCTAAAACAATGACAAAACAATTTACATTAAAGCAAGCCATTGCAGAAGCTGGCAAGGTATCGCTAGGAAATTCTAAAATGCCTAGCACCACGTTTGCTATAAGCGCAAAGCATTGCAAGGTAGGTTCTAAGCTTGCCAAAATTAAAGGTTCTACTTGTGCCATATGTTATGCGTTAAAGCTTCAAAACATTAGGCCTAGTGTAGATAAAGGCTGGACTAATAATCTCTTCAAAGCAATTAAACTAATAGAAACTAATCCTAATTTGTGGGCAAAACAAATGGCATTTCAAATTAAAAGAGGGTGCAACAAGCTAGGAATATTACTACATCGCTGGTTCGATAGTGGAGATTTACAATCTATTGAAATGTTACGTGCCATTGTTTTAACTTGTGAATTAACTCCAGAAATAAACCATTGGCTACCAACTAGGGAAGCAAAAATGGTAAAAGATTATCGCAAACAATTTGGAAAAGAGCCAGAAAACCTAGTGATAAGAGTTAGCGCAACAATGGTAGGTGATGCTCCCATGAAAAACCATAGTAACACTTCAACAGTCCATAGAAAAAATGAAACTGTCTATGGCAAAGAGTGCCTAGCTTATAGAACCAATAAGGATAATATTGTTGTAGATCTAGAAACGTTCAAAGCTATGACTAGACCAGAAAAGAAAGAACAAGATTTTGGCCATTGTGGGGATTGTCACGCTTGCTGGTCGAAAGAGATAGAAAACATTAGCTATCCGCTACATTAAATAAAATTTGATTTTCTAATAGTATCTATTTTAGGTACTATTATTTAACTAAATTTTTAAAAAGAAAGGATCTAAAACAATTTTAATACTTATAGTTACTATCAATATAAATTAAAAAGGATAAAAACAAATGTTAAATGAAAAAATTTGGAAAATATGGTTTCGTGATGGCTCAAGAGTGCCGGAAACAATGGGTGGTTTAAATTATATTAATTCTGTAGCAGAGTTAAGATCCTTGGCATCGAAATATGATTTTGATGCTGGTGAAGTTTTGAGTTGTGGTGAGACGGAGATGATTGATGAAAACGGGGATGTAGTAGGAGGGGTTCTCGTTGATAGCTTCCTTACTCAATAAATAAAATTTGATTTTCTAATAGCATCTATTTTAGGTGCTATTATTTA
>TARA_R100001594_G_scaffold23518_3_pt1 | contig 20242 bp, 27 predicted proteins | sample TARA_R100001594 | Tara Oceans TARA_R100001594 (sample SAMEA2622752) | marine metagenome | biome: marine biome (ENVO:00000447); feature: marine epipelagic mixed layer (ENVO:xxxxxxxxx); material: "saline water (ENVO:00002010), including plankton (ENVO:xxxxxxxx)" | depth 150 m | reverse complement strand
CATAATGAGCGATGATGAAATTTTTAATAGCATATCAGCTCAGATTGAAAACGTTAAACGTCCTGTTGACTATCAAGAATTTGGGCCTAATATTAATTTCCCTACCCAATTATTAACAGAGCCTTTTACTAGTTTATTTGGAGTTGGAATGCCTGGCTCTGAGACGCAGGCTCCTGCAGATACTAACACTATAGCTCCTACAGATACTACAGTTATGTCTCCTACAGATACTTCTGCTACAGCTCCTATGGATACTACAACTATAGATACTACTAGTGTATTACCTACTTTAACAGGTCAAGACAGCTTAAATATTCAATCAGCAATAGATTCTGCTGCCTTAGCAAATAGGAGAGAGCAAGAGCAAATATATGACGCAGGGGGAGACTTTGTTTATTTACCTATTCCAGGATTTTCAGATTCAAAGGTAAATAAATTTACTGGAGAAGTAGTTGATGTTACTACTGGAGAAAAAGTAAGAACTTTTAATAAGGCGGATATTGATAGCTTAATGGAGATAAATCCAGGGCTTTATAGTACTTTACCTTTTGTTCAAAAGTTTACTAATACTGTAGCACCTGTAGATACTACTGCTCAAGTTGGTACTATTGGAACAATGGGAACTCCTATAGAAATAATTTCATCTGGAGCAGGAAAAACTAAAAATGTTATTAGGATAAATAATATAGAAAAAACAGTAACTCCTACCGAAATGGATGTGATTAATAAAACAGGTAGATGGAATAGAATGCCTGAAAAACAAAGAAATAAATTTATTAACAGAATAGCTAAAAAGTTTAACATTTCTCCTTCTGAATTAACAGGTATGGAAGGTTCTCAAATTTTAATAGATAAAAAAGCAGATAATTTTGAAATTACTAGTGAAGGTCTTCTTGGAGGTACTACTATAAAAATTAATAACATAGAAAAACCTGTTTCTTCTTTTGAATTAAGTATTTTAAGAGGTGAAGATTGGGGTATTGGTGTTAAACAAAGTAAAATAGATAGAACAGTTAAAAAATTAGCAAAAAAGTTTAATGTTTCAGAAAGCGATATTAGAAATATGCCTTTTGCAAAATTTATAAAAGAATAAAATATGTCTCAATATACATATAGATTAAATAATAGAACATACCAACTGCCTAATGAGGAATGGAAGGATAGATTTTTAAAAAATAATCCAAACGCTGAACTGATTTCAAATCAACCTGCTGTTATTGATTTAGTTGAGGGAGAGAAAACGTATTCTTTTTTTCAAGAAGATGAAAACTCTGACTTAGGATACAGGCAATATGAAATACCAGAATCGAAAGTAAAACCATTTCTTGAGTTAAACCCTGATGTGGCACCAGTACAACCAAAATACTCATATGATATTAATCCAGAAGCATTTTTACCAGAAGAATTTAATGATGGTATCCCAATAGGAATAGGAAAAAGACTTGCTGGTAGATTTGTACAGCAAGCCGTGCCTTTTCCAGTAGATGATACTATTCCTGAAGCAGTTACTTTAGGTGAAAAAATAACTGATGTTATTGGTGGTGGTTTAGGAATGATGACAGGCTTTGGATTATTCAAAGGAATTATTGGTGGAGTACGAAATTTAACTGACCCTGCTATGAAAAAAGCTGCAAAAGCAATGGCTAAGTATACTAAGTTAAAAGACTCTGGTAAAATTAAACAGGCAGAAAAATTCTTATCAAAAGAAAAGGCAAAAAATACTTTTATTAATGAAAAAGGAGAGATATTAGTTCCATCGGCGACAGGAATTTTAGGTAGAGGAATACCTAACTATACTAAAACTATAGTAGATTTAGCATCTAAAGCCCCTAAAAGTGCGGAGGCATTAAATGAATTTATCTCTAATGGCCTTTCGTTTGGTCTTCATGGTCAAGTTAAAAGCCATCTTCCTTATTGGGATTTAACAGAAAGAAGTAAACAATATCTTAATGATAGTCTTATGGGTTATTTATTTACATTAGCAGGTTCTCCTCAGTTTTTAGAGATATCGAAATTATCTCAAAATGCTATTAGTGCTCCAATGCTTTTTGGTATAGGTTTTGGCTCTGACAAGGTTATGCCTTTCTCTCCTGGTGGAGAACCTCAAGAAATGACATTAACTGATAGATTTACTCATGGATTTGGTATGTTATCTCTGTATTATGGAGCACAAGGGTTTAATAAAATACAGATTAGACAAAAGCAAGAGCAAACTTTAAGAAGCTTGGGAATGCCAGAAAATAAAATTACAGAGTTTATGAAGCAAAACAAAAATGTTGCCGACCAAGTTTTGAAGATGACTTTTAAAACAAGGAGCAGTGACCTTCAGGTTCCTTATGTAGGAAAAAGTGGAAGCTTTAAAGATAAAAATGTTGATGTATTAAGAATTGATACTGTTAAAGGGAAAGTGCCTAGGGTTACTTATCAAGATATTAGTTCTAAAGCAATTAAAGATATGCCACTAAAATCTTTTCTCAGAAGATATCAAAGAGCTAAAAATTTTGGAGAAGGGGATATATTTAATGTAGAATCTATATATAATAGAAGTCAGAGAGTATGGGAAGTTACTAAAAAAGATATAAGAGGGAATGAAGTAGGTTCTAAGGAAATATTAGGTGAGAAAACAAAGGCTACAGAAAGAATTAATGAAATAAAAGATAAAATAAATGATAACAAAGAATTGCATAGAGGAGCTCAGATTCAAGCTAAAAGCAAGGAAAGAGCTTTAGGAGCTTCTAACAAAGATGCTCAGTATATGAAAGAGGCTTTGTATCCAGAAAGCCAAGGCTCAACTACTAATATGGGAGTAAAAGAACTAGTTGATTATAATAAGATATTAAGTCATAGTGTAAGAACTTCGCTATCTGAAAGACCTCATTTAGGATACTTAGAGACAGCTAAAGATAGAAAAGGTATTCTAGGAACATTTGATGCTATTAGTAGAGATATAATATTAGACCCTGTTACTTATTTGCGTAAAATAGGAGAGAAATCTCCAACTGCAAAAGAACTGAGTTATAAACTAGAATCATTTAGAGATATATATGATTTAGAATTAGGCGCATATAGTACTTTACAAAAAAGATTAGAGGAAATGGGATTATCTAAACCTCAAATGAACTCTTTATTTGGAGAAGTAGACCCATTCTTTAAAGATTATGTTACTGCTCCTATTAAGGACGTTAAGACTAGAAATGACGCTATTAATTTAATAAAAAATACTCTATCAGAAACTGTTGACAAGGCAGTTGCTTATGGAGTATCTGTTAAAACTGTAAATAAAGCTGGTAAAAGTGTATCAGAACCAATTTGGTCAGCAATTGATACTAATGGAAAAATAATAGATGTCAATGTACAGGCAACTATAGGAGCTCAAGGAATAGATGGTAGACAACAGAAAGGCATTCAATACCTAAGACCAGGAGACAAAGTAATTACTACTGAAGGTAGGACTGTAGAAATTAAAGAAATTAAACATAATCATATTGTAAAAGACTATATACATAGAATAATTACAAATGAAGCTAGGGATTTATTTGGTACTAATATTCCTTATCAGCAATATATTATTGATAAAATGGTGAGATATGATATGGAAGCTGTACAAATGAATAAAAAATTTCAAAGTTTAATAAAAAAATCTAGAAACGCTAGAAGCGAAACTAAAAAGAAAGAATATCTTGATGAAGCTACTAAATATAGTAAACAAGCTATTAGAGAGAGAATGGAGAAAAAGTTTAATGAATCTTCTGGGTATATTGATGATATAGGAATATATGGTAATCAATACTCTAGGATAAAATCAGAGATACCTCCTGAAATAGGATTAGATATAAATGGAAAGCCAATAGAATTAGATAAATTTAATACCTATAAAAAAGGTGATGTTGTTAATGGTAAAACTATTGATAGAATAGTACAAGTATATGAAACTAGCTTACCTGATGTTTTGTCAAGATATGCTAATAAAATGGCACATATATTATCAGTTACAGGAACTTATGGCTCTGCCTCTCTAACTCCAGAGGGGAAATTCAAAGGCTCTCCAGGAATTAAGGGTCAAGTTGCTCAAGAGTTTATAAACAATATAGCTAGAGAAACTAATAGTGAGAAGATTAGTAAATACGTAGAAAGTATTATGAAGCACCAAATTCATGGTACTTCAATAGAGCACGAAAGTTCAAATTTATTAATAAGTGGCTTTAATAAAATGATAGGCCCTGTTTCTAATGCGGCCTTATCTCTTCCAACGTCAGGTATAAAAAATGCTATGTTAGGGCAGGGAGCTAATGCTACAGTTTTTGGTGCTAGAGCTACAGCTAAAGCTATAAAAGAAATTTCCACCAAAGAAGGGTATCGCCGTGTATTTGAGGAAACATCTTCTATAGGGGCTATAGAGACTGGAACAAGATTATTAGAAACTCAAAAACTAGTAAGATATAACCCTGGACTTATGTATATTACTGAAATAGTAAATAGGATGACCGCAGTAGCTGCTGGTAGAATATCCGCCCAAGAAGCTTTAAGAGTATATAGAGGAGAAGCTAGTTCTCTAGGATTAGGTATGAGTAAAGGACAAGCCAAACACTTATTATTTAAAACATTTGATTTGCAAAATATGAACCAAATTGTAAAAAGAGGATACTTTACAGAAATTGAAATGCAAAAAATTATGCAAAGAGCACATAGAATTACACAAGGTCAGCCTACAATAGAATATATGCCAACCGCATTTCAGTCTAAATTTATGAGACCATTTACTTTGTTTCATAGAATGGCGTACAGGTCTACTAATACATTATATAAGAATGCTGTTGTTCCTGCAGGAGCAGGTAATCCATGGCCGATTCTTAAATGGGCAGGAGCGGCTTATGCTACAGGAGCAGTTAAAGAGTATTTATATTATTTAGCATCTGGAGCCCCAGAGAGAGATATGTTTCAAGCAATGCCAAATCAGATTATGAATACTATGCTACAGGGGGAATTATTAGGGATTTTTAGTAACCTTGTAGATGATAGGTCTGGTTATCTTCCTGCAGTATTAGATTATACCAAAAAAACAGGTGATTTAATAGGAATGCTTCTTGCAGGTGCAAGTACAGGTCTAGGAGGCGACGTTGCTAAAATGCTATCAATGGTAGATAAGCTAGAGGGAGAACCAGGTAAACCTTTATCCCCTAAAGATAGAGAAAGAATAAAACAACAAGCTTATAAAAATATATTCAAGGGTATGTCTAATGAGTCTATAAATTATTTAGAAAAAACTATTCCTCTATTTAATGCTATTAAAAAACAATGGGGTCAAAAAGCAAAGCCCTATAAAACTGAAGCAGAATATGTATCAAAACTACAAACTATATATGCTGATGCTACAGGAAAACGAGATATGAAACTTGATAAAGGAAGAACTTATAATGCAAAAACAGAGTTCTATTCTCAGTTGCAGAATTTATTTTGGGCAGGCTCAGAAGCTGAAAAAAGAAGAATATACGAAGCCTCTGTTATGCTTTTAACTGCTAATACCTTGAATGATAATCCAGGTTCTCATACCTATCGTTCAGCCTTAACACAATCTATAGCAACAGTATCACAAAAGATTTTATCTACTTCCCCTACTTACTCTACTTCGCACAAGGAAAAGCAATTAGGAGTTCCATTGTCTAGGAGTAAATATCAAGCATTTTTAAAGTATTTAAAAGAAAACTCTCCTGATGATGTAGATAGAGTTATTAAAGCTCAGAAAGATTGGGATATGAGAAAAAAAATATGGGATAAAACTATTGCTCCTGTAAAATCTGAACTATTAAAGCACGGATTTAATAGAGAGTACAGAAAACAATATGGAGTAGAACCAACTATATATTACCCTAAGAGTATGTACGAACAACCAGAGGCATCTAGGGAAATGTTTAATGAATAATTTGGAGAAATAAAATGGAAAAACTGTTGAAAGATTTTTTAAGAGGTGAAGGGGATGAGGAAATATTTGATGTCTGGTGGGAGTCAGACAATGCTCATAGTGCTATAGACTCTTTAATAACTTTAGCTGAACAAGATAGTGCTAAAAGGGAGTCTATAAAAGATATGGCTAGACTTGCTTCTAGTAATTATCGTGCAGCTGTTGCTGGAAAGCCTTGGTTGGGGATACAGAATATTCGCTCAGGAGAATTAGGAGATTATACAGGGCAATCTATAACTAACAAATTAGATGGAGTTATGTTTTCTCCGCTACCAGAAGGAGAGGCCCCTTTAGAAAATCCTAATCTGCTAGACATATACCTTGGATATCAAGAACAGGAAATGCCTGAATATTCTGGAAAGATTTTAAAAGATATGGTTGGATATGAAGACGCCCCTATATACGATATATCCCCTTACTCTAGATTTGAAGGGTTCTTTGGTCAAAATCCTTCTCAGGAAACAGAGTTAAAGGATTTAATATTTACTCTTTCTCCAGGAGAAACTATGGATATCCCAGAAGGAATAAAATCAGTATTTGGTAGTAATCTAGATTTAGGTGGTCGCTTTAAGGAATACATAGGAAAAGATGAAGAAGGCTCTCCATTTTTCGGTGTACAAGACAAATGGGATTTTGCTGGAGAAGATTATAGTCCATATCAAAGGCTTATGGAAGCCCTTATGGTAAATCCTATAAACATGTATGGCAGATTTCCAATTGATGAAAATAACCCTATTTATAAATATGGACGCTAATACATTTAAAGTCTTTAAAGAAATAAGTGATTAACTAGTTTTCTAATAGGTAGTAATATCATTTTTGATTTTCCAAAGTCTCCACCAGATGCTTTAGCAGTAAATCCTTTTTTAGTCATTTCCTTAATTACTTTTTTTAACTTTTCCACAGGGAATATAAAACTAAAAACCATTTTATCTTTATAAGTTAAATTATGAACCCAATACTCAGCCTCTGTAATAGATATCCCAGATGGAGTGTTTCCGTTTTTATACTCAATAACTATATTCCCTGTTTTCTTCCATATATCTCTTTCTGTTTTGACTTCTATCTTACTACCACCTTCTAGTATTTCACAGATTCTTTTTTCATTATTTATACCAAATTCTAAATCTATATCAAAGTTATTGTTTTGAAAGTCTTGATTTAAAGGCATTTAATCTCTCCTATCTTTTTCTCTTCTGTTTAGAATTGCGGCATTTATTCTGTAGTTCTTAACTCTTCTTTCTTTTTTTCTTCTATCTTTAAAGTCGTTTTCATCTCCAGGGTCTCTGTTGGTTATTGTTTTATCCTTACTTCTCTCGTCATATCCATACGACATAGAGTATGGAGGCCCCCAACTTTTATTTTTACTATTTTCTACTTTATCAATATCAATATAATCTTCCATATAGGATTCACTGTTTTTACTCATAATATTATCCTCTTTTAATATAGTTTAAACTGCTGTCTAAATTCTCATTTCCTCTAAACTTCTCAACATAAAAAGATTTCTTTTTAGTCGCTTCCCAAGTAACTCTTCTTTCTGTAACAGCTATTATTTTGCTCCAAAACATCAAAAGAGATGCTATTATTAAATAACTATTCCCTAAATCTATTCCTGCTTTTAGTATAAATATACATATAAAAATATTTAAAGCACTTCTAATAACTTCTAAAAATAAAGCTCTCATTTCTTCTCCTTTTTAATAGGGTATTTTTTATTACATTCACAACAAATATGAATATTATCTTCACGTCTTTTACTGTTTTCTGAGTCGCACAACTCACAGCCTTTAACTACCATTTTTATCATGTAGCTTTGCTTCTTCTAAAGAATCGTAAATTAGACACTTGTTACCATTGTACCCCATTCTGACCATACCTGTTTCTCCGTATCTATTTTTAGCAACATACACGTTAAACTCAAGTCTATCAACTTCATCATATCTAGAAACCCAAGGATAATGTGCAAACATTGCAGTTTCAGCATCTTGTTCTAAGAAACCAGATTCTGCTAAATCAGATAATCTAGGAATATTATCTATTCTATGCTCAACATTACGATTTAATTGGGATACAAGTATAACAGACATATTCTCAGACTTAGACAACCATTTGTATTTTTTAGATACTTCTCCAATCTTAATCCTTAAGTCTCTATTATCTCTTGATGGAAACTCAATTAACCCAACGTGGTCATCAATTACAACATCTGGCTTTATTCTTTTTATTTCTCTAATTGATGAAGGCAGGTCTCTAACATCATCAAACATAAATAAGTTCTTATACTTCTTGCTTATTCTGTCTATAGTAGAATGCAACTCTATTGCATTTTCATCTATTCCGTGCCTTAAATTACTATAGCTAAGGTTACCAGACTCCATAGCTATAATCTTTTTCATCATTTCCACATTAGGCATTTCTCTATTAAACATTACTACAGTTTTACCATTTAGTACTAACCTTCTAGCAATATTCGCCGCTAACGTAGTCTTTCCATTTCCTGGTCTTCCAGCTACAATAGTAATCTCTCCCCTAGTCATTCCAGATATTAATCTATCAATACTATCATAACCAGTTTTTTGCAAGTTCTTACCTTTATATATGGAGTCCATAGTTTCTTCTAATAGATTATCTAAATTAAATTCACTATTAGGTCTAAGATTTAACATACTACCTATAGTTGTATGAGCCTCTTCTAGCAAAACCTCTACACCTTTAGACTCATCATCAGATAGCTGTAAAATCCTGCGAGTTTGTTTAATCAACTTTCTTCTTAACCAATACTCGTGAACTCTTTTAGCATAGTACTCTATATTAGCTGAGGTAGGAACTTCATCTGGTAATCCACTTATATAATAAAAATCATCTTTATTAGAACTTCTTTCTTTGTATTCACTATGTATAGTGATAATATCTATAGATTCATTTTTATCTTCAAGGGTTAGTATTGATTTCCATATTCTTTGATTAATGTCAGCATAGAATACTTCTGGCGTTGGTATCCAAGCTTTAATTCTAGACAAGCTAGAGTTATCTAGTAAAATACTTCCTAGTAATGCTTTTTCAGTATTAATATCATAAGCATTGGCAAAGTCATTTACGTGAAATTGGGGGTAACCTGTCGAGGTACTTTTTCTCATACTGTTTTCTTTTTTCAAATGTCCTGTTTTCTCCTTTGATTACACCTAATAGATATTTAATTCCATATCCAGATTCGTATAATCTTTTTGTACTAAATACACTGATTCCTCTTCTAATTATAATCTGTTGAATATCTTTTATTTCGTTAAAAAATATATTCTTAAAAGATTCAACCTCTACACCACTCAATCTAGAGAAAATACCATCTATAGCTTTAACAGTTTTTTCTTCCATAGAATCTCTAATTTCTTGAACAGTTCTATTATAATCCTTTTCTTTTGTTTTTTTGCCACAAGTTGGGCATTTATACATCTTCACAATTACCACATATCTCCTTTACTGCAGGAATATTACCGAATATGCTCTGTCTTAAATATTCTTGAGTTACTCTGCGACTCCTAGAGCTATCCATACTAGAATACCATACCCAATGCTTCCTGCAATCTTTACAATATCTTGGTTCGTGTTTTTGATGAGGCTTATTACTTCTAGAACCTGATATATTCTCAGATAATAACATATCAGTTGTCATAATCCAATCTTTATCTGGTTTAATATTTATTTTGCCACTATCAGTAAAGTTCCAATCACCAAAAAAGTAAGCAACAGAAAGAGCTTTTAGTTTTTCTGCGGCGATTAATCTTGCTTGGCTTTTATCTTGAGAAAATGTAACAAACTCTCGTACGTCAAGATTGCGTAAATTTTCCCCCTGTCCTCTTTTACTAACTGTATGTCTACTTTCTCCGACTCTGGTTTTATCCATTGCGCTATCCTTTTTCTTGTTTTACATTGTATTTTGTAGCCACCTACAATAATGTCTACCTCAGCTACCTCTCCTAAAGAGCGACCATCGCTACCCCAGGCTCTAATAGCCTCGACACCATTCTCCTTTGCGATGTCTACACATAGCCTTTCAAATCTATTTCCTTTAGCTTTACTCTTACTTGGCATTGATTTTCAAAGCTAATTCTTTAATTCTTTTTTCTGCTTTGCCTTTCTTAGGAGGTTCTTCATCTAGCCATATGATATTATCTACAGCATATTTATTAGATACGGAGAAATATCCTGTAGTAACCATAAATGGATATTTTTCTTCTACCATTCCATAGTTATATATGGAGGTTCGATGATTATCTTCAAAGTTAATTTTCACTCACTGCTCCTTTTTTAGTATTTTTTCTAGATTTAACTTTTCTTTTCTTAGATTTATTTTGACTTTTGACAAACTTTACATTGTCCATTAAGACAGCTTTCTTTATTTCTCCAAATACAGCTTTAGCTAGTTTCTTTAGTTCCATTTTCTTCTCCGTTTTTTGTTTCTAAAATCATAGCATGCAGTAATAAAAGATAATTCCTAGCATCTCTTATTCTTCCAGATATACTTTCGTCGCACGCCTCTGTACCTGTCTGCACATAATTTCTTATAGAATCCATATGTTTTAGTAGATACACTAGTAGTATTTCCTCTGGCTTTAAGTTTAATCTTTCTCCTACAGATTTAAAATTTTTCAATTTATCATCAGAGGATACAGTATATTCCTTACCTTTTGAATACATTATCTTATGTTCTATATCCATTTCAGTTTCAGACCAAGCAAAAAAATCTTCTACTTTCATATTATTTCTCCATACCAAGAATTAAGAGCATAGTCTCCTAGACTATCTGGGCAGACAGTATGCTCACAAACTTCACACTCATATCCAACTTCAGTTTCGTCTGATGAAGAATCCCCAAACTCTACTTCTTCCATTGGATATTCACAATTATAACATTCCATATTACTCTCCTATTTCGCTAGATAAATCAGCTTCTATAATATTAGTAGAATAATTATTGCTACGGCAACACTCTGTAGGTATCTTCATAGATTCATTATCTTTTTCTACCAATAACCTTACCGCATCTGCTATACTTCTTATTTCAGTTATTCCTAATTTGTTGCTATTATGTAGCAAGTCTCTTAGTATCTCTACAGGCTTATTTTCTACTTTCATTTGACTTCTCCTTTTTATACCAATATGCTATAGAGTCTTCGTGCTCTATACCTATTTTTCTTACGTTAAATAATGAACTCATAAGAGATTTATTCTCTCTATACCATTTCTTATATTCTGGTTTATGCTTTCTGCATAAGTGAATCTTTAAAGGCATTTTATTAAACCACTCTGGTAGTTCAACCTCATTGCTTCCATTACCATCAAACCTTAACCCACAAACTATGCATTGTTTAGGGCTAAATCGTACAAAAGGATTAGTAGAACCTTTCATCTCTTCAACATAAGAATCTGGCGCACAATTCACATTGTACCAGATATCGTCTTTCATTAGCTGATTATACCAATCATTTTCCTTAAACTTACTTTTATAAGTAGAAGTTCTTTTCATTGTTTCTCCTTTACGTTATTAAATCTACTTGGTAGCTTCTAGGCGCCAACCACTATTCTTACACACAACAAAAACATTCCTATTAGATTATTTTTTCACTAACAGGTTTAAGTGTTTTGAAATTTGCTACCAAGCATAGTGGCTATGCAGGGTATCGAGCCCCACATAGCCTTAAAAGGTATGGCGAAAGGAGAGTTAAAGACCATACCTACGAGAGTAAACAAGCTTATTCTATATAATAAACAAGGTACTTACTGTTATTTAAAGGTTTAGATTTAATTTTTAAACCATCATTTCTTAACTCATATATGTATCTAGAAATAACACTAACTCCAAACCTTCGAGCATCAACTTGGGTTATTTTTTCTCCGTTTACTAATGCTCTCTTGATGTTCTTTTTTATTCTTAAGGGCGACATATGTATTCCTTAGTTTTCTAGTTAATACTCTATCTTCCCAACTGCTTAACTCATATATATACTTTTCAGCATACAAATCTTGTTTAGCAGTAGTTACATAATTGACTCCTTCATCATAACCTACTAGGTCTATGAATTTATCCATTATGTCATTCCATTTTTGAATTTGCATATCTAGAAAGGAATGTCGCTTAGAACTTTAGTTCCCTCTTTCCATTCATTAACATCAATAGCCTTTGGAGATACCATTTCATCACCATCTCTACCTAACCATTTATCGTGAACGACTTTGATTTTAACAGGTGTTCCCTTTATCGTATCTTCGTCCATAGTAGGTAGTCTATATCTACCATCAGACTCTTCTACAGTAAGCCCTAAACCAGAGGCTAGTTCCATATACCTCTTATTTGAACCTGGAGAGTCAGAGAGTTGAGGGTACTTAGCTGAGTCTGGGTTCTTGAATCGAAAAAATCCTTTTGAAGGAACTTTTCTATCAACGAAAGCCTTGCCAGATACCTTATCTCCGTTAACTCCATATTCATTATTTTCATTTTCTTTAGCTATAGTAAATGTAGGAATATAAATATCTGCTAAGAATTTATTCTTAATTACTATGTCTTCTTTGATTTCTAGTGATTCTACGTGTGCAAGATATTCTCCTGCAGGCATTACACCATCAAAATCCTGTGAAGGGTCATAGTAGGCATCACTACTATTCATATTACCAAGTATATCAGTTACATTACTCATTATTGCTCCTTTGTTGTTTTATTATTGTTTCTATTCTTTCTATTGTTCTTTTTATGTTTGTCTTATTAATAGTCAAGTTCTTTATACCTTCTCTTATTGTGTCCTTAGTACTATCATCTAATTCTTCCATTAAAGATTCTATCATTTCTACTTCTTCATCTGAAAGAGATGGGTCAATTACTTGCTTTCTATATACGTCATCTGCTATGTTGGTTAACCTATTTACTGCTCTTTTAAAGCCATTTGTATTAGCAGATGCTACATTTTTATCTATATCAACAACATTCTCTGGAACGTGCTCGCTACCTCTTTTAAATTGTATACGAGCCGCACCTGGAGAAAAGAATTCTTTAGTATAACCATCTTCATTTATTCTCAAAGTTCCAGATACTACAACCCACTCAGAACCTAAGAACTGTACAGGGTTATCCCCTGCAGGCGACCAAGACCATAATGGATACTCCTCATTAAGTTTAGACCTTAAGTAGGCTTCCTCAACATAATCATACCCATCATTTTTCCTCTTAACAAATATATTAGGAGTCGTCTCGCTTGATATTCTTTTCCGTTTCTCTAATATAGAATCTTTAATCTCATCTTTTACTATTAGTTTTGCCATAACTCTCTCCTTTTGTTTTAGATTTTAGATTTTTTCTTTGCCTATATATTTCTTTAATCTCTTCTTCTGTAAGACAAGTTCTGTTAAGAGGTGTACCAAACTTTCTAGCTTGAGCAAACTCTATAAATTTATCTCTAGATATATTTGCTACCATACTATTCTGCCTCTTTTTCAGATACATAATTATTAGCCTTGTCTATAACATCTTTAATATCTGATTGTAAATTAGTTAAATCGTATGAAAACCAAATGCCATCCTCTTTTAAATAAGTAGCAAGAGCGTCATTCATAATTAACAATTCTTTAAGACTGAATTTCATAGTTACTACTACGTCTCTATCATTTACGTTCATTTAGTTTTCTCCTTTTATATATGGACATAATTCTCTAACTTCACAATACTTTTGACATTTCATACCATTCCAAGTTTCTTCATCTGTGCATTTACTAGGCAAAGAGTTTGTCTTTAAAGAAGATAATAGTTTATCTCTTCTTGGTAGAAATTTACCCAATAACATCTCATCTGATATTTTAGGTATCTCTATTAAATATAAATTATTATGTACTCCCCTCTCTCTAGAGACTTGCACTCCACCATCTCTAACAGTAGCCTGTACATATATCTTATCAACTATCTTTCCTTGTTTCTCTAAAAGATGTCTGTAGAAATTTAACTGCCATAGCCAATCTCCATAATCTGCATTTTCCTTATCTTCATAAAATATTTTAACCTTTTTTATATCTCCCTTTTTCCCCCACTTACTATTTCTCTTGTATCTTTCGCCTGTAGGAGAATCTCCTAAGTAGAAACTCATACCTAAGACCTGTGCTACCTTATAAGAGCCACAGTTTTTATAGTCTATTAATAATCTAGACTCTGGGTCATACAAGTCGGTAATCCCTGTAATACCATAACCTTCTAGTTTAGATTCTACTTCTAGGTCTTCGCCGTATGATTCTAATCTTTCGTGGTGCATAGTACCAGAGATTCTAAAGGCACACTCTTGTGGGTCTATGTAGTAATTTTTAGTTCTCTTAAGGAAGGATTCACAAGTACCATTAAGTAATTCTGTAGTACTTGGTTTTCTATCTGGAGCCCTCTGCTCTGAGAGTGCTCTTAGCATAGGTAAGGTACAACCCATTCTTATTAAGTCTACTTTTTTATTTTCAAAGCAGTCTTCAAATGTAATTGTATCTCCATTAGGATATTTAAACCCTATAGCTGGCATTTAGTTCTCTCCTTAATCATAACTATTATAAAGACTATATACTAAGTATATATATCTTTTTTCTTTTTTATCTTTAGCCCCCCAGTTCGTGAAACGAACTTAACCCAATTACAGGTGGTAAAGCAACAACTTTTTTCATTTATTTTAAATAATTTATTCAATTTGTGAATAAATTTGACCTAATTTAGTATCCCTAGAAACAGTATATGGAGTAGAGTTTGGTTCATTAAATTGATTTACTCTATCTGTCATATATTTCTTAGCATTATCAGTAAGATTTAGTAAACTAGATACTCTATCTATTGTAGTATTAATCTGTATATCATTTTTCTTAATGAAAAAATCTATCATATCTCTATGTCTAATATTACTAGAAGAAGGAGGTTCTCCATTATACCAAGAAGCAATATTGCATAAGTCTATCCCTGTATCTACTATAGCAGTACATATTTCTGACCAAGCCTTTATTTTTCTAGGATTCAACGAACCTGTATGATATCTAAACTCTATAGTACCTAAATATGCTCTTGCGTGTAAGTTTAGACCGTGATACCTAGTTTCGTTATACTTTGAAGTACTAGGAGTATCGTCTTGATACCATAGTTCTTGAAAACACTCCCAACTTCTTATATTCCTAATATCATAACTATTATAGAATATAGGTTTACACCATCTAGACTTTCTTCTTGTCTCTGGTTGCATAGCATAGAGTAATGGTTCTAATTTTCTAGCTACATATAGTATATGTTTTAATTCGTTCCAGCCTACATCTAATGCATTAACGTGAACGTGCATACCACAACTTTGACTTATAAAATAGTCAAAGTTCTCTGAAACGTATCTATTTAGATTATCTATATTGTTGTATAGTGTATCTCCACTAGAAGGAGGATTACTAATAAACTCTATACCTGTATTTGATAGACTACCATCACTTACAGCAGACCAGCCATCTACAGAATGACCATCATCTCTCCATACATCTATATCTACTCCTTCTACCTCGCATTCTATCCCTACAAGTCTTCTTCTTTTATTTTTCTTGTAAGTTCTACCAATTCGCTCTATAGGATACAATGCATCTGGAGGGTCTCCATAGTCTATTTCTTCCGAAGGATAACAAGATTCACAATAGTATTCACCGTTAGATTCGCTCCAATATGAACTGTCTAAATTATCTGTTGTATCACAAGAGGAACACATAAAATAGCCATCACCATAACAGCTCTCGCAAACCATACTATCTTGACTTTCTATATAGTAAGCATTATCTCTGTTATCTGATAATCCACAATCATCACATATATAGCAATCTTCATAGAAGCATTCTTCGCAGTAAGATTCATCATCGTGGGTATACTCTTCAAGTTCTTCCTTCTCAATATCTACCTCACAACTAATACAAAGTACTCTAGGCTCTGTATCACTCATATTATTACTCCTTTTAGGTTATGTTTTTTATACCAAGAAAAGTAAATACTAGTACAGGAATCTCTTTCAACCAACCTATTTCTTTTAGCTTATTATAGAGAGATTCTTCTGTCTTGTCTTTAGGCTCTTCTAATGTTAGAAGTTCTATTTCTGTTCTAACGAAGTCTAAATATTCTTCATAGGTTTTATCCATTAGAAATGGATTTCTCTTAGCCTTTTCATATAGTTTCTCTAGTACGTATTTCTTAGATTTATATTTAATAGGACTAGGTATCCCTACAAAAGATATTTTTTTATATTTAGTCACAATAATCCCCTCCTAAGAATGTTCTGATTTCGTCATCTCTATCACAAACCTCACATATATTATATTGACCATATATAGTAATCTCTTCCTCTAGGACAGATTCAGTACAACCATCACAGTTTATCAATTTAGAATATCTAGAAGGCCATTTAGAGTCGCAACTAGGACTATCTTCATTACTACAACCATAACAAGTCATATTTTCATTAACATAGAGTAACTTGTCTGGGTCAAAATAACTCTGACAGAACTCGCATTGATACTGAGTATCAGATATATATTGACAATTAGTACAAATACATTCATAATTATATGTATCCTTATCACAGATTCCACATTTTGTAGGCATAGATGTATAAGTACCATAGTTATATTGTCTAGGATTATAGCCATAATAATAGTAATTATCATAACTAATCTTCGGAGTAAATTTCTCTGAAGTATATGCAGGCTTCTTAGAAAAATCTCTAGTATCTATTTTAAAGATATATTCATTCTGTAGGGATTGAGTCTTTAACATTAACCCAGAGGCTCTTAATCCTTCTTCTAATATATCTCTGGTAGATGCCCAAAATAGAGTCTTAGCTTTTTTCCAATAGGTGAAATTAATAGGTCTAGAGTCATCTCTTAAAAGATATAACTCGTAGGGATTATCCTTAACAAAAGTTAAAGCATAGTCTCCACTTAATTTCTCTACACCTTCCTTAACTCCATACTTATCAATAGATGCAAAAATGGCTTCAGAATCTACTTCAATGTCTATATTCATCTCAGATGCTAGACTATCGTGATTTCTTAAAACTCCATTGTGAGCACCGATAACTCCACCTATACTAAATGGGTGAGAGTTTTTTGCTGATATAGTGCCGTGAGTTGCTAGCCTAACGTGTCCTAGACCTACAGTAGTATCTCTATTGATACCACTTAAGACAGTATCCCAATCGCTATGACTAGTCATCTCTACACTAGACAACGTAGACTTCCAGATATTATTATATCTTGGTGAAATAAGGGCAATCCCTGTACTGTCATCTCCTCTAACTATAGAGGAATCAGCTAGATTGCTAATTACTTCACGGATTTTCTCTATCTGGAAATCATTCTGTGATTCGCCTTTCTTAGCGAAACCGAAAATTCCACACATAGTGTTTTCTCCTTTTTTTATTATTAAATAAATCTTTCTTTACTAAATATCATTTTGTGCTTTCTTTAGATATTCTTTTATTCATATTGTCAATAGCATTTTCCAAATTATCAATAGCACTATATATATCACCACCTTCACGAAGGTCATATAAGATATTCTCTAAATCTTGAATTACCTCTTTTATTTCTTCCATTTTATTTCTCCTTTTTTTATTTGTTAGTAAATCATTGATTGCTCCATATAATATAGGTAGAACTCAGGTATCCCTAGATAATAGAAAAACTCTTTAGGGGTAACGTCGCTACTATCAATAATTATATCTTTTAAATTTTTGTTAATATTAAATGAGTTCTCTACAATAGATAGGCACAAAGAAATCCAATTCTCTATTTCGTGCATATTAAAAGTAGAGTGATGGTATCTAAACTCTATTGTTCCGTGAACAATCCTAGAGTGAATGTTTAGTCCTCTATATCTAGAGTCATTATATTTAGCATCATCTACAGAAGTATTAGAAATAGTCCTGTACCATAACTCTGTATAATCTCTTAGAGTCTTTATATCTAGCAGACTATTTGTATTTATATTAGGCAAAGGTTTACAATAACTATTTCCTTCTCTATTTTTTGGTAGCATATTAAAAATCCATTTTTCTAATATATATCCCAATGCTAGACAATTTTTCATTTCTTCTAATTGCATATCTAGAGCGTTAACGTGTATATGTAGTCCACAACTATTATTAACATAGCCTCCAGTATTGCTAATCATATTTGTTAATCTCTCTATATCGTTAAGCAGAGTATCTCCATTTGTAGGAAATTTCATTACATACTCAGAGCCAAAGTCTTCATCATCAATAGAGGTATCTCCAACTATTCTCCAACCTCTTGGTATAGAGAGTCCTTCCCAATCGTGAACACATTCAATCTCTACTCCAACATTTCTACGAAATTTATTTCTCTTAAAACTGTTAGATTTCTTATGACTTGCTGGGTTAATCGCTCTCTGAGGTACTCTGTAAAATTCTCTAATAACATCTTCAGAGCAATGTTTACAATGAACTTCACCATTTATTTCTAGAGATTTATCAAATTCTAAATCGCCGCATAGTCTACAGAGAACCATTTTACTAGAGCAACTAAGACATATAGAGCCGTTCTTTTCTATAATAGTTGCATCTCTATAAGTCATATATTTCCCTGCTTTATTTAGTATTAGATAATCTTTATCACATAGTTTACAATTAAATTTAGAATGATGAGCACATTCAGAACAGTAAGTTTCTATATATAGGTTGCCAGTAGATTTATCATTTGTAAGAAACTGATGTCCTCTATGGTCTGATATTACCATAGAGTGAATTAGAACTCTCTTATCACAGCTCTTACAAGTTTGTACAGTACAGCTATTTTCTATATTTTTTAATTCTAGATATTCGTAGATTATCTCTCCAGCAGTAGAATTACTGAGTGTAGCAAAATAATCACAAGCAATTCCTCTAGAGTATTTATTCCAATTATATACCTTCTCTTTTATAGAATTTTTATCATCTCTAAATACTCTAATAACTTTTCTACTTTTATCTACTACAGCTATATCATTATATGGTAAGCTACCTCTCTGATTTGCTCCTATTAGCATAACATAGGCTTTATTATTAGAGCGTATACTAATTACTATCCCTGCTCTAGTCTTATATATATCAGGCTCTACCTCAACCTCTACACCTACTAAATCATTAAGATGTAATTCGTAGGAATCAGATACTGTCCCATTAAATATATACTCTTTATCAAACCATATAGAAAAATCTTTCCCAGAATTATCTATTATTCTAACTAGATATTGATTTCTGTCTATGTTTTCATCTACTATTGAGCCTCTATAGACTCTATAGTTAAAGAGTACGTAGCATTTACTACCTATATGCATACTCTACCTCCTTAGCTTAGACCTTATCCAATGTAGACATATCGTCGCATACCCTACTAGAGCAAGTAGAGAAGGGTGTCCTTCTCCACATAGCCCTAGAGAGTGAAGGATAATATGCCTTAACTCCTCACTCATAGAGTGTAACCTCTTTAGACTTAAGCCTATCTGTAGACTTCTTTCCAAATCCAAACTCTATGATTCTCTTAGTAACTACCTTTTTCTTCTTAGGAGCCATTAAGAGTTTAACTTGTTTCTTAGCAGATTTCATTACTCTCTCCTTATTCTATTATTAACATAAATTATTTTATTTGTCTTCTATAGGATAACCCATATCTAGCTGTTCACTTACTAGAGATTTATATAGTTGATATAAATTTTCTAAGTGAGTCAAATCTCTTTCATTTACAATAGAGCCTTGTTTCTCTATTTTATCCTCTAGGTAACTGATAGATTCTTCTACTTCGTTTAATGTTAATTTACTCATTATTCTCTCCATTTACTTTCTACATTATTACTTATCTAAAACTTCCGAATTTCTACCGAACCCTTGTAAGTATTTACCCTTAGCTGTAGGCTTAAAGCATACTCTAGTATCACGCTTTCTCTCAGTGCGTCCGTTCTCAAAAATTCTCATATCTATCTTTTTAACTTTCTCATAATTAGGTAATCTAGACTTAGTGTTTTTTCTTAATTTGTAATTATATCTGAGAACACGTTGTCTATCAATGCAGTCCTGGACTAAGTTATCCACGTCTACAAATGAGGTATAAATAGAGTTTGATTCTAAGTCTTTAATAATCAAGTTTCTATTAGATTTCCTTGCTAGAGTCCTACATCTCTCTATAAGCACCCTCAAGGAATCAACGCCAACTATAGACATTTTCTGTTTGATAGGTTTTACTATATCTAGTATTCTAAAC
>TARA_R100001594_G_scaffold2951_2_pt1 | contig 20270 bp, 25 predicted proteins | sample TARA_R100001594 | Tara Oceans TARA_R100001594 (sample SAMEA2622752) | marine metagenome | biome: marine biome (ENVO:00000447); feature: marine epipelagic mixed layer (ENVO:xxxxxxxxx); material: "saline water (ENVO:00002010), including plankton (ENVO:xxxxxxxx)" | depth 150 m | reverse complement strand
ACTGGTTTATTTTCAGGATAAACAATTTTACAATCCGTAAAAGTGCTTAACCACTTCTTATGTTTAGTCCAAGTAAACTTTTCAGGTTTCTTGGGATCTTTATTTATTTTTACTTTCATATATACTCCTCAAAACCAATCTTTCATATTGGCTACTTTAAATTTATGAGTTCGTGATCTTTGCTTATCAGCAAACTCTTGTGCTTCTTTTTCAAAAATAAAACAATTGTTGCTAAACAAGCTCCAATTGTCTTCTTTCTTTTTTGACCAAATAACACAATACATTAATCTGCTTCCCAAGTTTTAACTAAAACTTCTTCTGGTAAAGAATTTTTTTTAGCTTGTTCGGCAGCATTATCCATTTTAAAGTTATACCGAGCTTCTTCGGCATCAAGTTTTTCGAACATTCTTTCTTCTTCAGAATGAATACCAAGATCTTTTAAACCTTGATCAAATTGTTCGGTATCAATCTTACATTCAGCATAATCTGTTTGTAATTTTTCGAGTTTATCTAAAAACTCTTGTTTAGTTTTTCCCATTATATCTCCTGTGGAGTCATTGCTTGGACTCTTATAAATGGTTTAACATATTGTATTCCATGTCTTTTATAGATAGCTTTTTTGCCATAAAGTTTTCTATATTTATCTACATCTTGAGCTTTAGCATTTGGTATAGATATAGTAGTCATTACTCGTTTATTTTCCGCAAATGCTTGAGCTTTATTTAATACTCTTTGATTAAATTGTTTCATAAAGTTATCACCATTATTATCATTACAAACAGGAACAAAACACAGCAGTAAAAATCTATACTACTCATAATGCTCCTGTTCCTTTCATTCCTAGGTATGAAAGTAAACCTATTACAACTATTCCTAAAATAAATAGACCTAAAACCATTGTTTAGCTCCATTTGGTTCTTTATCCTTTTTTCTTATTTCATAAGGAACTTCTACTTTTTCTGGCATATGTTTGCTAACAGCAATACATAGTCCAATAAAAGCTCGGATAGGAAACATAATTATTATCCATATCCATTTTGCTAATACATTCATTAGCCAGTTTTGGATTTTATTCCACATTGTATACCTCTTTCTATATTTATTATTATACACTTATTAATTGTAAGGTCAATGCCATTCGGCAGCACCTCAACCGTTTTTGCCCCCATCGTGTTTTTTAGAATAATTCTAAACACGATAAAAAAAGCCCCCATAGTAATAATTACTACGAGGGCTTAATTTTTTGATGTTATCCAGCTAATAGTTTATTAGCTTCAGCTAACATCATATCTTTTTCAGCTTTATCTACATAAACCTTATCAGTAACATTTCCTCTTTTAGATTTAGGTACATAATCTTTATCAAAGATTTTCTTATACTCATCCTCTAAAGTACTAACAATTATTTTACTTCTTCTACAATTCAAAGTTTGAGCTTTAACTTTAAATAACGCAGAAGATAATTTACCTTTAGAGATTTCAGTACCTACATCTTCTCGTGTGTACTTTTTCAATTCCTCTTTGGATTTATCCAACGAAGAATTACACATTTCATCGTGTCTAGCCATTGAACCATATACAGAATCAAAATTCCATTCTGCAATTCTAGCCCAATCTTGGCAGTCTATGAAAGGTGTAATTATTGATTGAACAAAAGTTCTTACACCTTCTTTCACAGCTTTCTCATTATCATCAAGGACTAACTCCATATTAAGCAATCTGCTTTCAGGATCGTCTTTGTATATGTTTTTTACATTATCCATATTATACTCCTTTGTTAATTGGATTTACTTTAATTTCACCATAGCCAGTTAATTCACTATCTATGATTGCAACCTCATCAGTATTATTTACCGATTCAGCTACATCTCTCTTAATAGCCAACTCCTCAACTCGCTTGATTTTATCGCTATCTTCACGAATCTTAAAATAAGCTATTAACTCTTTAGCTCTTTCAGATATCTTAATCATATCATCCTCCTAGTTATTTAATTAACCCATATCATTTAACACTCATGGGATTACTCGAGCAGTCATCATGAGGCAAAGCTGAATGACACATGGGACACAGGAGTCCCCATTAGGAAATTGTTCACAATTTGCCTTATGGGTTGCACCTTGTGTGCGACTCTCGTGTCCTCGTCTACGACCATGTTCATTCAGGCAAACTCATGATACAAGCGAGTACATTCCGTGTGTGTGGGGGCCCCATAGAGATACTGATAAATAATGGGAAATGCTTCCCTAAGGACGCATTTAGCAGCTCCTTTCAGCTGCGACCATTATTTAGAGGGATTAGAATCGTACAGCTGTTGAAATAATATCGACCAAAGGAGATATTATGATTACAGCTAGTAGATTATAAATCTTGTATGGGGAACCAGAGCATCGCCTGTGGCGATACCTTATTCAGATCTTAATGTAATTATACCAAGGGAGATCGTAAGAACCGTAGGTTCTTGCCCAATACTAGATATAGTGTTGTGCGTAGCAACATCTACTAAAGTGCTAATATAATGCTTGACAAGGAGAAATTCTACCACTACGAACAGTTAGGGGTAGAATAATAAAAGCGTTATATGAGCGAACTAACAGAGAAACAGAAGAAGCTAGTAGATACCATCGTAACAACTGGTTGTAGCATCAAGGATGCAGCTAAAACAGCTGGATATTCAAGTAAAGGAAGCGAAGAAGCAGGGAGAGTAAGTGCAAGTCGCACACTACGATTACCAAAGGTACAGAGTTATATGCAACGAAGTATAGCAAATACTCTAGGACTTGGTGCAGTGAGTGCGTCTAGGAAACTTATCGACCTGTCTTCAGGAGCGAGAAGTGAGTATGTCCAACTCGAAGCATCGAGAGATATACTAGACAGAGTAGGATTAAGAGCACCTGACAAGGTGGCTCATAATATTCAGGGCGATATTAAGATTAACATCGACCTAAGTTAAATGTGTCGGTACTACCGACTCTTTGTCCACACGCCTCATTCGAGGGGTGGGGGCAAAAACCCCATCGTCTAGATGACTAGTGGAGTTGAACAAGCAACAGAGCTTAAAATAAGCATGTTGTGGAAATTAAATTATTCGTTATCATAGTAATATGGCTAAGAAAAAATTTAATATAGAAAAGGTTGCCCATGAAACTAGGGCAAAGTACAAAAAGACTAGTCAAGCTAGTAGAAGACCAAAATTTAGTTCAATGAACAAATCCCAAAAAAGAAGTTTTAAGGCATACAACAGGCAGGGCAAATGAAGGTGTTATGGGATTTATGGTATTACACCATTATTCTCATAATACTTATTTGCTGGACTTTATTCCTAATATCGGCATATTGCTCATATGCAATACAAGAGATATTTAGAAAAATTTATGATATGGCAACTTCACAATCGAAGGGAAATCCTGATAGGAGTTAGTTGTTTTATCATTGGTGCGTTGATATTTTAATCATTAGCTTATAATCATCATCTTTCCCACAATAAAGAGGTATTATGTATTATAAAGTTAATGTTTGGAAGAATGACGAATTAAAAAAAGAAATTTACTATAAGGCAGATAATGATATTATTGCAATGCAAAAAGCAAGTGCTGCTATCCCTGATGGCTGCAGAGCAACATATGAGGAAATCGATGAAAAAATATACATCCAAGAAACCGAAACCAAAATCAAAACCGAAACCGAAGCCCAAGCCGAAGTCTAGTGGCTACTAAAGAGGAAAAGGTTTGGATGGACAAGGTAGCCCAATTGGGTTGCTTTGTCTGTCAAAGACCTGCCACATTACATCATATAAGAAATAATGGAAAAGGTAATGTTGGAATGGGAAGGAGAAGCTCCCATTTTGAAGTAATACCTTTATGCCATGAACATCATCAAGGCAATACAGGGATTCATTTAGATAAGAAAAATTTTGAAAAGAAATATGGTACTGAAAAGGAAATACTTGATTTAGTTAAACAACAAGTTAAGGAAGAAGAATGTCGTTCATCAATACTTTAAGTTTAAAAGATAGAAGAAGATTAAGAAAGATTGTAAAAAAAACACATCTAAGTTATTATCCTACACACATGATAACAGATTATGAAGCTGACAAACTCATTGAAGCATTTGGTGAAGAAACAGTTTATAAAATGTTACAAGCGAATGTAGGTAAAAATGTCGATTAATTTTAATTACAAACCTGAAGGTGATACATTAAAAAAATTCATGAAGTCTGACGACTTCTTCAGAGGTTTAAGAGGGCCAGTTGGATCTGGCAAATCAGTATCTTGTTGTATAGAAATTTTTAGGAGAGCTTTACTACAGCAGAAAAACGCTGAAGGTAAGCGTAAATCTCGATGGGCAGTAATTAGAAATACTAACCCACAATTAAAAACTACAACAATTAAAACATGGCTAGATTGGTTTCCTGAAGAAACTTGGGGAAACTTTGCTTGGTCAGTACCATATACTCATAGGATCAATAAAGGTGATATAGAATTAGAAGTTATATTCCTAGCTCTTGATAGACCTGAAGATGTTAAGAAATTATTATCTTTAGAATTAACAGGCGTATGGGTAAACGAAGCTAGAGAAATACCTAAATCAATTATTGATGCTTGTACTATGAGGGTAGGAAGGTTCCCATCTATGAGAGATGGTGGTGCTACTTGGTATGGAGTTATAGCAGATACCAATGCACCAGAAGAAGATCATTGGTGGCCAATAATGGCAGGAGATGTTCCTGTACCAGATCACATATCTCGTGATGAAGCTCTCATGTTAATTAAACCTGACAACTGGAGTTTTCATACACAACCACCTGCAATGCATGAAAAAAAAGATAAAGATGGTTTTACTACAGCATATGACAATAATGATCTTGCAGAAAATAAAAAAAACCTAACCCCAAAATATTATCCTAATATTATTAGAGGTAAAACAAAAGGATGGATAGATGTTTATGTTTTAAATAAACTAGGTGCTATAGAAGAAGGTAAACCTGTATATCCAAATTATAAACAAGAACTTCATATGTCTAAAGAAGAACTTAAAGCAACTATTACTCAACCTATTGTAATAGGAATTGACTTTGGATTAACACCTGCAGCAGTCTTTGGTCAAAGAACAGCTTTAGGTAGATGGAATATATTAAACGAGCTTGTTTGTTTTGATATGGGTGTTATGAGATTTTCAGAATTACTCAGAGGTGAGATAGCTAAAAACTATAAAAACTTTGATATACAAATTTACGGAGATCCTGCTGGAGATTTTAGATCACAAACAGATGAAAGAACTCCTTTCTCAATTATGAGGAACTATGGATTAAAAGCATTACCTGCACCATCTAATGATGTTGCTTTAAGAATTGAATCTGTAGATACAGCTCTACAAAGACTCATAGATGGTAAAGCAGGATTTACGATTGATCCCAAATGTATTAATCTTAAAAAAGGATTTAATGGTGGTTATCATTATAGAAGACTACAAACATCTGGTGATCGATATGATGAGAAACCATTTAAGAATAGATACTCCCATGTTCACGATGCTCTCCAATATCTAATGATGGGTGCTGGAGAAGGTAGAACTTTATTAGCAGGTAGATCACAATCTAAACCTGTTATAGCTAAAAAGGAATGGGATGTATTTGCTGGACAGAAAACAAAGAAACGGAAAGTATGGGATCTATTCAAGAGGAATGGTTAATCTATTTCCATCCTAGAGGAACAGAAAGATATGCCAAATGGATTAAGTGGTGGAAACCTCCACATGGCTTTGCCCATTGTGGTGCTTTTAAATATATAGCTAAACATGACATATGGGAGCATGTTCATTTTACTCATGCAGGTATTAGAACAGAACTAATAACTCCTGATGACATGACTAAATTTTTAACCTTTCTAACTGATTATGAAATCTTAGTATGTCCTGTCAAAGACGACTATCAATTCTTTAGGATTAAAGAAATAAGCTGTGTATCACTTATTATGAGATTGATTGGCTTCTACAGGTGGTACATCATTACCCCATACCAACTATATTGTGCGTTGATAAAAGCTGGATATAAGTCATTTTGGTCTAAACCTAGGACAAATAATGATCGAGAAACCAAAGACAGCTCAGGAACTATTAGAAGAACTTGAAGATTTACATCAGCAAGAAGATCAAGTAATGGATCAGTTAAAAGAACTTATTGGTGGTACTGATGACTTTGATGACTTTACAGATGAAGGTATTGATTAATGGGACAAGACAATAATAAAGGTGCTGGAGATACTCAAGTTTCAGGAATGGAACATGAACTTACTAAACAAGGTAAAATAAACAAAGGTATTAAAACTTCTACATACGGAGAAACAAAAACTACAGCTGCAAAAGATGAAAGTGATTTTCATACAGCAGGTCAAAAAGATTCAATAAATACTCCTTTCACAGCAGTTAATGTTATAGGTAATTTAACATTAGGATGGACAAATGCTGGTTCTAAAAAAACAAGAGAATATTTTACAGGTAATGTTTTAACTTCAAAAGGTTATACTCATAAAGGAACACATTATGGTAAAGAATCTTTTAATCAATTATCAGCAGAAGAAAAAGAAGAAATTTATGGTGAGTATATGTCAGATAGAATGTCTGGTAAAACAGATGCATATGGTAATCCTATAGGTGGATGGAGAAAAGAAAATATTAAACATAGAAAAGCAGATGGTACTATGACTACTAGAGAAGTTTGGATGGGTGGAAATGATAATGATGGTGTCCAACCAAAATCTGAAACACAAATTTTACAAGAAAATGTTGACGCTTCTAAAAAAGATCAAGCAGCTGATCAACAGGCAGATTATTCTAAAAAGAAAAGACTTTCGGTAACAAGCTCAAGATCTCTATTTGCCAATGAAGGTGGTAGAGGATTTTTTAACTAAAGGAGAAAAACATGGATAAAGATTTTTTAAAATATCTAAGAACACAACAAAAGAAACATGGTGTTACTTGGGAAGATAAATCTTACCGTGACCAAAAGATCGAAATGGAACATAAAAAAGGAAACACAAGTTTTCCTGCTACTGATTCTGACATCGATTCTTTATGGGGTTCAGGAGCAGTTGAACACGGTTGGGATTATATGGCAAAAAAAAAGAAAAATAAATAATGGAATATTTAGATACAAGTGATGTACCTATCACAAATAGTCACGATGGTGCAGCAGCAATCCTTAAAAAATATAAGGAAGCTCAAAACATAAAAGATTATTGGAAAGACAAATTTGAAGAAGCATATGAATATTGTCTTCCTAATAGAGAATCTTTTTATGATGAAGCACCAGGTCAAAAAAGAACAGATAAAATTTTTGATGAAACTGCAGTAGTAGGAGTACAAGAATTTGCTTCTAGACTACAAGCAGGTATTGTTCCTACATTTGCAAGATGGGCAGATTTTCAAGCTGGTTCAGAAGTTCCTCCAACTCAAAAATCATTTATTAATTTAGAGCTAGATAGAATTACTGATTATGTATTTCAAGTATTACAAAATTCTAATTTTAATCAAGAAGTCCATGAATCATTTATGGATTTAGCAATTGGCACAGGTATTATTCTTGTAGAAGAAGGTGATGCTGTTAATCCAATTAAATTTTCTGCAGTACCATTAACAAGAGTTTGTTTAAATACAGGCCCAGATGGTTCTATTGATTCTATATACAGAACAAGATATTGCAAACCTCATGAAATAAATATTTTATATCCAAGAGCTATATTACCTGAAAACTTCGATCCTTTAAAAAATAAAAAGAAAGTTAAAATAATTGAAGCTGTATACAAAATACACGAAGATAATGTTGAAAAATATAAAATGTGTGTTGTTATGGAAAACCCAAAACATATTCTTTTAGAAGAAATGTATGAAGGTGAAGGTTCTTGCCCATATTTAGTATTTAGATGGAACAAAGCATCTGGTGAAGTTTATGGTAGAGGCCCAGTATTTAATGCAATGGGTGCTATTAAAACTTGTAATTTAACAATCGAATTAATATTACAAAATGCACAGATGTCAGTATCTGGAGTATATACTTATGAAGATGATGGCGTAATTAATCCTGATAACATTTCACTTGTTCCCGGATCTCTAATACCTGTAGCTCCAGGTTCTAAAGGTTTACTACCAATTCAATCAGCATCTAATTTTGATGTAGCTCAATTAGTATTAAATGATATGCGTCAGAATATTAAAAAAGCATTATACATGGAAGCATTAGGTAGACCTGAAGGAACACCTATGACAGCAACAGAAGTTTCTGAAAGAATGGCAGATCTATCAAGACAAATAGGTTCTTCTTTTGGTAGACTTCAATCTGAATTTATAGCTCCATTGTTAAAAAGAATTATTAGAATTTTATCCAAACAGGGTAGAATAGAAATCCCTAAAGTAAACGGTAGGGAAGTTAAAATAGCTCCTCGTTCACCTCTAGCACAAGCACAACATTTACAAGATGTTGCTGATGTAACTAGATTCAACGAAATAATTGCAGGAACATTCGGCCCACAAATGATTAATTTAATTGTGGATCAAAATGAAACTGCAAAATATTTAGCTGAAAAAATGAACTTACCAGAGAAGCTAATTAGAAACGAACAGGAGCAACAAGAGTTGGTTAATCGTTTACAACAACTAAGTGCTTCTGGACAAGCACCAGAGGAGGGTGAAGCTCCACCAGGAGCATGATATGTCTTGGAAAGATCTAAAGAAAGAAAAGCCCAAGGTTACAAATAGCATAGATGGTTATGTAAGATCCAATGAAGACGAAGCAAAATTAAATAAACATTTTGCAAATGTCTTTAAAGGTGATGAAGCAAAACAAGTTTTAGACTATTTGAAATCTATCACAATAGAAGCTGTTGCTGGGCCAAATATAGATGGCAACAGATTATTCCATTTAGAAGGGATGCGTTTTCTAGTTGGAATTATTAACACACGCATAAAAAAAGGAGAAAATGATGGCAGATGATAATGCTAGTGCAGCACCAATCGCCACTGAAACACCTTCAGAGGTAACTAAACCTGAATATGTTCAGGATAAGTTTTGGAATGCTGACACAAAAGAAGTTAATATAGAAAATTTAGCTTCTTCATATAACTCTTTGGAATCTAAACTAGGTTCAAGAACAGAGGACTTAACAAAGCAAATCAGGACTGATCTTGAAAATGAAAGACTTAGTAAAGTACCAGAAAGTTATAAACTTAATGTTCCTGAAATAGAAAATACTAAAATTACTATTTCAGAGGATATGCCTATAGTACAATGGTGGGGTAAAACTGCTAAAGAAGCAGGTTTATCTCAAGAACAATATGATGCTGGAGTAAATGCATTTATAGACAATGCTACAGCTAATCTTCCTAACCCAGAATTAGAAAAACAAAAACTAGGTGATTCTGGTAAAGAAAGAGTTGAAGCTGCAAACATGTGGTCTAAAAAACATTTAAGTGCAGATGCTTATAATGCAATTTCAGATTTTGCATCAACAGCAAATGGAGTTAAAGCCATTGAAGAAGTAATGAAACTTACCAAAGACAGCAGTATGCCTACATCTCAAACACAAATAGATGTTTCTGCTAATATAGATGATTTAAAATCTATGTTAAATGATCCGAGGTATTATGATAGTGCTAGGAGAGATCCTGCATATGTCAGACGAGTAACGGAGCTATATGAAAAGGCATACAAAGGGCAAAAGCAAAGTTAAGTTTAATTACAAAAAACTTAAAAAGCCAATTAAATGGCTTGACTGTGTATCGCAAACAGGTTGGTTATCAGCAGCACAAGTAGATGCTGCTGAACCAGCTAAATGTGTTACAGGAGAGTTCTGGGTATTCAAAGATACAGATGCATATATCACACTATTTGGCACCTATTCCTACGATGAAAAAGGTGAAATAGAATTTGGAGAAGTTATAACTATTCCCAAAAAATGGATATAATTGTGCGTTGTTAATACATATCAATATATAATATTCCTATTCCAAGACCTTTTAAATGTCTATGATTGCCCTTAACTGGACAACAATCCCCTGCATTGAAAAGATAATCGGTTAACTATAAATAAACGCTTAACAAAAGGACATGCATAATGGCAACTTCAATAACTAATGCCTTTATAACTCAGTTCGAAGCTGAAGTTCACATGGCTTACCAAAGAATGGGAAGCAAGTTGAAAAACTTAGTTAGAACAGTTAATGGTGTCAACGGAAACACTGTTAAGTTTCAGAAAGTAGCAAAAGGATCTGCTAATACTAAAGCAAGACATGCTGAAGTAGTAGCAATGGATCTAGCTCACAGCAATGTGTCTGCTACTCTAACTGATTACTATGCAGCTGACTATGTTGATAAACTTGACGAGTTAAAGGTAAACATAGACGAAAGACAAGTTGTAGCTCAATCTGCAGCGTACGCTCTTGGTAGAAAAACTGACCAAGTGCTTATCGATGTACTTGATAGTGCAACATCTATCGCTAATAATGTAAACAGTTCTGCTACTGGTATGTCTTTGATCAAAGCAAAGAACATGATGGAAGTATTTAACGGAAATGATGTTCCTGATGATGGTCAGAGATACTGGGTAGTTGGGCCGAAACAATGGTCAGATCTATTATCAATAGATCAGTTTTCTAGAGTTGAGTATGTAGGGCCAAGCGAACTTCCATTCCCTGGTGGTATTACTGCTAAGAGATGGTTAGGTTTCTTGTTCTTCGTACACTCTGGTTTATCAAAACCTTCTTCGGACAGAAAAACATTAGCTTTCCATAAATCATCAATTGGTTGTGGAATTGGATCTGATGTAAGAACTGAAGTTAACTACATCCCTGAAAAAGTATCTCACCTAATAACTTCAATGTTATCTTTAGGTGCAGTAGAAATTGATGGTGATGCTGCAAGAGTCCAACTTTGTGCAGAATAATAATTAAGGAGATAATATAACATGGCTTACGCAACTGATAATCCAATCAAAAAGGTAGCTCAGATGGGTGGCAACTCTCTTTGGTTTTATACTGACGGAGATGCGACTTCAGCTATCGTAGGTAGTGGTTACTTCAATTCAGCTTACGCAGAGCTTAAACAAGGTGATATGATCCTTGTTGCAGCTAGTGTAGGTGGCACTATGGAATCTGATTTACTTGTAGTAGATTCAGCTACAGGTGCGACTACTGTAACAACTGCTAAATTAGCATAACGCTAGTTTTCGATTTAGGGGGAGCAATCCCCCTAGATCATTTTTTTTAAAATTATGGCAACAACAAAAATAGATATATGTGCAAGAGCTTTGGTAATGATAGGTGCCCAACCTATTACATCATTTACTGATGGAAGCACAGAAGCATTAGTTGCCAACAATGTATACGAAGATATTACACAAGCATCTCTAACAAGACATAAATGGAGATTTGCTACAAATCAAAAAACATTATCATTATTAACAAATACTCCAGTAGGAAGATATGATTATGCATATCAAGTACCTACTAATCCAGAAGTTTTACAAATTAATACAATTACAGTTAACGATTATGTAATTCCATATGCTAGATACCAAGATTATATTTATGTAAATAGTTATGGTTCATCTAGTACATTAGTAATGGATTATATTTACAGAGTAGATGAAGCATATTTTCCACCTCATTTTATATTAGCTTTAGAATATGAATTAGCTTCTATTTTTGCTGGTTCTGTTGCTAGAGATTCAGCAATGATTAAACAATTTAAAGAATTAGCTGAAAGACAATTTCTTATTGCTAAAAATATTGATTCTTCTGAAACAACTACAAAAGTATTAGATACTAATAGATTTATAAATCTTAGAAGATCTACAAGAACGGATGCATAATGGGGAGAACATTAAAGACCGTAATAACGAACTTTTCGTCAGGTGAATTAAACCCATTACTAGCAACTCGTACTGATGTACCTTCATATTTCCAAGGAGCTAAAAGCTGTAAAAATTTTGCTTTATTAGCAGAAGGTGGATTAATGAGAAGACCAGGTACAACTTATTTGGCATCATTACCAGCAGAGTCTAGAATAATTCCATTTGTATTTTCTGATGATGAAGTAGCTATTATTATATTATCTAACAATAGAATGGATGTATATAATACAAGTGGTACAGCTATTACATCAAACTATACAACAAATTGTAATTGGACAACAGCTCAATTATTTGAATTAAACTTTGCTCAAAGAGGAGATACAATTTTTGTAACTCATAGAGATAATCCAATTAGAAGAATATTCAGAGAATCTGCAACTTCATTTACTTGCAGTGCTTTTACATTTGATGAAAATACTGCAATAAGTAATGGTGGCGTTAACAAATCATTACAACCATTTTATAAATACGCTGATAGTGGTATTACAATATCATTATCTGCTAATAGTGTTGGAACAGGTAGAACAGCTACAGCTAGTGCTGCAACATTTACAAGTAATCAAGTAGGTGATTACATAGAGATTAATAAAAAACAAGGTAAGATAACTGGATATACTTCAAGCACAGTAGTTACAATTCATATTATAGAAGATATGGGAAGTACTGGCCCACATAGTGATTGGAAAGAACAAACAATATCAGCTAAAAGAGGTTATCCTCAAGCAGTAACTTTTCATGATGCTAGACTTTGGTTAGGTGGTGTTAAGTCTAGACCTGCATCTTTACTAGCAAGTCAAATTGGTCATTATTATGATTTTGATATTGGTACAGGATTAGATGATGAAGCTATTGATACTGATATAGCTGGTAACCTTGTTAACGAAGTTAGGCATTTATTTTCAGGAAAAGATTTACAAGTATTTACTGATGGTGGTGAATGGTATGTTCCATTATCTACAGATAATACAATTACTCCAGCTAATGTTACAATTCAAAGACAAACACCTTATGGAATATCTAGAACAGCTCCACAGATGTTTGATCAAGCTACAGGATTTGTTCAAAAAACAGGTAAAGCAATTAGAGAATTTGTTTATTCAGATTTAGAAGATGGTTATAAATCTACAGCTGTTTCTATTCTTGCTCAACATTTAATAGATAGTCCAAAAGAAATGGCTATTATGAAAGGTAATGATACTCGGCCTGAACAATATGCTTTTTTCTTAAATGCAGGTACAACACATAATGGTAAACTATCTGTATTTCATTCTGTAAGAGATGAAAAAATAGCAGGATGGACACAATGGTTTACTAGAAGTGGAGATAGTTTTCAATCTATTGCAGCTCTTAATGAAAATTTAGTTTGTATTGCAAAAAGATCTTTAAATAGTGTTACTACATATACATTAGAAAAATTTGCTGATGATGATAGTGGAACATTAGATTGTCAAACTACATCTACAGTTAACCAACGAGGAACACCTCTTGTTGATGGAGGATCTCAATCTGGAACAACATTAGTTGTTGATGGATTAACATCTTCTCCTAAAGTTAATGAATCTTTTACAATTGCTGGTAATGCAACAGAATATACTATTCAATCATTAGTTAATAATGGTAGTGGAGAATATTCGTTAACACTCGACAAAACTTTAGCAGCAACTCCATCTGATAATGCAGTAGTTACTTTTGTAAAAGGTTTTTTACATGATGTAAATGGAATATATACAGCTGAAGTAGTACATGTTGTTGATGGTAATAGTTCAGTTGGATCATTTACAGTTTCAGGTTCAGATCAAATTACTTTGGTTAACGCACCTAAAGCAACAGGTTTGAAAGTTGGATTTAATTATGATACTGAATTAGAAACTATGCCAATTGATAAAGAATTACCTGAAGGCCCATTAACAGGTCTTCCAAGAAGAATCTCAAGAGCCATCGTGGATCTTAACTCTACCCTAGATATGACTATTAAAGCTGCAGACAGCACCTCTAAAGCATTAGTTATTCAACAAGTTAATTTTCAAGGTGGTTCTGACCTAATTCCAGTAACAGCTAAAAAAGAGTTTTTCTTTTTAGGTTATGATAAAAGTCCAACAGTAACAATAAGCCAAGATGATCCTTTACCAATTAAAATCTTGGGAATGTCAGTGGAGGTAGTGTTTGCATGAGTTCTGATCCAGTAACAATGTTTGCCATAACGGCAGTTAAAACATTACATGATATTAAAGAATCTAAAAAGCAATCTAAACTTGAACAACGAAGATACGAAGATCGTATTCAAAGAATTGCAGAACAAGCTAAACGAGAAGAAGAAGATAGAATTGAAAAATTAAGAATGACTCATGCTCATAATAGAGCTTTACAAGCTAGTGGTGGTTATAGTCTTAAAAGTAGATCCTTTATTAATATACAAGATGCTGCAACTATGTATGCTCAAAAAGATATTAGCACAATAAGAATTAATGCTAGTACAGACATGAATGAATTATCTTTAAATGCACAAATAGCAAAATCTAAAAGAAAATCAGAACAATTTGGTGGATGGGCTTCAATTGCTAGTGCAGGTTGGGAAGCAAAAGCAGCAAAGGATAAATATGATGCGTAATTTAGTAATTATTTTTTTTTATGGAGTGTATCAGTAATGGCATTAGATCGTGGTAAAAAAGAAGTTAAATTAAAAACTATAGATACTCATGTACCTCATGTACCTGCTAAAAGTAGTTTTAGTATTGCATATGATGCATTTGAACCAACTATTAATAGATTAAAAAATGAAGCAGAAAATGTAGCAGCTGCTAACTATTGGCAAACATTTCAAACTGAATCTAGTGATCAATTATATAAATTTTCTAAAGAATTTGAAAATGATCCTGACGGAATGAAAACAGCTGTTGATACTTATGTAAATAATCTTTTAGAAAAAGTACCACCTGCATATAAATTACAAGCTACTTCTATGTTAATGGCATCAAGAGTGCACTTAGTAACTAATGCTTCTAATAATAGATATAATTTAGATGAAGCTAAATTTAATTTTGATAATGCTCAAATATGGAAAAACAATAATACTAATGCAGAAAACTCAATTAAAGTTGCTTCTGAAATGCCAGACTTTGAATTATCTAAAGGTTTTATTAATCAAAATACAGCTGATTCGATTTTAGTTATAAATGAACAAGCTCATACTGATTATGAATTATTAGTTAAAAAAGGTTCTAAAGAAACTAGATCTGATTCAACTCATGAAAAATTAATTAATGATAATCTTATAGCTTTACATGTATCTAATGGATTTCATATGATGAAAACTATTAGTGAAAATGATAGTGAATTAAAAGCATTAGAATGGTTAAAACTTTTATCTGAAAATAAAAACCCAACTCCAATTATTAATAAAGCATTAGAAGGTAATCCTGCTTTTATTAAATTTAATAATTTACTTAAAGATGATGATACTAGAAATGATATTATAGATAAAATATTATCTAGATATAATGATTTTAAAAATGCAAGATTTACTACAAATAAATCTGATGGCAATATTAATATTGAAATGCATAAAGAACCTAATGGAATTTTATCTTGGGAAAATTATCAAGGTTCAGAAAAATCAGCACATGAAGTAGCTACAAATTTAGGTGCTAATACTGGTTCTACTAAATACAATACTATTGTAGAAAAAGTAAATTACAACAATTACATTCAAAGTATTATTAGTAAATTTAAACATACTAATAAATTACCTGATTTTAAAAATGAGCAAGAAAAAAAAGATGTTGCTTCTGCTGTATTAGCTAATTTTGGAATACACGATATTCAAATGGGTATGGATGAAAATGGTGAATTTACCGATAGCTTTAGAACAGCTGCTCATGTTTTAAGTGAAATGAATATATGGCCAGAAGAATTTACTCAATATTTAAAATTAGATCCTGCAGGTGATTGGAGTAAACCTGAAGTTTTACAACAATTTAAAGAAAAAATATTAACTTATAAATATCTAACAAGTAATGAGGTATTTCCTAATTGGCCAGGTGGAGATGATTTTCTTAAATGGGCATCTGAACAAAATTTAGAATATAGAAATGATGTTGTAGCTGCCGAAATATTAAATAGTTATAAAGATATAGATTGGGAAAAAAGATATAATAATATTAAAACTTCTTTTGATGATGGTAGAGAAGTTAATTTTATGGGCATGTTTATTAAAGATAAAATGCATGAATCATTAAGATCAACATTATTTACACCACATGCAATTATTAAATTAATGATGGATGAACAAAATCCTTATCATAAACATTTATTATCTGACACAAGTACTTGGATGACAACTGATCCTTTAAAAGTTATGCCACCTCATGCAATGATGACTTTTGAAAATATGTTTATTAATGAATTAACCTTAATGTCAAATTCTAATGATTTCGATGTATGGGCTAAAGTAAATGCACCTTTAAGAAAAAAAGCATGGCATAGAACTTTACAAAGACTTAAAGATGAAAATTGGGGAGTAGAAGTTAACACTGCTGATGGAACTCCAAAATTAATTCAAAATCCTTATCATTTAGTTAAAGGTCATTTTACTAATAATGATGTTTATGCTGCTTTAAATAAAGATTTTCATTTATTAAATAAAGATGAACAAATGGCAAAATATGGAACTAACAATTGGGGTGAAGTTATAAACAATTGGTTCTATGAATGGGCAGATGATGGAAACAAAAGTAGAGTTAAAATGGAATTACAAAATGATGGTACTAATAATTATAAAATGTCATTTCATAAAGGTGGAGATACAATTACATTAGGACAATATTTTGAACCTCATGCTTGGGGTAATGTTATAGATAAAGATGCACCTAATAGTGCAACTGAAGTAGTTAATCATGCTGCTGATCTTATGTTTACTGAATTTAAAAAAACTGATTTTTTTAAAAGTTTAGATTTAAAAGAAGCAGGAATAGCAGAAAAATTTATTTATGGCATGATGCGTAATGGAGTTAAATTAGGTGATTGGAGATTTTATCCAGATATAAAAAATGAATTTGGCCCATTTGGTAAAGGTGATGTAGTTATTACAGATGAATTAAGACCATTTTATTTTTTAGCTAGAATGTTAGGATTTGATGGTGACTTAAGAGAAATGAGAACTAATTTTCAAACTATGAACGCAATAGCAAATGAAAGTAAATCATTTGTTAAAAAAATAAATGAAAATAGAACTATTACTAATATGGAAAAAGCAGTAGAATCTATGCATCCTCCACATTTATTACCTCATTCTAAAAACAATATGGAATTAACTTTTAATACTTGGGTAAATGAAAATTATCAAGATGGTTCATTAGCTTTAACACACAGAACAAATAATTGGGGAGCTGTGTCTTCAGCTAAATGGGATGGTGAAATGGATGTAAATTATAAAAGAGGTGATAGAAAATTTGCAGTATTTGGACATCCTAAAAATAGTATAAGAGCAGCAGTTAAAACTATTATTAATCATTCTACAATATCTTCTTTAGCAAACAAAGTAGAAAAAAGATATGGTGATACACCTACTATAGAAGAAATACTTAAAATGTATGCTCAAGATACAACATCATATTTTAAATCTTTAGAAGCACATACAGATTGGGAACCAACTGATAAAATTAATTTAATGGATAATAATCAAATGCATAAATTAATGAAATTTATAATGAAACATGAAATGGGTTTTGAATATTATAACAAAACATTTGGAACATCTAATTCATATGTAGACGCTGTTATATTTGAAGGTATTCAAGAAGCTATTTTTTCTTATGATGGACAATTAAATAAATACTAATGGCAACTTATTTTCCAGCACCAATATCTTTAGCTGATATTGAAAGACAAAAAAAAATTAATAATACATCTGTACCTTATAGTGTTACAGATTGGTGGGATGGTTTTAAAGAAGAAAACCTACCAATGCAACTGTATCAATATATGACAGATAATTCTAATCATCCTCCAGAAGAAAATTATAATCCATCTCAAGATCCACAATTACAAGGTTATGATGAATTTATGCATCATTTTTATTTTAGTAAAAGTCAAGCAGAAACTAGAGATTTAATTGAAAAATTAAAAAAAAGACATCAGGTAAATAAAGAATCTCCATGGTATCATTTAGGAAGAATAACAGGAGCTTTTACTGATCCATCGATGTTATTATTATTACCTAAAGTACCTCAAGTTTTAAAAACAGCTACAGTATTTGGAACTGCTGCAACAGCAGAAGAATTTGCAAAACAAAATACAGATCCATTTAGAGAAGATGCTTATGTAGCTTGGGTAGCAGGAGCTGCATATGGAATACCATTTATATTAAATAAATTAAGTACTCCTCCTACATTAAATGTTCAAAAAAATATTAAAAATTTAGAAAATGAATGGATAGGTAAAAATATTAAAGATGGTGATATAGGTGTTGATGGAACTTTTGTTCCTGCTAATCAAAAAGAATTACAACCAAGTGGAGTTGGTGCTGAAGGTGTTTCTAAACCTGTGAGAACTACTGTTAAAAAAGAAATGACAGGTGAAAAATTTATTGAAACTAATCTTAAAATATTTGGAGAAGATGGCCCATGGACTCCTGTGTTTAGAGTAATAAAACAAAAAACATCATTAACTGCAAGAAGAATGATGGGTGATTTATTAGATACTCCTTTGCTTAAATTAAAAAATACTAAAGCATGGGGATTTAGTGCCACAGGTAAATCAATTGAAACAGATATGCGTATGATGAGAGTTGGTGAAATAGAATCTCATAAAATGGTTAAAGACCAATATACAAAATATGTTCAAAGACAACAATTAGAAACAGGTGCTTCTGTACCAAGAACAGATATAGGTATGATGTTTAAAAACAGAAAAACTGAAGGTTGGTATTCATTAGATGAATTTTCTAAAGAAGTTACAATAGCTAGATTAAAAGGTACACATGATATTCCTGAAGTAGCAGAAGCTGCAAGAATAACTTCAGAAAAAGTTTATAAACCATTATTTAATCAAGTTAATGAACTTAAAATTAGAGAGATACCTGTTATAGCAGAAATTAAATTTTTTGAATCCGAATTAAAAAGATTAAGAAAACAAGGACAAGGTTCGGTAACATATAAATCTAAATATGGTGATCCTGATGAAGTCTATGCTTTATCTAGAATAGAAGCTACTATAGATAAATTAACTAAAAGATTAAAGCGTATACAAGAAGGTAAAGGTGTTAAAAATTATATTAACATTGTTTATGTTAAAAACGCTATTGATAAAAATCCAGAATTGTTTAGAGAAATTATTGAAGATTTTTTTATTAGAACTGGAAGAACTATAAACAAAGCAGATTTAGATAGATTAGTTAAAGACTTATCAAATCATTTTCCTTTTATTAAACCAAGAAAAGGAGATTATGACAGCGTTCAAAGATATGTATTTAAAGATCCAAGATACGCTAGATCTATTAGATCAAGAGAATTAAATTTAGATACTGAAGCACAATTAAAATTAATTGATGCTGGATTTATTTTATCTGACATATTTGCTTTACAAAAAATATATTCAAGACAAGTTATACCTGACATTTTACTTACTAAAAAATATGGCGATCCTAATGGATTAGGATTTAGATTTATCGAAGATGGTGAAATGTCTGGATTCTTTCCTGGGTTAATGAGTGTTGCTAATGAATATAATCTTAAAGCTACAATGGGAAGTGGTACAACTTTTTACAGAGGAACAGGTAAAAAGAAAGTTGTTTTTGAAGCATCTAATGCTAAAGCAGCAGAAAAAGGAGATTGGGATGCAGCATTTGGCCCTGGAATATATTTAACTAAAAGACGAGGTACTGCTAAAAGATATGGAGATAAAATTTCAGAACATACAATTAATGTTAAAAAAACATATACTCTTAAAGATGATTACGATATTGCTGAATTATTTAAAAAAGCAGGAGTTAAAGATTCTGATTTAATTGTTATTGGAAAAAAAGATCCTAACAATTTACCTAAACCTGCAGATTATAGTAAAAAAGTTAAAGAAGAACTTAAAGCTAAAGGTTTTACTAAAGATACAGATTATCAAATTAAATTTGAAAAACCTGCTTGGAAACAAGCAAGAGCATGGTTAGAAAAAAATGGTTATGATTCTGTAGCAATAGCAATGAAAACTGATTCAATGACAGCAGCTTTAAAAAATCAAAAATTAAGAAAAAGATTTGACCATGATCAAACAATAGTTTTTGATGCTAAAAAAGTAAAAGAAGGTGCAGCTTTAGATAAAAATCAAGTTATTAAAGAGCGAGATCAAATACTAGGTGATCTTGAAGCAGCTATAGAACTA
>TARA_R100001594_G_scaffold150466_1_pt1 | contig 20332 bp, 16 predicted proteins | sample TARA_R100001594 | Tara Oceans TARA_R100001594 (sample SAMEA2622752) | marine metagenome | biome: marine biome (ENVO:00000447); feature: marine epipelagic mixed layer (ENVO:xxxxxxxxx); material: "saline water (ENVO:00002010), including plankton (ENVO:xxxxxxxx)" | depth 150 m | reverse complement strand
GGTGGTTGCATCGCCAACCACTAGTACGGTGCCAATCTCTCGAATCACATCGCCACTTGCGCTTGGCGCGGTCAACGTCATTTCGCCCGCCGTGAGGGACACGTACACAGGGTCACCCACCGCGCCTGCGGCAGTGTTGAAGGTCACGATCTGCCAAGGCAGCGCGACACCGTACCCGCCAGCAGGAATATCATGCTTGGCGATTAGGAGCCGTCCCCGAGTAGTGGCAAGAGCATCCGCGTCTGTCTTGCCCACCTTCATAAAGGGGCCCTCTGCGCCCACGCCGCAGAGAATAGTGCCTGCGGGCAGTGCGTTCACGGTGTCGTTGTTGAGGACTTTGACGCCTTCGGCATAGTTAAAGTCGCGACCGGCCTTAATCAACCTTTGCTTAAGATTACCCATAATGTCTCCTATAGACTTCAATCAGGCCCATGGCCTTGCTTGTTTGATATTGGATTTACGGAGCTATGTCAACCGTTTCTGCGGCATTTGCTTGTGCCATACTGTCAGCCATGACAAGCATAGCGTTGTTGCCCAGCAGCCCGCCTAGTACCGTGAGGATCATAATCAGGGTTTGAGGGTGCTTTAGGGCCGACGAGATACTCCATAGTGAGCGTTGTCCCATTTCATCGAGGCGTTCCTCGATGCGTCCAAGCGCACTAACTGTGTACTTTTGTTCCGTCTGGATGACCGCTACCGTTTCCCGTATTCCGCCAACCTGCTCTTCAAGATTGGTTACTCGCTGTTCAAGCCCCGACATCAGTCCTCCGTAGGTACGATCGGGGTCTTCGCCTGACGCTCCAGATCGTTCTCCAGTCTCTTCAATCTATCACTAACATCATCCTCTTTCCAATAACGCTCACTATCCCCATTGTAAAACAATACCTTGCCGGTATTGAGCAATGCGCCGAGAGCCTCCAGACGAGCCCGCGCTGGGCCCGAGTCTACGGCAAGAGCGCGGATCTCACTGGGTGCCATGCCGGGGAATGCGAGGCTAAGCATAAGGCGGAAACGATGATATTCGGTTTTAGGAATCTTGGCGATCGCGGCACCGACCGGTCCCGCCGGATAGCGGATTCGCTTTGTCCGTGTGTCCTGTGGGTCTTGTGTCAGAACCGCGAGATCTGGCGCACCAAGCATCCCAAGGAGCTCTACAAACTCCATGTCCCCGTTCCGCATCCTGAGCCCGTATTCGGATGCGGGGACGTCACTGACACCCACTAGCTCTTGGAAGAAGTCTTCAAACACGTCCGAGTATACGGGAGCTAGGAACTGGTCGATTGTTGAATCAATCAAAGACTCAAACGCTTTCTCCGGGTTCGAGGATAGTGGAATAACCTTCCCTTCTGGGTCCACAATGTTCCCTCCCGCAACGGCAAGGGCTGAGAGACTGGCTGCGATGTCAAGCATCCCAAGCATGTACTCGGTTGTGGTGGCTTTCGGAAAAATGCGGGCAAAGTGTGTTCGGACATAGCCCCCTTTTGCCATCTCCGTGACTGCGTTTTCTGGCATTTCACCTAGAGCAAGAAGGGGATACTCCTCAAGGTACTTAGGCATCTCCCGCATCGACGCATACTTGGCTTGCTCTTCTTCGGTCAGCTCAGTGTACGGGTCCGTCATCGCTGCGGGGTACTGGGTCATGAGCCGACTAACTACCTCAAACCGTTGTAACTGAGTCGCGCCCCTAGCATAGCGGCTCATGTACTCCTTTACGCCGACGTCGGAGGCCTCAAAGAACATCCGAAACACCTGCGCCATAGCGTTCTTCGAGAGTGTGTAGAACAGGACGTAACGGCCAATAAAGGACATCTCATGCTTTCCAACTGAATGCGACCAGTCGTACAGTGTATTCGACAACTCCCGGAAGGCCTCCTGCTCCGTCAGCCCCCGGTTGATGCGGGCGTCGGCGTACATGAGAAGGCGCTGACGACGAGTAACTTCACGGATTTTCATCTCCATGATGTTCTGCATGTAGCCGAGATCTTGACCTGCACGCGAAAGGGCTCCGAAGACACCCGGATTTTTCTGGCGTTCAACCATAAGGGTGCGCCGAATCGCAGCGGAGAAGTCTTGGATGCGGATGTTCTCCCCGATTCCTGCGCCAATCGCTTCGGCGTAAAACTCGGCGTAAGTCATTTTGGTGCCGTCTTTAAGTGTCAGCACATCCTCACTGGCCGTTAAGATTTTATCCAACGCACCGTTAAACATCGCAGAAAAAGCTGTAGGGAGCCCCTCTTTGCCGGGGGGTAGCTGTGCGATCGTCCTAAAGTAGGCGTTCTGTAGCGCCTTTCCGTACACAGGGACGTAAGCGAGTGAGCCCATGAAGGTCAGATTCGCGGCCCTAGCTGGTCCCACGGTGATCCACATCTGGGAAAAGTCACCAAACAACTGGTTCATAAAGTACGCAGGTCGCGGGATAACGAGCCCGGTGAGGATGTGTGTCTTGAACCACCGAAGAAACTTCTCGTACAGCCTTAGACCACTGGAGTGCAGCATTGTGGATGCCGCGTCCTCACTGATCGCTTCGTCGAGTTCTTTCTGAATCTTGGTAAGGCTCTCGTTGAGATCGTTCAAGATGCTCTGAGGCACCATCAACACGTTGCCCTTTGAATCGACCGATGCGGCAACCATGCGTTGGTACGCAGTACGGGTAGCATGTAGCTCATCCGTCTGGCCTTTCCGGCCAATGCTGGTCAAGCTACCCGTCCCCCAGATACTAAATCCGTCCAGTGCATCCAGAAGAGACAACCGGATATCGCGATGAAGCACCTCGTCAAGAGGGACCACAAGAAGCTCGCCCTTTTGTCCCCCCGCTGGGCTGGACAAGTAGACGACGTTCGCCTTCTTATCGATCTTATTGATGCGGTACGCCGACTTTCCGAGCGCATCCATACCTAAGTCTTCCAGCTTCGGCAAACGCACAAACGGCTTACCTGCACCGCGTCCCGCAGCAGGGACTGCGCCTGCTTGAGGATAAGGTGTTTGTCGGAGTTTAGCGACATCAGGGAAAGGACCGGCTCGACTAACGCTAGGTAGTTTTGTGAGGTCTACATGCGGTCCCAACAACAACGCGGCCTGATGCTCCGCGACATAGCTAAGCATGTTCTTGACCTCATCATTGATTCCCGGAATCAGTTGCTTGAAGAAGTCCATCTGCTCGAACCACAGGGGTGTCTGCCTACTTTCATACCGGATCAAGCTTAAGAACTTCTGAACATCCGGGTTCTCAAAAGGCACCGTGTGGATTTCCGCAAAGCCCTCCCGATTCAGTACTTGGTCCCAAAAGCCACGGTTGAAGATATACGAGACACGATTAGCCATTCGCCGCGCTCTAGCGGGATCCATACCTAGCTTTTTGGTTAGCTCCTCCCCCCGCTTGAGAAGAGTCGAGTTACCCATATGAATGTAGGGACGAAGCAGTTCCTTCATCTCAAGCTGATGTGCTTTTGCTTTTTCCACGATGGCCATAGATGCCGCATCACCAGTTTCTAAGGCACGAGCTCTATTGGTCACCACGTTGTGCAGTGCCTCATGAATGATGATCTGCGCGTTAAAATAGCGGGGGTCAAAGTTCATGTGGTCTGGGCCCGAGTGGGCGTTGTTGTACCTCCGCTGGAAGTAGATGGGGTTTGTGTCGGAGGCGTAAGGGACAAGGGCTTCGGCCATTCGCCGGTAGTTCTCCCCGCGCGCGTTTTGTGAGAGCCATTGTAAGATGTCACGGGTGCTATACAGCATGTCGCCCGCCACGGGTTTCTTCATGGTAATGGGGTTCAGGAAACCGTCACTGTGACTGTCTTTGACTGTAGAAAACTCAAGCGTCGGGGTGACCTCACGCAAAAACTCCTCACGTAGTTCTCGTGCTGTTCTCTCCTCGAAGCCCTTGCCTTCTGCTCTCTTTGCATACTGTGTGGCAACCACGCTTCGTTGTCCCGGCAAAGTAAGCTTTTTGATTCTCCCGTCTTTTTCTTCGATGCGAAGACGCTCTGTGAGTTGATTAAACAACTCCGCGTCTTTTCGCAGCATCACGTAGTCACCCACCATGAAGTCTACTTTGGCAAAGTTGTCGGTCGCCTCGGCTCCTTCACCCATCAAAAAGTTCATGGCCCGAGCCATACGTGGATTAAACCTAGGGCCAATGATGTTTGCGACCTTATCAAAGAAATCCGCCTGCATCGCGCCTAACACAATCCCTTTGTAGAACTTGGTCATGCCACCTGCGGTGGTCAAACTAGACAAGTCCAGCGTCACGGGCTTTTCTTTTACCCCTAAGATTGCGGAGCGAATCACATTCTCGAAGCCCGCGAGGAGTGCGTCTCCGGGAGCGGACAGGTCCATCTTTGCGACCCCGTCGTACACCCGACGAACAAGTTTGTCGTACTGTCCTCCCGGCTCGTAGAACTTGTCGCGGTTTGCCAGTGTGGACTCATCAATAAACGCTTGAATAGCCGCCGAAAGACCGGGGTTTTCGATAAGCTTGTCGCTGGGAGCCGCCATGTCCCGTGTTTTCCGCATGCTTGTCACTTGCCGAAGGAACGTAGCAATCAAGGACTCAGAACGGCCAACGATGCCCGTTAGTGTTAATGTTGCTTTCTCGGTGCCCCACACACGATACCGTGACGCTACTTCTTGGATGCCCCCTGCTGAGGTCAACATGCCACGCACTAAAGCGTTCGCCTCGTCAAGATCGTCTACATTTGCCAAGATGATGTTAAAGGAATCTAGTAGATCTTGGACCCTGCGTGCGATGACCTTTGCTGCATCATCTACGTCCCGTCGCACCACCGACTCCAGAAGACGCACATTTGTAGAGAAGAGAGGAACTTTCTCCATGACGCGCCCGATCGCTAGCGTGCCCCACACAATCAGCGCACGCGGCTGACGGAATAGGCCGGGAATGCCATCCTCAAGTCGGAGCCCGAGTTGGATCATGCTGAGAGGGTCTTTGAAGACCTTAATCAGGGCGCTTGTTGTATAGATGTCGTCCACATGGCTAGGAGCGAGGGCTTCTGCTAGTTCGTCCCCAAACATGCGCTGGTCATGTACGTCATACTTGAATGCAGCGCGGGCTCTTCCCTCAACCGCATCCATCATCTTCTTAAACACCGCAGGCTTAAGCCCCGTGACTGCTGCCGCTCCCTTTGCGAGTCCCCGCATAGCTTGTAAGTACTCGTTGTACTCGTTCACGACAAACGCATCAATCCGCTCCGGTGACATCGCATCTAATGCTTCGGTGCGTTCTTTAAGATTGCGCGTCTCACTGTTGAGCGCGCTCAGTTGGTTGGCTACATCATCGAGCGCAACGATGTTTGCGTCATACCTTTTTTGTAAGGCCTCTACGAGAGCGGGTGATCTCCTACTTCGTACCGCAGCGTCGAGTTTCGCGTACTCTCCCGTCTCAAGATTTAGCTCTTGGAAGAGTTTCGTGAGGAGATCTTCAATCTGGCCGAGAGCCCGGAGGGACTGGCCTTTGACGTTCTCGTAGAGATTTTCTGTGGCCCCACTAAACATCTGGTTCAGTTCTGCCCTAGTCGCCTTAGTCTCTACCTTTTGGAGCAACTCAAGGATTCGATCGGAAATCAACGCATGCACTTGCCGCGCTCGCGCCTTTATGTCTGCATCGTCCTTGCGTCCCCTAAGTTTGACTCCTTTCAGGAGTCCGTGGGCTTCTGCGACACTCTCCATGTCTTTTTTCCCGCGTAGTGCGGCGAATGCGTCGGAGATAAAAGCAGAGGCGTCTGGATCAACGTAGCGTTGTGCGTACTCCGCAAACTTTTGGCGCATCTTAGTGCTTCTTGCAAAAGTAACGACTGCATCGTTGACCTGCTTTTCAGCGTTGATTGCCAGTTCTGCGGCGCGGATCTCATACTGAATAGCAGACAACTTAAGATCCGCCTTGCGAGCCATATCCGACGCTTGCTCTGCCGCTGCTCTCTGCTTGTTTGCCTTCTCCAAAAGCTTTTTACTTTCTACCTTAAGAGAAGTGTACATCTCCATAGAACGACGCACCGCAGTCGATCTCATGTTCGCTGCAAGCCCGTGGTCCATCAGCTTGCCTGCGCTAGCCAGTAGGCTGTATGCCGCTACCCCGCCTGTTTTGTCTTGTCGTGCCGCTTTGTTGATAAAGCTGTCAACGTCTTTAATCTCGTCGGGGGAGGTGACTTGGCCTTTGCCTCCCGTAGCTTGCTGGATAATCCGCTCAAGGGCCACACCGCTGCGCCCAATATTAGTTTGGGAGGTCAGGCCAGTAACATGCGCCAGTTTTTGTCCGCCTACTTTACCCCCCACAGCTCCGGCTGCGACAGCAGTGAAGATATCGGGACTCGCAATGAAGGTTGCAAGGGCCGCGATAGAGCCCACTGCGGTCCCTAGGCGCGGATTCTCTCTGCCGTATGTCCCCAAAAAAGGGTTGATAAAGGCGTCACCAAACTCTGTTAGGAAGCGTCCCCCTGCGATGTCGTCTTTGATGGTGTAGGCAAGATGCTTTTCGGTGCCCACGTTAGCCAGCATGTTCCTGACGATACGTCCGGGTCGGCCCGAATCCATCTCATTACCAGATCTAGCCTCTTCGTCTACAGCAAGAGCAAACGACCGCACCAAGGGCTCGTCCACAGAAAAGCGTAGGATGTAGTCCAGCATATTTGTTGCTTTAGACTCGCCTAACAAAGGCACAAAGAAGTCGCCTTCGCGGACAAAGTCGAGCTCCTCGCCCCCCTCGGTTACGATTCCCGCAGTTCGGCGTGGCAACGTAACAGCGATAAGCGCCTTAGCTATCCGATCAGGCAAGTTATCGAGGATCTTCTCTTTCTGGCCCAAAGTAAAAGCTGTGTTGAGTGCCGACGCAACCTTGAAGATTTCCGCGCGGGTGCCTTTGCCCTCCGTAAAATCACGGAGTGCGCCTTCTGGGTCAACATGAACCACTAAAGAGTCTCGATCCATCAACGAGTTAATCATGGTCCGAGTGCGGTTGCGACTACGCTCCCGAAGGTCTTCCTTCTGCTGTTCTGACAACTCGCTTGTCTTAAGCCCGAGCTTCTTCCTCTCCTGATGAAACAACAGGTTCTCAATACCTTTCTGGAGTTCTTCGCGATTAATGCCGTACCTGTTGTCCCTAGTTGTGGACACTGGAATGTATACGTCCGAAGGCCTCGCTTTCGCGCGACTGAAAAAGGCATTCTGCTTAATCATGTTGGCGTCTTCGGTGTTGCCCATGGCGGCGAGCAAGTCTTCGTCGCTCTGCCCTACCCGAAAGCCCTCGGCATACATGCGGAACAGATCTTTCGACGTTTTGTCCGAGTACAACAGGCGAATCAGGTTGTTTGATGTCGCCTCGACCATAGACTTATCGAATGCATCGTTAAATCGGGGGACACCCACAACTCTCTGTCCGTTAACCACTGCGTGATGAATCGCGCTGGGACGCTGTGTTGTGATCTTTTTCTGGAGCAGGCCCATAGCTTCGTTTTCAAGATCTTCTTGCTGCTTTGCGGCTGCGCTAAAGTTGTCGTACAGGTCTCTTGGAGACTCAAACTGTCGGGCCAAGTTCTCCATCGACCAGATATTCAAAATATTAGCCGCGTTGCGGTCGATATGATTGGGAATATCAGGGTTAAAAAGTGGGTTACTCGGATCATAAGCCACTTGGGCTCGCGCGTCTGCGATTAGTTTATCGAGTAGCTGCTGCTGGTTCTCCTCGTTGTTGGGTAGCCCTTGGGCTTTGAGGATGCGCCCTAGTCGGGTAACTCGATCTTTAAGAAGGGTGTTCCCAAAACCAAGCTGAAAGAGGCCGCGCTCTTCGCGCAACTTCTCTTGGTACGCTTTGCGTTGGCTCTCCGTGGGCAGTGCGGCGCGGATCTCGTCTAATCTCTTGGCGTCTTGGTCCACCGAAGGTGGCTTCGTGACATCCGCACGACGCGGCAGGCCCATCTTCTCCGCAATCTGCTTACGCTTTACAGCGTAGGCGCGATGGATGGGCCTCAGGTGCAGGGGAAGCTGCTCTTCGGTAACACCAAAAAAATGCTCTTCTGGGTCGGGGGACTCAAACTTTATTTCGTCCACCGCCGCATCAGGCGTCTTAGTAGTCTTGTCCGCCACTGCCGTCTCCCACCTTTACAGTTGTAGAAGCGGGCGAAACGGGCTGGACAATAGTCGCAGAAGGAGACGCCGCTTGTGTTCCCAATCTAGCTTTGTCCTCGTTTTCTTGCAATGCCTTCAGCGCCTTTAGCGACTGAGGGGAGTCAACGCGGGGCTGCTGACGAAGTAACATACGGTCCTGCTTTCTCTTCTTCCTGCGGGCCTTACGCATCTGGCGCTTCAGCGAGATAAACGCGGCGCGATCGGTGGAGAAGCCCATCGAGTCTTTGTACGCGAGGAATCCGGGGTCTTGTAGGAGCTGGTCTCTAGCGATTTCAACAGCAGAGGCCGCGTTGGGGTTGTACATCTGACCCAACAACACTTCCTTGTGCCGCTCCTGATTTGAGTGAAGCATCGCCTCTTCGGGCGTCATGCCAATCTCTCCCACTATGTCATTAAGTGCCTCTTGAATCTCTTCGGTATCCCCCGCTGAGAGCCCCCCTGCGAGCTCTGCCAGAGTAGCACCAAAGCTCCCTCCTGTGGACGCCTGCATGTTGTTGATGCGGTCTTCTTGCATGTAAAACATCGCATTGGCTGACGCGGGATCGGACCCTAAAGCATGACCCATCTCCACGTAGGACCGGTCTTGGGGGCTCTCCGCCCCGGCACTTGCGTAATACTCATCGGGTAAGCCCATCGCAAGAGCGGCGTCTTCCGCTCCGCTACGGATTGCGTCGATACTGTGCTTTCCACTTCCACTTTCCTCAAGAAACTTGCCCACCATCTGTAGCGCGGCCTCTCTATCCTGTGGATTTTTAAGGTCACCTGCGAGGTCTGCCCCGATGCGAATCGAGTTGTACCTGTCACCTTTGGCCTCTAGCATAGCTGCGTTTGCCGCTTTCAAGATCTTGTCTTGTCCGACAGAAGCAAACGGGGACGCGCCCTCAGCTTCTTGGGACAACTCTAGGCCTTTTTGGAGGTTGGTAATGTTGCGTCCGTACTCAATCAAACGAGTCTTCTGCATGCCGGTAACTGCCGCAGCGCGAGAACGAATGACACCTTGAACAGCAGTAAGCATGGACTGTAACGCCTTCGTCCTCTCCTTCCGGCGCTCACTCTCATTCGTGAAAATCTTACTTTGTAAATCCACCAACTCCTTAAAGTACGGCTGGAGAGCAGCGTTATACGTCGTCATCTGCTCGATAGAAGGGTCTTCGTCGGGACCAAACAACTGCCTGACCGCCTTGCGCTTTACCGCACGACGCTCAGCCATGTAGTCCGCCAGTCTACGCTCCAAGCGGCTCACAACATTGGTATCTTGTTCAGCCATTATTCAATCTTCCCTTCAGATACAGTTTTGGCAAACTCGCCTACCTCGGATGCACCACCAGTCAAGATCGCGGCGGTGGCCCGGATTGCGGGGTCTGCGATTCCGCTAATAGTCTGTGCTGTAGATGCAAGCCTTCCTTGCTTTCTCGCCAGCATGCGGTCGGCAGCACCCGCTGCTTGTGCCTGCGCCTGAGCAATCTTCGCCATGCTACGTTGTGCCGCGTCTCCGTAGGCCTGTCTGCCTGCGGCTTGTGCGCCCATTGCTAGCTGTTGCGCTGCTCCTTCAAGCTGACCAGCGGGAACTGCGCCCGTCAGTGCTGCTTGGGCGAGCTCTTCCTGCTGTGCCGCAGCACCCGCCGCAGCGACCTGTTGCGCGGCCAAAGCGTCCTGCATCTGCTTCTGCTGAGAATCACCAAACTGCGTAGGGTCAGCTTCAAACGCCTTCATTTGCTCGTAGTCCTTGGCCTGCGCCATAGCACCAAGACCACCTGCTCCGTACTCGGACTTTATGTCTTTTTTGGCTGCTTGCCACTCTTTGCCTTTGTCGCGGAGCTTGGCAGACCGTTCTTGGAGACGTTCGGATCTAGTTTTCTTTGCCATTAGAGAGTCGCTCCATACTTAAAGTACACATATTTCATCGAGCGGGCCCGGATGCGGGTTTGCTTGATACTACCGTGGGCGCAAAGCCTAAGAGATACATCGTGAAAACCTGCCGCAAGGGTCGCTGGCACCCAACAATGACCGCTCCAAGTTCTAGACTTATAACGGTCTTGGAGTTGGCTCGCACTCAAAACGGTTACTCCCGGAGACGAGCCCCCGGCGTCGGCATCTGATCCTCCGTACATGGTGCGACGCACTCGCCGTGCAAACGGAGTATTGGTAATAGTCCGCGTATCAACGCCAATAGTCTCGGAGTCGTTTAGGAACAGCGCGATGCGCGATTCTTTGAGTCCCTCGTTATTATCGTTAACCCAAGTGACCGTCCAAAGGAGAAGAACGTGGGCCTCGTAGGGGAGATAGAACTTAAGGGAGGCTCCGGGAATAGGGAGATACCTCTTTGCATTCTCTATGTTCGCACCCCTAAACCACCCACTTCCCAACGGCCCTTCTTCGCCCCCAAAGAAATCGAGGTTAGCGGTGCCCGCAACTTGGCCACCCCCAGAAAACGAGTTTTTCTGGACATGCTGGTACTGCACATCCACATTGGTTTCTAGGTTTGTAGCCTCTAGTTGGCCGTTAAGGTTCTCCAACGAGTCATTGGTCACACCGTAGAGGTTCTCATACACTATCGACGCAATGTTTAGCGTGCCGTCGTTGATCAACTCAAGGGTAACTTCTCCACTCATGAGATACGCCTCACTTCTGCATGAATAGGAATAACCGTTAGATTACGTTTTGTCAGCTCAACGCCCGGATCTCCGAGCCCGGACATTTCTGCCGTCAAATACCGGGTGCTTGCGCTAATGGTGAATCCGTAGACACGGTCCATGCCGTAAGCTTCAATGTCCTCAGCGAGGACAATCGTCCGTATTGCAAGGTCTTTGAAGGCGAAGCCCCTGTCCGGGGTGATCGCCTGTCCGGGCCAGTAATAGTTATTTTCTTCATGTGCTGTTGCTACGCTGGGCATTGTGGCGTTGGCCATTGTCCAACCGGGGGAGATCGCCCGTGCGGAGTGAGGAACCATTTGGCCAGTCCCATCCTCCTCGGTAGCCATCACAGTAAACTTAGTCCCGATAAAATCCTCATACGCCCGCTCGATAGGCATGGCTGCGCCACCGTCATCAACAAACCTTCGGATAGTAAAGTTTGCAAGGATGATGAATGCAGTGACATTATCCGCAGCCATATCGATCCCGGCGGGGTAGTCAATCCGCGTCACAGGCACAGGAGCCGTGCCCATTAGTGTTACGGAGGAACTACCGTCGAAGGAGAGACCTACGTGGCTTTGGAATGCGGTAAAGTCACCCGCCTCGCCGCCCGACGGACCAATAAGTTGTGGGAGGTGCTCGTGCCGAAATGCCCCATGAGCAAAAGCTGAAGACTCTAGTGAGTTAAGCGAATCACGCACCGATTCTAACCTGCTATTGAGGGCTTCTGCGGTGTATGCCGTACCATCCGTTAGGTATGTATAGCCTGACATTATCTGGTCAACTCCAAAGCAAAAAGTTCCGACGTTGAAACATAAGTCGGTCGGTTCGCCGCTACCCCATTAGACGCCAAGATATCCATAATGGCAATCCGAATCGTATGGGGTCCGGGGGAGAGATCGATAACCGCATCTACAACCACAGAGTTCATCGCCCCGTTTATGCCACCACCGCCAACCGGGAAAAATGTTATCGGCACGGGGGCCGTGCTGTCATCGACCAACACAGACTTATTGACGTGGTTCTCGATAGTGAGATCACCCGACCCCACCAGTGATTCTCCGATAATCGCGCCGTCCACTTCGATAGCCACGTTAAACCCGAAGCCTTTCTGTTTCCCGTTGGTTGAGTTCGATCTTGCGTCACTATTCATATGCGGGTAGAGGGTGCGGGGTACGGGATGGGTGTGTAGCGTAAATGACCCACAAATCCACACCTTGCCTCCTCTAAATCGCGCATTTAGTGAGAAGCCCTTCTTGGCCTTGGTCTGGTAGAAGTCAAGAGGCGTAAACCTAGACCAGTTGGTTCCGTCCACGTTTGTCGGGTCGGTTCCTTCTTCGCGAGAGTAGATCAAACGCATGCCGATGTCTTTCGGCAAATCGGCACGGGCGAAGAGCAGGTCTGCCGAGTTCCACGACTTAAAGTTGTGCTCATTCAGATACGAAGACGTCTCTTCCACAACCGAGAGGAAGTTCTCGTTGATAGGGTCGATGTCGATAACATAGGTATCTTTTAGGGGAAACTTCGGGTATTTCCATGACATAGCGCCTCCTACGGCGGAACTTGTGCGCCACCGAAGGCACGCGGGGTGATATCGACTTGAAGACCCACAAACTCCCAGTTTCCGGTGCCTCGGATACGGAACTTAAAGGTCTCATTTGATGGCAAGTAAATCTGGGCTCGTGTCCAGTATGGACGCCGACGAACAAACGTCGCTCCCGGTGTGCCAATCGGGGTCGAAGAGTAAAACTTAGGGACGTCAGCCCCGGAGTAGCGTTGGAGAGACACAGTCTCTACTGTCGTATTACGCCAGTCCCTAAGCACCTCTACTGTTATGTCTGCGTCTTCGCTTTCTCGCAACCAGAGGTACGCAACACGAGTAGTGTTTTTAGCTAGCGACTGCTGACCTTGCATCCAAGCAGTCTCAATCAGCGCCTCTCGATCGTCAATCACGGTCTGGAGTGTAGTGTCTTTAGCGTTCCCGGACTTGTCGAGAACATACACTCCTTGGTGCGTCTCATCGTCTCCGCGCACCTTACCCGCCGCAAGCATGTACCTTCGGTGATCTTGTGTCACACAAACCGCAGCCGGAGCCACATCTGTACGTGTGCGCCACCCGTTACCGTCAAACACGAAGCATGTCGTGTTCTGCACGTCTCCGTCGGTAGACAACCAGCACCGATACTCCTGTGATACCGGGTCATACGCCGCCGTCGCTTGTTTCATCCGAGAGGTGGTGACCCGCTTAAACGAGTCTCTAAGGCCTGCGGAGATCAGTTTGATAGATGACCCGTCATAGGCGTAGAAACCGTCCCTTCCGAGCCATACAATCCGACCGTCACCTAACGTCGCAAGTGAGCTGGGTGCCTCGCAGCCGATTTGTGAAGAGAGAGCAAGGAACCGGAACCCATCGGCGTCGTCGTAGGGCTGGATCACAAATGTGCCCGATCGGGTGAATACCAACAACGAGCCATTTCCTGCCCAAAGTCCGGTGATCTCGCCGCCCGACGGATCTGGGTAGAACTCCTCACCCTCAAGGAAGGTGCCGTACCTACCGGGCATCGACGGTCGGACCATGCCGGGGGTATCTGGCATGTTGGCAATCCAAAGGCGACCGAATGCCAAGCGGCACAGATTAAAGTTAGGCACGGGCACCACATCTTTAGCGGGCACAATCAGGAACCCGTCGGGGATGTTGTCTGGGTAAATCCGTGTCTCGTTATCAGGAATGGTAGCAAACGCCCCTGCAATGTTAGCTGCGTTCTGTGTGTGCCTAAAGTAGTCGGGCGTGCCTGAGTTTATCAGGTCTTTGGTGCGGTACAGGATGCGCCCAATACAATGGTCTGGGCCGGTAGGGATGCCAGTCCATGCAATCTGCTTCCGCATGGCATCCGCAGATACCGTCTGGGAATCTCCCGACCCTGTCGGGCTAGGGATTTCTGATGCTTGGAAGTTTAGCTTAACCGTATCTGATGGGGGAGATAGTGCAGAGAGATTACCGAAGTAGTCAATAAACTGGGCCTTGCACCGATACTCACCGGCAAGCAGCCAGCCTGCATTGGCTGCGTTGTCAAAGTCGCCTCCTCCACTAGAACTGTCGAAAACCGAAGCGTCAAAGGTGAGGTTTGCAATCGTGCCTACTCGGCAGAGATTGAAGCCCGCTGTCATGCCTACTTGGTAGTTATTTCTGTCGTTTAGCCACTCTGTGCCATCATGCGTGTACCCTCGGTCATTTACGCCGACGCCGCGATCTGTAGTCACCGTCTTGCTGCTCTGCGGGCCCCTAGCTGTAGGCGAACTGGGCACCTCACTAAAGCCCAAGGGTGCGATGGTCGTGCCGTCGTAGAAGTAGGCGCGATTATCTTGAGGGACAATGACCACCCCATTTCCCGTACACTCGAACTGAGTAGGAAACTGGGGTGACCGGTCATCTATCAAGTTTGCTTGGAGCCCGTAGGTGGACGCGGTGGGGGAAAGTAACCGCCTCCAGTTACGGGACCATCCCTGAAACTCCCATAGCTCATCACCGGTATGTAGAAGCAACACGTCACGCTGTCCCTTCTTCAGTGTGCAGTGGTAAATACCATGCATCCGCGAACCGTAGATAATAGCGTTGCGGGTAGGTGCGACCTCGGAGGTCGAAGACGTTGGCCGGCCAGTCTCCGGCCCCCTAGGGCTAGATGTGTGATTGTCTATCAGGGCGGCTGGGCCCCAGACAGAGCGAAGCGTGCCCTCCTGCATTGGATACAGGTTCTTGACCTCCTGCGCGATATCATTGGACAGGAAAAGTTTCCCTTCCTGAACGCGCAGAATATAAGGGCCAAGAGAGGCGACTCCGCTTTTGTTCGCCATCGGTTACCCCTTCTTTGGTCGTCCTACATTGGGTGACGCGGGTCGGCCAACCAGTGAAAACTGCGCCCACCTAGAGGACGCATACTCGATCGTCTCCGGGGCGTGCCCCGCTAATAGCATGACGCCCCGCTTGGTGCCGTGCTGATCGATCGTCATACAAACCAACGTACCTTGCTCTGGCGTGTCCTCAGATCCATTTACCTGATAAACGCCTCCACAAATCATGCGATCCATTCCCTCTCTCCTAGCTAGGAAGTTGTGTACCACTTCCGATAGTAGTTGTTACTGCGGTAAGAGCTTTGTGCTCTTGTCATCCGTCGTAACACAGGAACGCCGGGAGGTCGAAGATCCCCGTATCGTTTTGAGAGAGTTAAGAGCTCCTCTCGATAGTTCGCATAGCAAACTTGAGAGAGTTGGGGTTGCCCAAGGTTTTCATAGAAAAGCGCCATAGACCGCTGTATTAGCACATTGAGCGCCTCAGGGTGAATGACAGGCGTGTCGTCATCATCAACGAGCTCATTGGGCCGAAGCACACACCGGATATCCGTCACGTACCGCTTGTCCGGCTTAGGGTAAAACTGCATGGTCTGATACCCATGCACGTCGCGGAGCCTGCGGTCGTAGTCAGGCATGATCTGCCCATCGTCGTAGAACACACCACCGTTTGTGTCCTCGACCCGGAACTCGGCCAGCAGGTAGAACGCCTCGGCTGAATCAAGCTGCGACGTAGAGAGCCCGTCGGCCCTTAGTTTCATCTCATTGTAGTGGCCGAGCGACGTAGACGTTCGCTTACGGTAGATACGGACGTACACACCACTCTGATGCAAGGAGTCCCGTGTCGCCGTGGCGCTTCCGGTCACGGAGATAAACTTGTTCAGGAAGCCCATTGCGTATTCGGCGTTGGGTAGGGAAATCTTCACCGCAGGGTAAGGAGTAGACAATATCCCGGTGCGTGTAACCTCGACCTTGTTAGACGCGGGGGACGGGGCCGACTCAAAACGGGGCTCCCGGTAACGGTTTCTGGCCGCATTTAGCGGAGTTGTTGATAACGTGTTCCCTGAAGCAGGGTTCTTGGACAGGAACGTCTCTGTGTCCGTATTCTTAAAGGGCACCGCATGGTCATTCCATTGTGCGAGCCCCGGAAGCATGAACTCTGTGTCCCGCTTACCCCATGTGTATGTCACGACATACTCGAAGGTACCGGGAGGTTCGGGCCCAAACCAAGGGCGCATAAACAAACCCGCAAGCTCCGCCGCAGATTGGTCGTAGACTTCTTCGTCCACTGTGGCCACCGGAGCAACCGACGGGCCACGCATCTTCTGGTGGCCGCGCCGAAAGATGACACGAGGGATACCTGATGCCACTTGGCTGTTCGGGCCGTCTAGCTGGCGCTCCTCTGCTTCCTGCTGACCAAGAACATCCAGAGGGTAGTTGTTGTCTACGTCCCGTAGGCGGGCCGACTTGAGCTGAATCACGTCATCAGGCAAAGCGTAGTAGGGGCTGTAGACGCGGAACTTCAAGTTTGCGGTCCCAAAGGCATTGTCGTAGGGGCGCACTAGGGTGAAGTAGATTTTATTGTCGGACGTGTTCTTCCACACCGACCGAATCTGATTGTGGACGAGAGTGCCATCTGAGGTGGTAAACTCAATCATCCTGCCGTCCCACGACCGATCGATCTTCCAGTCAGTCAGGGTAGTGGGGGATGCGGCTTGTTGGACCGTGGTGTAGTCCGTTTTGAAAGTGAACGGCTCAACTTGTTCTGTGCCAATACTGCTTTGCACGATGCTCACAGTATCGTCGTCTGATAGTGATTTGGAATCTGGTTCAGTTGCTAAATGTACTTTGGACTCAAAGAACATAAACGGGGCCTCAAGCGATAACTGCTTATAGGCCCGGTTTATGAATCCGTTGACGCGGGTGATCGCTTCAGGCGAACTATTCGGAGAATAATCCGCCTGAGCGAACATCGCAGTACGAATCTCCTTGAGATTCATCTACTAGCCCATGCAGTTGATGTAGGCTTCGAAGGTCGTCGCGGAGGCAGAGCCGCCGAGAGTCTGTCCGAAACACTGGTCTGCATTGTCAGCGTCGTCATGAATGACAGTGCCAACAGCACTTCCGCCCTTGAGGGGGCAGTTGTGCGTAACTGCTGCCTGACCTGTAACGGTGGCGATGCCCTTCTTGATAACGAAACCGTACGAACCGTTAGCAATCGGAGTATGCGTCACACCCACTACCTGAACGGTAAGGGCGTTAGCATCCGACTTAGCTACCTTGTACGTCGTGATCTGGGCAGTCGAGTCGCCGCTATCTTCGCGCTGGACAACCATAGCAGTTTCGATAAGGGAACCGCTATCGTTATGCACGTAGATGTAGGTCAGCAGACCTTTGTCGCCGTTAGGGACGGACAACTCAAAGCCGAGAGGGGCCTGCTGCGTAGTAGTGACTGTAGTTGGGCTAATGCCCGCTGCTGTGAAACCCATGAGATCCTCCTATTAAGGCGTGCCAGCGCCAGTGACCATGAAGTTAGAACGAAGCTGCGTAGTGTGGAGACCCATCATGAGCACCAACTCGTAGCGGTAAATGTCCTGATCCGGGATACGGAAGGGACCGCGAACTGCAAAGTCGCCCTTCGTCTCACGGGAAGCATCGTGACCAAGCGTGAACAGGTGCCAAGTCGGAGTCTTCAGACCGTAGATCACACCGTCCTGCTGTGCAGCAGACATGTACGACGTTGCCGTCACATCAATGGAGTCATCGAGGAAGAAGTCAGCGTCGAGGAACTTCACGCCCTGACGAACCAGAGGCGGAGCCTTGTCGCCTTCGACCTTCACCACGCGAACCTGATCGTCCAGATCCTCAATGTAGTTCAGGTAGGAACCTTCGTCACCAATCATCAGGTCAACAGGGCCGGCAGTCTTGCCCTGACGCGAAGCGGCGAAGTACGCCTTACGCATCTGGCTACGACCGTTCACTGCGAACGACGAGATGTCTTGGTACTGGTTCTGCCAGCCCGAGATGCCGCTAGTGCCGCTCTCACAAACCAGACCGTGAACGGTGTTGGTGGAGGCTGCGCTCGCCTGAATGATCCCCTGACGGGTTTCGCCCTGTGGGGTGAAGGTGGTGTTACCGTTGAGAGTCACAAAACCGCCAACACCGTTACCGTTACCGGTACCGAGCTGGTTTGAGATCCGCTCATGGAAGTCGGACAGAGCCAACTCCGGGTAATGCTGAAGAATCCGGGCCAAGTCCATCTCACCGTTCGCTTCGGCCAAGTCCTTACCGGGCACGTCGAACGCATAGATCAGACGGGGTGCGATGACATTACCGCGATGGGCGTTCTGAGTACGACCACCGGCAATGATCTCGGTACCCGTGGACACTTGGGTCACGGTTCCGGGACCATCGGTCACCACTGCAAACTCGCGCTTAGGGCCCTTAAGGGCGGCGCGGTCAAGGTTACCATTTTGCATAACCTTTTCCATCAAGGGATGGAACTTAACAAACAACTCACTGTATGACGGCATCAACTCATTAAGAGCGGTCGCCAATACGTCTGGGGAAATCGCCATGTTTACCTCCTACGGTTTAGGGCGTTACGCGCAACTTGAGTTCGGTACTCTTTCAGAGACATCGGCTTGTCTTGGGCAAGCTCTGCTTGCTCCGAAGCTCTCGCCGGGGTTGTAGCCCCTGAGGTGAGTGCCGCTCCCGGACGGGGAGTAGCGGGCTTGCTCTTCGCGCCCTTAGCCAAGCGGATAGCATAAGCGTCCGGGACGCCATCCTTCTTCGCTTGCCGTGCAACATCTAGGACTGCTTTTGGAAGACGCGCAGCTTCCGCAGCATGTTCTAGAATCCAACCTTCTTCGAGCAGATCTGCAAAAGAAGTAGCCAACTCATCGTTGTTAAAGAGCTCAGGGTTCTTTGCCGCAAACTCCTCCGCATACTCTTTTGATTCTGCATCAATAGCTTCTTGTACCACCTTCTGATATTCGGCGTACTCCTTTTCAAGAGCCTCGTACCGACCAGAGATGTCGAGATGTTTCTGTTCCCATTCAGTGAGATCACTCTGGAACTTGGCAATCCGGGGGTCTTCTTTACCACCGATGAGAGCTTCGTAAATCTCTCTCGTCTGGTCAATGTCCGAAGACATGCCCTCCATCCGTGCCTGATAATACTTGTCTAGGTGAACGCCCCAAGGACGTACCTCTTCGGGAAGAGTCTCAAGGTCTCCTGCCCATTCGTCCCAACCGAAATCATCCGAAGAAGGGTAAGAGACGGGAGCAGGCTCCTCCGAGTCAGTTTCTGCGGGGAGGGAAGTCTCCGCAGCCTCAGTGGTTTCTTCCGCTTCAACCGTTGAAGCCGCCTCTTCCGTATCGGTAGGAGCCGCTTCTACCGGAGCCGATTCAACGGGAGCAGCCACTTCGACTGCCTCAGCCGGAGCCCCTCCCGCCTCAGTTTCTTCACTCATTTATTCCTTCCCTTTTTTACCCTTCTTGGGCATGGCGTTCTTAGCCGCCTTGATAGTTGTGACTCGCAACTTCATACGCGGATTCATGGGTGCCCCGGCTGCTGCCATCGGCATCATGTCCTGCAAAATATCGGCCTCTTCGTCAGGCGCATCGTCCGGTCCCATATCGTCTGGGGACTCTTCGGGCTCTTCGGACACAACTTCCTCGTCCATCGGCCCTTCGTCAGTCATAGGCTCCGGCGCGTCCTCGTCGGGTAGCTCACCCTCTGGTTGCGTAGGCACAAGGTCGTAGCCCGTGGCTTTCAATACCTGCTCCAACTCCTCCGGGGTGTCCGGGGGGTTCTCTTTGAGAGTATCGATCAGTTTTTCCATCATAGGCATAGGAAGCTCCTTTGAGTGTGATTACTAGACATAAATGTTTTTGTCAAGACGACCAGACCTTTTTGCCTTGTCTTTTTTACGAACAGCACGCTTATGCTCTAAATCGTTGTAACCTTGTTTCCTCGCAGTCGCCTCCGCTTTAGCATACGCCTTGTCCCGGTGGTCTCTCCAAGCATTTGATTCCGCAGACACAATCGCACAGTCTGGATTTTCTCGTTGGTACTTCTTCCACTCACGGTCAGACTCAAAAGACTTACCCACTTGCTTAACGACAAGAGGCTTTGAGGGCATAGGTCCGATCGTCGCAACGGGACCAATCACCGTCTCCATAACGGCGCTACAATCAGGACAAGTCGTAGATCCATGTTCTGACAAGGGGACGTAAATGTCATTGTAATAACCGCACCCGTCAGGACATTTGAAGTCGTACACCGGCATTAGTAGCCTCCTTTTTTGTCCTTCTTCTTTGTCATATTGAAAGCTATCGCCACCGCTTGCTTAGGCTTCTTGCCCTCTTTGCGGAGCTTACTAATCTTCTGGGAGAGAGCCTCTTTCTTATTCTTTGGGCCTTTCATCTTTCCTCCTCTTTTTAAGTAAGGGAACGACAAACCTCAGGATTGCACCGGCAATCCCAAGAACTTCTTTGACTGGAACGCGAATACTCATGTTAGATCACCGGGTTACCGGGACCGCCAACGGGTGTGGGGACCGGAGGAGGCTCAGCCCCGGTGGGTAGTGCGCCGCTACCAAGAACATCCTCCCCTGCGGGTGGTGCGCCGGGAGGCATGCCCGGCATACCCGGAGGTCCGGGAGGCATGCCCGGAGGTCCAGCGGGAGGACCGGCAGGCTGCGGAGGAGCCATAAC